>Ga0209340_1000914_pt1 | contig 25045 bp, 25 predicted proteins | sample EPASupsiteSAE323_FD_187266 | JGI IMG/M metagenome (GOLD analysis project Ga0209340, IMG submission 187266) | Bioremediated contaminated groundwater from EPA Superfund site, New Mexico - Sample SAE3-23 (SPAdes) (version 2) | ecosystem: Environmental > Aquatic > Deep subsurface > Groundwater >... | reverse complement strand
CTTGCCGCTACCTGTTCCCAATTTAGACCATTAATGTATCTCAAACTTAATATCATTCTCATTTGAGCATCATCAATATCCTGAATATATCGGTTAAGTCTGTTAAGTTCATAAAAGCACTTTTTAAGATTCAAATCCAATAATCCTTTAAGGTCTGCAATCTCAGCCGCATATTTTCCAACCATATCAGATATCCCACTACCAGATGGCATCCCTGTAATTCGTTGAGTAGAAGATGTGGCTAAGCCTTCTAATTCTGCTAATCTTGCCTGCATATGTACTATCTCTCTATTTAAATAATATAACTGTGATAACTCTTTCTTGGTCATGAGCTTAACCTCCAATCTTCTGTAAAATTTCCTTCACCTCATCGACACTTCTTACAACTTCAGAAATCCCTCCGGCTTTATTAATCTTTTTAATTGTGGCCTTTTGGAGTTCTGTTTCTCTGCCACTTTCTGTTTTAACTTCAAATGCTATAAATCTTCCTTTTAAGCAACAGATGATATCAGGAATACCTGCTGTGCCATAAATACCGCCATGCTCTTTAAAACAGAAACAGTTATCCAAGGCTTTTAAATATTTTATAATTGCATTTACGATTAATTTTTCTGACACAGCCTATATCCCTCCAATCCTTGCCTTTATTGCTTCCATTAAGACCTGTTGACCACCCGATTTTAGCCTTATTGCATTTATTACCTGCTCATCAATAGTCCCTTTTGCAACTATGTGGTGAATCACAACAGTTTGGGTTTGCCCTTGTCTCCACAACCTTGCGTTTGCCTGTTCATATAGTTCTAAACTCCATGTAAGACCAAACCACATAATCGTACTGCCACCAGTCTGCAAGTTTAGTCCATGACCTGTTGAGGCAGGATGCGTTATTGCAATTTTAATATTTCCTTTGTTCCAATCCTCCAAATCTTTAGAGGTCAAAAGTTCTCTTACATCATCACCTAATTTTTCTTTAATTCTATCTCTATCATGTCTGTAACCATAAAACACTAATACCGGTTTTCCGTTTGCAGATTCAATTAAATCCTCCAAAGCTTCAAGCTTTTTGTCATGAATTAACTTCACTGACTTATTTTCATCATAGATAGCTCCATTTGCCATTTGCAAAAGCTTACCAGCAAGAGTGGCTGCATTTATTGCCATGATATCTCCGTCTGCAAACGGAAGCAGCATTTCTAGTTCCAATTTCTTATATAAATTTAATTCCTTATCCTCAAGTGAAACTTCAATGAAATTATCAACTCTATCTGGCATTTTAAGATAATCACAAGCTTTCATACTTACACAAATACTTGAGAGTTTTTTATAAATTTCAGCTTCAGCATTTTCTTTTGGTTTGTAAGTGAAAACCACATATTGACTTCTTTTGTCCGGAACGAAATACTGATCACGATAAACTCCAAGAGTTCTTCCAAGTCTTTCACCTCTGTCTAATAAATAGACTTGACTCCACAAGTCCAAAAGTCCGTTAGGTGCAGGAGTTCCTGTCAATCCAACCACTCTTTTAATCTGTGGTCTTATTCTCCTAAGTGCCTTAAATCTTTCTGATGATGGCGACTTAAAACTTGAAAGTTCATCAATTACGAGCATATCAAATGGAAACTGCCTTCCTTTAAAGTGTTCTACAATCCATGCAACATTTTCTCGATTAATAACATGAATATCAGCCTTTTGATTTAATGCTGCTATTCTTTCTTTTTCTGAGCCTATGATTTTCGCAATTTTAAGATGTCTCAATTGCTCCCATTTTTCACATTCTGCACTCCATGTATCTCTTGCAACTCGAAGAGGTGCTATTACTAATACTTTTGACACATCAAAATAGTCAAACAGCAGTTCATTTATTGCTGATAGTGTTATTGCAGTCTTGCCAAGTCCAGGTTCGTAAAAGCAACCGCACGCAGGAGTTTGTATAATAAATTGTTGTGCATATTTTTGATATTCATGAGGTATGTACTTCATTGTTTAAAACCCTCCATTTTAATCAGGTTGTCAAGCAGTTAAAAAATCCTATACGCGCGCATACGCATGTTATATATGTGTGTTTGTTCTTTTTTTCCTTATTTTTTATACTCATATAAGAAATCTTGAAACTTGATAACCTAAATACTTCAAACCCTTATAAACTCTATTGTTAAAGGAAGTAGCCAATGAAGTTGACTATTAAAATCTTGGCTACCTTCGATAACCATAAAAAAGTTTCCAAGTTTTTATTGCAACTTTACTTATCAACCATTTTTACATAACCAGTTTGAACACCATAAATCGGGAATTTAAACTTGCTATGTTTATTTCCGTCATACTTTTTCCAACCTTCAATTCTCGACATAATTGAATTAAGCTCATATGCATCTGATTTTTTCATGCTAGAAGCTTCTTTTCCAAAGCACTCGCACCATATTTCCATTGTACAAACACGCTCACGTTGAACCGTTCCAGACTGTGGATTCCCAAAATCCTTGTTATTTAAAAAGTTCCTTCGTTCATACAAATCTAAATCTCGCCAATCTTCTGGCAACAGTTTTTCTAAGTAATTACGTACCAAGCCTTCACGGTCATCTGTTTCCATAGCATCTGCCTGTTCTGAAATCGCAATTCTAGCCGCATCACCTTCTAGGAGTAGTTCTTCGCCAGTTTTATAAATCTTCAAGGCTTCTGCCCATATCTGATCAATGTCTTTTAACTCCCATGCTTTTTTTATACCCTTGCCACTAACCCTAACCGGCCAAAATCTTCGATTGCCTGTTATATCTCTTAAAAAGCCGCTTTCACTATTCGTAGTTCCAACAATCACGCATTGTCTTGGATGGCTTTCAACATTAACTCCGTAGCTGGCACGATACTTATCATCAGTTCTTGTAACAAAAGATTTCACAGTTTCTACATCTGTTTTCCTTATCCCGGCTAACTCACCTAATTCAAGTATCCAGTAACCTTGTAATTTCTCGGCAGCTGCTTTATCTCTCATATCTGTTATTGTTAAACTGTCAGAAAACCAACTCTTGCCTAGCTTTGAAAAAAGTGTGCTTTTCCCAATCCCTTGTGGTCCATTAAGTATTAAGACAGTATCAAACTTAGTGCCTGGATTATAAATTCTTGTAATTGCTGCAAGAAGTGTTTTTCTTATTACCGCCTTTGAATACTCATTATCATCTGCACCTAAATAATCTATAAGCAAGGTATCCACTCGTTCTACACCATCCCACTCAGGCAATTCATCCAAATATTCTTTTATCGGATGGAATGCTCTTTGAGCAACAACTGCGATAAGCGCTTCTTTTATTTTTGCTGGTGACCATACTCCATAAGTTTTATCAAAGTAAACTTTTAGCGAGGACATGTCCGAATCGTTCCACCCGCTTTTAATTTGCTTCCAAGGCAAGCTGCCTTTCACACTTATCCCGTCACGATGTTGGTTGTATGCTATACCCTTTAGGTTTTCATCATTACTAATAATAAGAACCAAATTTTGAAGATCATCTTTAATCTGTCCGTTTTTATTAATAGACAGTTTTTCCTGCCAGTTCTCATCAACTGTAGTAAACTCAGTACCTACTTTTTTCATTCGTTCTTGAGAAATTTGCTTTTTTACGTTTTCATCATTAATACAATACTCTTGCATTTCTCTATATGATTGAATTTTTGACGGCGCTATATCTTCAGTTGAATTGCCGTCAAGATCTCCGTACATATGTAACCTTACTAAATCAAAAGCATTGCAGAGTTTACCGCAAGCAGGGTCTGTGGCATGATGTGAATATGCAAATTTATCATCATAGATAAGCACACCTGCAGTACTGTCAGCAGGTACATAATCATATCTGCCGTTTATCAAACTTGGCTTATATACTTCCGGCAGAAACTTTTCAATAGTCTCTTGAATTGTGTAGGTTCTGCAAAAAGCACCGATAATTCCATCTTTACTTAAGGGATCTGCTTGTTTTGTTATATTCCTTTTTACAATTGATGTTTGTCTTGATGATACAGGCCATTTGGAACTGTCTTTCCAATCTTTATAACGATTAAGAACCTGATCTGGATCAAGAAAATGGCCATCTTGCTTTTCAAAAAGAAACACACCATCCGAAGAAGTACTCGGCCAATACATTAGCCTTGTTGGTTCATAGGTAGTATCATCAAACTGCTCAATGCCTACATCCTCAGCAACTTTTCTTGCGATTGCCGAATATTCATCAGCACTTACATTCCTTGATAATGGAATAATCAATCTAAGTCTCGGCTTTTCAGCAGTATGTTTATGTGTGGAGTATATGCAGCAAACAAAATCAAAAAACAACGTTATCTGCTCCCAAACTCCAGGTTCTGCATAGTCCATATCAAGTGTCAATATAGAGCGATATTCTACAAATCCACTCTTACGCTTACCTTCTTTTAGCTTTCCACCAACAAAACCGCCTACATCCTTAATATCATCCTGCCTTGCCTTTGATAACTTTTTATATTCATCTACAGTTTCACTGGTACGGAAGGTTGTTCCGACTTTTTCAAGAAAGTCATTCCATGACATTTCTCTGTTCTTCCATATCTTATCTGTCCGGCTATTCCCGGTTGCTATATTTAAAAGCATTGTATCAGTCCTTTCTGTAGTATTCTGTTTCAAAACCGTCTGCTCTAATTAGCAATCCTTCTGCCCATTCAGGAGGTATTGCCATTATGTTGCAAACTTCTTCTAATGAGCCTTCATTGTTAGGTGCTTCAATAACAACCTCATCATGAATATGCATTACAATGTTGTAGCCTGCATTATTTATATTTAGCATTGCTTCAGCTAAAAGGTCTCGCGCAGTTGCTTGTACGATGTTTTCTACAAGTTTTGGACCATAGGTATCAATCCTATCCCATTTCTTGCTTTCACTAATGCCTTCATAGGTAATACCTTCCCGTCCGAATCTATTAATCTCAATTCTTGGTTTTATGTATGACAGTTTCCGGCCTGAAGGCAAAGTAATGAAAAGAATGCCACTTGTGTAATCAAATCCAATTCTGCCTACAATTTGATGTCTCTTCTCACAAATTGCTTTAAATGCCGCTCTATCAACATCCCACCAAAACTTAGTTATATTTGGATTGGCTCCTCGCCATGAACTAACCAAAGGTTGCAGTTCCTCCTCAGTTAAACCCATCTCTAAGGCCCCCATAGCCATTAATGCTCCAATACTGCCACCATAACCAAGTGCCAATTCAGCAATTTTGCCTTTTTGCCTTAATATAGATCCCTTTGTTATTTCTTCTATTGGCACTCTAAACATCTGTGAAGCAGATGCTTCATATATCTTTCCGTGAGTAGCAAAAACCTCCATACGCCACTTTTCACCTGCAAGCCAAGCTATCACACGAGCTTCAATAGCTGAATAGTCAGCAATAATAAATCTATTTCCTTTAACAGGTATAAAAGCAGTTCTTATTAACTCCGAGAGTACATTTGGCACACTTTCAAACAGCATCTCCAGGTCATTAAATCTCCTGGCTTTTAAAAGATTTCTCGCAGTGGATAAGTCTTTTAAATGATTTTGTGGAAGGTTGTGTACCTGTACAAGTCTTCCTGCCCATCTGCCGGTTCTATTTGCTCCATAAAATTGGAGTAATCCGCGAACTCTACCATCAGGACACACTGCTCTTTCTATTGCTTCATATTTTTTAATTGAAGTTTTAGCAAGCTGCAACCTTAAATTTAGAAGCATTTCAACCTCTCCATCAGATTCCTTTGCAAGTTCTACCACCGCTTTTTTGGATAAGCTTTCTATCTCTACTCCATTATCTAAAAGCCATCCTTTAAGCTGTAAAACACTATTTGGATTTTCTAGACCTGTTAAATTCTGTGCTTTTGAAAAGCTCTGTTCTTTTTGAAGTCGGTCGCATTCAATAGCCTTGTTTACAAGTTCAATGTCAACTCGTACACCTCTGTCATTGATTTGCTGATCTAAAATATATAGTTGCTGTTCATTTTGACTTATTGGGAACTTTGCAATTTTAGCTCTTATAGAACGTTCAACTTCAACATCTCTCATACAATATTGTTTAAACAACGCCCATTTTTCTGGATTATCATTTGGCAAATTGCGAGTTCTTCCACCATTGCTTATTGTTGGTTTGCAAGGAACAGAGAAATAGCGAATCAACTCTTTACCTTCCTTCATTTTTTGTTGTTCAAGTCCTAAAACTTGCCCCACTCCTTCAAGTGATAACGGAAGTCCAAGCATGGCTGACTGAACTGCTGTACATTGCCATGAATCAGATGAGAGTTTTTCGTTTATGTATTTAGAAAGGCAAGTTCTCTCGAAATTAGCATTAAATGCAACCTTCGTAATATTTTCATCTGATAAGGCATCTGCAATTTCTTTAGAAATACTTTCACCGCTGGCAATATCAATAACCTTAATATCCTCATCATCAAATGCATATGCAAATAAAAGTATTTCAAAGTCTGGTGCAGAGGTATAGGAATATACCCCTGCCTTTCCCAAATCAACACTGCTGAAGGTTTCAATATCTATTGCCAATGTTCTCATGCCAAGAAATCCTCATCATCCACTGTCTCAAACTCATTTTCTGCTCTGCTTCTTCCACTCAATGGTTCTCCATCTGTCAATTTCTGAATGTTTCCTAAGCCACATGCAATTCCCTTATTTCCATTTTGATTAAATGCATAGAAAGTAATACTTGCACGTCCATAGCAGCCAGAATAAACTTCATTTCTATCAAAAACAGGTTTAACATTCTTATCAACCACTTGTGGCTTGTCCTTGCTATTCGCATTAACAAAATAGCTGTTTCTATAAGCTTCATCATCTGGTCTATCAATATCACCGTCACGAAGTGGAAGTTTTAAGCTGGCAGGAATCTTACCTCCAAACTTTGATATACCCTCTTTTTTTGCCTGTTCAATAGCATTTTGAATTTCTGAAATGCTTTTAGTATCCGATTTTGGGATAATCAATGAAACACTGTATTTTTCATCTCCACCATTAATGCTCTTTGGCTCCCATATGTTTGCGTAAGAAAACCTTACTTTGCCTGTTATAACCTTAGTTCCTAAATTTGTATTCATATTAAAAATCCTCCTTAAAATCTGCTTTTGCAGTATTATTTATTTTTATTTCAGTTCTTTTATCCGAGTCTGGAACAAGAGTAGGTTTACCCTGTGGTTTTTCAACAAGCTCGCCTAAAATTGCTGCAAACTGTTTCTTGCCTAATAACTTTTCCATATCAGTTATACCTATAAGTGATTGCTTATAAATATCAGTGTATCCGGCACTTGTAACTACTTGAGCAACAGCTTTTTCATCAACATATTTTCTATTGCTTCTGCCTTCAACAAGTTTGTAGCCTTCCCATTTCTTCCCCTGTGAAATAGACATATCTGTTGCATAAGCATAGACATCCGACACCCAATTTGAAAGTCTTTCTGCTAGTGATAAAATTTCAGATATTTCATCATCATTAAGGATATGAGGTGATTTAAACTCAAACTTTGCAAGTTCTAAAAAGCTGTTTGCCCTTGCCCTGCAGTTTTGCCTTGCTTTACAAAATCTGCAGTGTTCCCCTGGAATAAATTCCCCTTCTCCATTAATTGCAAGTTCAGCCTTCGGTTTAAGTTCTATTTCACTCCAGTTCAATAACTCATCAACTGACATTTCATAAGTAGAAATACTATCCAAGCGAGGTTGACAGATAGTCAACCGCACTTTTTTGATATCATATAAGCTGTCAAAAAGATTTAGTGCTCCAAGTGCATAAAGTTTCATCTGCGGGTTGTCCTCTGCAAATACAGCTACACCTTTTCCAAACTTCAAATCAATAATATCCAAGGTATCATCTGCTACAATTACAAGATCTCCGGTTCCAAATCCCTCTGGAACATAGCAGGAATAATCAAGTTTTTGCTCAATCAGAATTATTGGATCCTTACATTTTGCTTTTACTTCAGAAATAAGCTCGGTGGCAAAATCAACGTATATATCTGTGTAATATTCCAATTCATCTCCGTCAAACTCGCTTACTGGTTTTTTAGTCTTGAAACCTAATCTTTGTTTCAACTTATGTTCTGACAGTTCATGAGCTGCACTACCTTCGGCAGCAAATGAAGATGTATTATCACCTAAAGATTCTTCCAATCTTGCTGAAGGTGTACAATGCAGCCATCTGTGTGAACTTGATGCTGACAATAATGCATGTGCCCCCATCACAACACCTCAGCTTCTTGCAACATCTCTTTGTATCTTGTTGGGTCAACATCAGTAAGCTTATTTGCACCGTACTTCGTAATTAACGCTTTAACTTCTGGTTGTTTCCCTGCCTGTGATTTCTCTGCAAGAACTGCACGGACTTTTTCAATTGCTACCGGTTCTTCTTTTATCTGAATTGGTGCAGTTTCATTGGATTGAATTGTATTAGCCAAAACTTCAATGCTATCTGCTAATTGTCTTAAGTCCTCTACTACATTAAGTGCTAATTTGATTTTGCTCATCTATAAACTTCCTCCTTTTCCTCACATCTTTCATCAAAATACCTAATTGGCATTTTTAACTGTTGTGCTAACTTTAGTTCTTCTGCCATTCCACCTGTAATCTTATTGCCAAAAACCCAGACTTCTTGACATTTTCTTAGCAGCTCTTTTCCCATGTATAAGCCTGCTTCACGTTCTTCTTTTATAATGTCATCTAAGAATTGTGTAAAAATAATGTGTGGTGCTAAAGGTACTACTGTTTGTTGAGATGCAAATCTACAAAATCTTCTAGCCTTACTTATGTTGTATTCAATGTCTCCTCTATATGGAGAGCATATATATACAAATTTCATACTTTCACCTCACTTTCACTTGAAGGTGCAGATTTTTTATCTTCTTCGTCCTCATTAAGCTGTACCAACCTGCCTGCCAGTCTTTTGGCTACAATACTTATTGCTGTAAGCACTCCAACCATTTCATCCTGGATTTTCTGGTCTAATACTTTTGGCTTACTATCCATTTGGTTTCCTCCTCATTTTTTGATAGAGAATTAATCCCTTCACTTATTAGCCAATGAGGTATGTACTTTGGTAACCAAATTTATAAAAAATATTTCTTTAACTTCTCTAAAATCTTCTTATGCCTTTTAACAATGGCTACATGAGATACATTTTCTTTTTTTGCGACATCTCTTACTGTGAGATTCTTATAATAAATTGATTGAATCAGTTCTTGCTCATCATGGTTTAGTTCTGCCATTGCTTCCTGCAAAATAAAAAGCATTGCCTTATCGCATATAATTTCATCAACAGCTTGTCCATCTTGAAAATCCGTTCCTTCTTCCATTAAGCGTTCTACTGAATCTTCTTTACTTGGAATAAAAGCAACTTTACAATTTTCAGCATCAACATCAATGCGACCAACCTTAATGTCATTTGTCATATACCTTTCACGTCTTGCCATTTTGTAATACTCCTTATAAATCTCTTCACTTACAGGTACTAAATCCTTGCCTACTCTGATAAATCTGTTCATCTTTAATAACCTCCATCTTTTTTTGTTTTGAAAATAAAAAAAGATGGCCAGACAACTACCAATTAATTGGTAATCATCTGGCCATCTAGTGGCTCTGTGATAATTGCTTATTTAGTTTTATATGTAACTTTACTTAATGAATAAAATCGAACTAGGACTTTATTCTTGCATTTGCATTGGCAAGTAACTGGTCCAACCGTTTGTTCTGTAACATCAAATAATCTTTTGTTACACTTGGGACATCGTATTTCCTTAGTCATAGGCATCACTCCTTTCATTGCAAACTAGTAAGCTAAATAGCTTACATTGTAGTCAAAAAAAATAATATTACAATTCGTAGTGTAAGCCAACTAGCTTACACTGTTTCTTTTATAAAAGCCCCACTACAGAGGCTTATAAACAAATCTATAAACTGAATTCCATTATTAAGGGTTCTGAAGCAATAGCATTAATTACTCCTAATTCCTTCAGCCTGTATTCAGCAGCCTGATAAGAAACATTAAAAGTCTTAACTACCTCATGAACATATGTAGCATTTTTGAAAAAATCAATTTGTGGTGGTAAAGACTTTATCAGCTTATAAACCATTGACTTAGGCATAAGTAAAGCAGAGGAAAGATAATTTGCTTGCCATTCCATACTATCATTATCATTCCATTGTGATACCGGCTTTGATTTACCATTAAGTGATACTGCTCTACATTGTATCATAGGTTCTGATACGTTATCGAACAAAGACATTTGATTTGGATTATAAGAAAAATATCCACTATGAAATATATCATGTCCACCTTCGTGTCCCATAGTATATCTATATCTATGCTCTTGTTCATCCTCAAGAAGAGTATTATCAATTATAACGGTTCTTGCTTTTGCACTAATATATTCAGCAGTATTGAGGCTTGGATTATAAACAGGTATTTTATTGGTATCATTAAAAACCGTCATACCCAAATACACACCACAATGAGATAGATATTGGAAGTCCTGCTTTAAGCCAAGATAATTTAGTACAAAGGAATCTATGTCAATTTCCATAGGGGTTTGCATTGCCTTAGGATTGAACTCTTGTATGAATCTCTCTGCTATATTATCAATTTCAATCTTTTTTAAAATAGGTATGCCATTTTTCTTAGTTCTAAAATTTGGAAAATACATCTGCAAAATTACCCCCTTCGCTTTTTGAGTTCTTTTACAAACTCAAGCCATTCTTCCTCCCCAGCATCTAAGTCTCTTGCAGTACGAAGTGCAGCACTCACATAATCTCTCTCCATAATATATTCTGGAAGGTCAGGTGCTACCTCGTTACGCTTTTTGCCTGCTAAATCTAGCATTATTGTCTTTTCTTCTTCGGATAGCAATAGAATATTAGCAAGTAGCTCGAGTTTGTCGATGTCAAACGGATTACGCCTGTCTTTTTCAACGTCACTTAAGTATGGCGGCGTAATATTAAGTTTCTTAGCCATCTCTCTAAGTGTTATTTGCTTTTCTTCTCGTTTTTGCGCGATAAAATCGCCAAAGTTTAAATATTTAATATTCATTCTTTTCACCTTTTCTCTCATTTTTTGCCCACTCATTATCATTTTACCTAGCCACATTAGGGTCTGTAGGTCTTATTTTCATGTGGGTATTCAATCTCATTTTTAGGTGATATTGATTGTAATTAGTTTGTTTGCTTGTAAGCATATTAGCTAATATGGAAATATTATAATACCCCTTGAATTATTTGTCAAGGGATATTATTTTAATATTTTAAATAGGCTCAAGCCCTTCTATTTTACTGTTTTTTCTTGATTTATTTTTCTAAAATATTAAGTATAGCTTCTGCAATAAGCTTAATTACTGGAACAGATACTGCATTTCCAGCCTGTTTATATAAATTTGCATCGGCGTATACTTTTCCCTTCATTTTAGTGGGTAAAACATATCCATTCCCAACCGGAAAACCTTGAAGTCTAAATGTTTCTGCTGGAGTTAGTTTTCTTATTCCATTTGATACTTTTATTAAAGGTACATTGTGGCCACCAGTACCCATATTCGCGGTTAAGGTTGGGCAAACATCACTTTTGTTTTTTCTTACATACATACCTCGTCTTACTTGGTAGAATTGGAACATTTCGTTCACATCTTCTTCAAGATTTATTCTAACACCTTTTTTAGAATCTGCAATTTTAGAAAATTCCTCTTCTGTAATAAAATAGTGTGGATATTTTTCTTTGGTATAAAAATATTTTTTATCTTCTATGCTATAGTCAATGATTTTCTTGACATCCTCTGCTCTTTCTTTTGAGGTCTTCCTTTTCTTAAATAAATTTAGTTTTGTAAACATATCAAATCTATCTGCATCAGCTTTATCTAAAAATCCTAAAATATATATTCTTTCTCTGTTTTGAGGTAAATCACTATAATCCATGGTATTCAAAACAGCTTCTTTAATAATGTATCCTGTTTTTTCAAGCTCTTTTTTTATAACTTTGTATGTATGCCCCTTGTCGTGAGACTTAAGATTTTTAACATTTTCTAAAAAAAGTATTCTTGGTTTTTCATGCCTTTCCCCAAGTTGGTTAATTAAATCAATAATATTTAAAAACAAGTTTCCTCTATCGTCCTTAAACCCTCTTTGTTCACCAGCAATACTAAATGCTTGGCAAGGAAATCCTCCATTTAACACATCGATTTTTTCTTTCAACAGTTCCTCATGTTTTAAGGAATAATACTCGAAATCTTTATCTCTGTTAGTAGTTAGTGTAATCATTTCTTTTTCTAATTTAATTTTGATATCATCATTTGTTTCATTTGCTATTTTTTCACTTAATTCAGCAATTTCTTGGTCTATAACTTCAGGTCTAAGAATTTTCTTAATATCTCCTTCAATCAAGGCATGTTCAAAATTTGTCCTATAAGTCTCACAAGCATATTGGTCTATTTCATTAGCCCAAGTCATTTCATATTCTGCATTTTCATTTTTGGCTTGTTTAAATCCCAAACATATTCCTCCAACACCTGCAAAAAGGCTTCCGACCTTAAACTTTTTTTTCATAAAACATTCTCCTATAACTAATTTTGTTTTTTGGTTAGTACATATTAACTCTACTTCTATGTAAAGTCCAGCAATAATCATTTCTTTATTTTAATATTAACGCATCAAAAAGAGCTATTAGCTCACTTGTTCTGTCCATCTCATCCGTAAACTGATTCTTTAATGCAACATATTCATTCCATTTAGAACTTCTTTCAAATATTTCAATATCAACTTTATATAGTTTATTAGCTTCTAGCTTAAAGTTATAAATTGAACAATTTTCCTCAGGCCTGCAATAAAAGTTCTTTTTATTAACTTTTAGTATCTTTAATTTTTTAACATTTGTAGCATACATTGATATTGTTTTTGAGCCATTCCAAGTAGTATTATACATATCAATATCTGGATTATATAAAAACATATCATTAAAATAACAATCTCTATTAGGACTTGTAACCCTCGAGGCTTCTTCAATATTTTTTAAGTAATATACATCTTCGCTTGATTCACACAAAGTTGCTTTTTTCTTAAAATCCGAGCCTTTTATAACAGTAAGAACTGCTAATGTACCAAGCATATCATCTTTATTTTTATTAATTTTTGGGGGTTGTAATAAAACTCCACTTGAATTCTCTTTAATAAATGTACAATCCATTTGTATTTTTTCTCTAATCTGCTCATTAAAACATTCATCTTCAAACATTGCTACTAAGTAATCAACAGCAAAGTCCGCCTCAATAAACATATAGTAATCATCATCTTTTAACTGTGTATCTCTAACTGAAACCAACTTCTGATTTTTTCTAAAAGTCTTTATTTCAATATGTGGCATCCCTGCGATTCTTACCCACTTGTTACTGTCATATTCGGCAAATTTAATAATCCTATCGTTAAGTTTCAATCCTAAAATATCTGGTGCATTTTTTTCGGATTGTGCTCCGTATACAAAATAATCGTTTATGGCGCTATATGGTTTGTCCTTTAAAAGAAATTTGTTAAAAATCATATCCTCAGGAATTTTATTTATCCATCTATCTATAAATCCACCTATCAAATCACTTTTCGCACTTGTTCCTTGCCTATGTGTATTTTCTTGTTGAAACATAGCAATAATAAAATATAGTAATGGTTTAATGTCCTCTTTTTTTATAATAAGCATTTCTTTTTTCATATTATCTTAATCCCATCCGCTTCTATTTTAAAGGTTTCTTTTGATATGTATCTACCGCTTTGAATCAAGCCACCATAAATGCTAAATCGTGGTCTTCTTCCTAAAGCTTTTTGGTCTGCTACGGTCTGATTAATGTTGACTGGAAATTGATATATGTCTTGAGTGTCAACTTCATAAACATCAAAAGATCCATCCCACATTCCCTCACGATAAAAATCGACAAAAAATATTCTATCCCATTCAGAAGTTGGTCCAAAAGAAGTTAAATCTGGCAATACACTGCAAGCCTTAACTTGTACACGGTTTTCTCCACGCACGCCTGCATAATCATAGCAATCAAAAGATGAATTAGCACCTGGAATAGAACTTGTTATACGCCACATATTCTTTGCAATACAAAAAGCAGTTTCTGATAGACCTTCTGGAAGATTAACTGCCCTTGCATTCACTTTTCCTAGATTATCACACAAAGTTCTCCAATTATTATAAATAGTATTTAGTGTAATAACATCATTACCATCAAACTCCATAACATTACATCTGAAATCCCCTTCTGGTAATATTAATGTTTCGTTTTTTATAATCATAATTTATCTCCTATCCTATTATTGAACTCAGTTTTTCAATATTTCTCATATCCCCGGCTTGAACATAATAATTTTCTGCATCCATTATTGTTTTACCATTCAAATATTGCCCTTGACCTATGATAAATTTATTATTAATTGCATATATTAAATCTTCTTTTAGGATAAATCCTGGTATGTCATATTCCCAATCTTCACCAAGAATTAAATGGCTTAAGTCTTTCTTATCTATATTCTGTGAATATAATAATTTATTTCTTTTTAAAATGTCTTCACAGAATGGATTCATTCTAACTAAGATAAATATATCATAATCAGATGAACCTTTTTCAATGTTGGGAATGTATTGGCCTGCAGCATTCCAGTCTTTAGTTTCAAGCAATAACAAATTCCCAAAACTTTTGGTAGACTTAACTGATATTTTTTTATTATTAACTACAAAATCGCAAGCATCCCACTCACCCAAACCATATGTAGATAGGTCTGGCTTTTCGATATCATAATTTTTATAGAGAATATTGTATATAGCAAATTCAGATAGTTTTCCTTGAAAAGTATTAGCAAAAATCTCTCCATTTTTCCTGCTATGTATTCCACCACTTCTATGATTTCTATGTTCTCCAGCACTACCAAAACTCATGTCATATGCAAAGTCCAACGTGCTTTGTACCGTAGTAGTCTTTAGGGTTCCTATAGCTTTAAATTGTTTTTTTCTCGTTATGTATAGTCCATCTGATTGCAATTTTAACTTTTCCATTGATATATACCTTCTTTCAATATATACCTTTATTTAATAAATCCCATAAATAAAGTGAAGCATAAGTACGATAGGGTTGCCACTTTTCACTAATCTGAATTAACCTTTGCTTCGTTAATTTGCCATCAATTTTATAGCTGTTAAGAATTGCTTTTTGCAATCCAGTATCATTAAGTGAAAATACATCTTCTCTTCCTAATGCGAATATTAAAAACATTTCTGCTGTCCATTGTCCTATACCTTTAACTGAAGTTAATATAGTTATGATATCTTTATTGTCTAAATTATTGATATTTTCTAAAACTATCTTTTTTGATTCAATTGCTGAAGATAAGTTTTTAAGATAACCTATTTTAGAGTAAGATACTCCAATGTTTCTTAATTCATGTTCTGATATATCTAATATAATTTTAGGCTCTACTTTTCTGTTGCACAACGTATGCAATCTGCCACAAATGACATCAGTTACCTTGTTCGACAATTGTTGACCCACTATATGCTCCACCAAAGATACAAAATAATTATCAGCTAACTTTATATTAACAGATTTACACATACCTATTATTTCTATAAATACTTTATCTACATTAATTAAATATTCATTTATGCTATTGTTTGTATTAAGATACCGAGCCATATTTATCACACCTAAAAATTATTTAAAGCAATCTTTCCATAAGTTTTGATACTTTTACTGATATGGTCATTACTAAATCCTGCAAATTTCATACTTGTTACAACTATGTTCTAAAAAAATTGAATATTTCCGTATCCAGCTATTGAAATCTGCTTATCATTCGTTGTTAGCACAATCCAAAGTACCTTTCTTTATATGATACTCAATACTTCTTTCATCACAAAAAGCAATTACCTCATTGGCTCTTTCATTATAAAATTCTTTGTGTTTTCTAAACTTAGATATTTCTTTACTATAATTAGTCCTACCAAAAATAATCTTATCAACAAAAGATACTGATTCTAATATACCTTTTAAATTTTGCTCGATTATATTTGGTGTTGGATAAGGTTCAATACTTACCCAGGTCTTAAATCCCTTCTCATGTAAATATTTCAAGCTATTAATTCTGTCAATATATTGTGCAGAATTAGGCTCATATTCTTTTCTATAATCCTCACTCAAAGATACAAGTGTAATGCCATATTCGTTATCTCTTGACAGCTTATCTAATTCCTTTGGCAAAATACCTTTTGTAAGTGCAGAACATTTTATACCGTTAGCATTTAGCATTCCTAAAATATCAATACTCATTTTACAAATCTCATCATATTCATACATAAAAGGGTCAGTTGTAAAGCACAAATGTAGTGATGTAATTTTGCTTTTGAACTTAGGTATTTCTTTTTCTATTAATTCCAAAGCATTATCAACTAAACATGGTTCAAGCCATTCTTCATAAGACTTAACTTTCCCAAATCTTTTAGCCATTAAAAAAGCATAGCAAGGATATTTACATCCATGAGCACAACCTTGTACGTGGTTAATTGTATAGTCACCATATTCGACAGCGGTTTTGTAAATCATAGATTTTCTTTGAATATATTTATTAACTATTTTCATAGCACACACCTTATCTTTACAATTTGACCTTTGCCGGATGTCCAAAAAGTTGATGGCTTATTTCTAGCCGTCATTTTAGGATATCTATCCACTTGAATAATATTATTTTTCTCCAATATTCTCAGTTGTTTGACTACATCGCCTGTCGTATATTTGACACCAATATCAACAAATAATTTTGAATGAACTACATTAATGTCTGTAAAATCATGATATTCTTTCATTCTTGAAAGCAATAAATTATACAGTTCATTTTCGTCAATAAAATTATTTTCCACATCTTGCGAAAACAACATCATTTGACCATCATTCTGCATGTTCTCCAATGCTTCCCAACGTTTACACATATTATTATTCATAAGTACACAGCCATCTTCATGATTTGTAGCATGTATCATTCTATACTTCGGCCTTTGTCCTTTTTTTAATCGTATAGGCATATTTAAAACATATTTAAAAACACGTCTTAAATTAGAACAATATTCTTCGGTAAATCTTTTTTCTGCTTCATAACCATCTATAAGATTTGATTTATAATCTTCAATTATTTTTTGCCAATAAATACCGCCTGCAACCTCATTCAAGTCTTGAATTGACTTACTATTGGATGTATAATCAACCTCACCTACTCCAATAATTTCATCCAAGTCTGGTATGTCAAACTTAGCATTCATTGCATTACAAGCTTCTCTAATAAAGCCAAATGAATTCATATTCATTAACAGTTCTACAGAATTAAGACTTTTAGACTTTAACTTATCAAAAACAGAGAAATGTAATGACTTAATGCCGTATGGGTCAATATATAAGAATACATTTTGTTGTTGTTTACCTTGTAAAATCTGTTCGATATTATCTTCATATTTCCCAGAAATAATATTTACATTGTTGTAATTTGCAATATTGATTGCCAAATCGTCTGCATGGTTCAGTTCAATAAAACATGATTTAATACTTATATTTGCATAATTAGATTTTTCTAAGCTCCCATTAATAATATCTAATGCAATGATTGGTGAGCCTGGATTACCATCGTTAAACATACCCTTTCCTGCAAATCCATCAACATAAAATATATTTTTTCTAGTACCCATGATCTTAGCAAAATATGGTACAAGATAACATCCTAAGAGCTGGTCTTTTATTTCAGACCAAGAGTTCTTCTTTTCAAAAAAATCATCATTCTTTTTTGCCATAATTTACCCTCTCATTCATTCACTACTTAATCGACTCTAGCCGCTCCACCATTCTTGACCCATTCATCAACTTCGCTAACCTTAAACTTCCACAAACGACCAACACGGTGGCAAGGAATACATTCATTTTTTATCCATTTATGAAGTGTGTCTTTATTGACTCCAAGATGCAAAGCAATCTCTCTACTAGACACCCACCGTTCTACTATATTATTTTCCATTAACTTTCACCTCGACCATATTACATCAATTCAAAAAATTTTATCATATTAACATATATTTGTATATAGTTCTGTATGATTTCGTAGAAATCATATTTCCAAGATTATCTAGCTCATTTGCATAGATTGGAATGTTTTTTTGCAAAACTCTAACCGTTACACATAGCTATACAAATACGCAAATACCCTTAATTTCGCGTATTTGTTAGACCCCCTAACCAAAAGTTTCCCCAAACTCTTAGTCTGAGGAAACATAAAACACACTTTAATTTTTACTTAAAAACCTTCAAAGCCTTTGATTTCAGCCTACTTTAACTCTATCAACGTAACTGTCTCGACGTGATGCGTCTGCGGAAACATATCCACAGGCTGAATCTCCTTAGCCACATACCCCTTTTCGGCAAACACCTTCAAATCCCTTGCCAACGTACTTGGATTGCAGCTCACATAAACAATCCTCTTTGGTCCCATCGCAGCAACAGTGTCAATCAATACGCTCTCACAGCCTTTTCTCGGTGGGTCAAGTACAACCACATCAGCCTTTACCCCTTTTGAATACAATTCAGGCACAACTTTTTCAACCTCTCCACAAATAAATTCGGTATTTTTAATGTTATTGAAATTAGCATTTTCAATCGCATCTTTAACTGCAGGCATAACAACCTCAATACCATAAACCTTTTTGGCTTTGGCAGAAAGGAATAACGATATAGTGCCTATTCCTGAATAGAGATCAAAAACGGTTTCTTTTCCTGTCAACCCTGCATATTCAACCGCCTTTTCATATAGCACCTCTGTTTGAATCGGGTTAACCTGAAAAAACGAAAGCGGAGATATTTTAAATGTGTATTCTCCTATCTTATCTAATATATGGTCACTTCCCATAAGAATTTTACTAGAGTCACCTAAAACAACATTAGTATTTCTTTTGTTTATATTTTGAACTATACTTTTAATCTCAGGAAATTTTGATTTAATATACTCACAAAACGCTTGGCTCTCTGGAAAGTTATAAGCATTAGTAACAATAACAAGCATTATTTTTCCGGTTTTAAAGCCTGTTCTAACCATAACATGCCTGACTAAGCCTTTTCCTGTTTTTTCATCATATGCAGGAATCTTATGCTCTTGAAAATATAAAGCAGCATGTTTCGCTATTTCATAACTCTTTGCATCCTGAATAATACAGTCTTGCCCTTCAATAATCTCATGAGAACGATTTGCATAAAATCCAAAAATAATATTGTTATCAATCGTACCTACAGGATATTGAGCTTTGTTTCTGTAATTCCATGGTTCTTTCATTCCAATCGCATCATAAACTTTAACATTTTCCAATCCTCCAATGCGTTGGATTGTCTCTCTAACCAGCTTTGTTTTAAAACTCAATTGTGCTTCATAGCTCATATGCTGAAGCTGACAGCCACCGCACCTTTTAAAAACTGGACATTCAGGAATAATCCTTGAATCAGCTTCTTTAATGATTCTTAGTAGTTTTCCATATGCGAAATTCTTTTCAACTTTTATAATCCTAACTTCAACTGTTTCTCCTGCAATAGCACCTTCAACGAACACAGTGAAGCCTTCTATCTTGCCTACCCCTTGCCCTTCGTGCCCTTGATCAATTATCTCTATAGTATAATCTTGATTCTTTTCTACCGGAATTTGTTGTTTCATTTTCCCTCCAAAGTTTTAATTTTATTATTAATTCTATCACAATAAAACAATTTGATACAAAAATTAAAGGCCCGCTTATGCGAGCCCTTATCTTACTTGCTTATCTTACTTGCTTTTTCCTTTTATTTTTTCTTTGATTTTGCTTTTAATTCCTTCTTTTTTTGATTGAATAACTTCTTTCTTGCCTTTAATACTTTGTTTTACTTGTTTAATCTTTTCAGTAAATTTCCCTTTATTATCTACTGTTTTTCCTATCAATGCAACTTTTGCTTTTTGCAGCTCGTTTTGTATATTTTGTAATGTGAGCTTATGTTTAAAGTATTTTGCTATTGTTGGCTGAAAATAAGCTTTAATAATTTGTTTCTGCTTAACTGATAATTTACTCTCGTTTGCTACTATGTACTTCTTGAGCTCGATTAGCTTCGTAAATATTTTTTCATCAATTGCCCTTTGCGCTGCAAACCTTTTTTCAAGCTTTTGTATTGCCTTTTGTGCTACTACTTTTTTCTTATACTGCGTAATCAATTTTATTTTAATAAGCTCAGCTTTATAATAACCTTCTCTTGACTGTAAGTATCTGTTTATCATTAGAAGAGCTGCACATACATTTGTCTTGTTTAAATTTTTGAACTTATAAGCACTTTTAGTAACTGTATTCTGCTCATTTTCTATATTAGCAAAATCATCAATTTTTAAAAGGTCTTCAAGTTCCTTTTGCTCATAAGCAACATTCTGAACAGTCTGTACAGGCTGGTCTACCCCTATGGCTTCTTTTTCAGTTTCATTAGAAACGGAAGTAACAACTGCTGAATCATTGGCTGCCGGTAATAGTATCATTGCCACTTCAGCAAAACTTCCAAAAGATGAAAAAGCAAATACAAAACATAACATTAATACTAAAATCTTTACTCTTTTCATTTTTTATCCTCCTTAGTAAATTATAAGACGTGCTTTAGAAAAATATGAAAAATTTGATGTCCAACATTATTATTTTATCACAAATTTAGTTCATTTTAAAGAAAAAAAAAGGAAATATCAAAAAAATCCCCTCTCTTAAAGAAAGGGGCTGTATGTGTGTTATTGTTTCTGACCATTTGTTTCTATCTGCGTATTATCAATAATTTCAAAATCTGTTTCTTGTTTCTGCGAAATTCTGTCCCTCTTTAAAATAAATTCGTCATTTATTTGATCGTAATAATAGTTTTCTTGCTTACTGTCCATAAAACCACTCATTCTTTTAATTCTATTTTCACGTTCAGTTACTTCTTGTTCCTTTAATCTTATCTCTTCCTCTAATCGTGAAACCTCTTGCAGTTTATGCATAATTATTTCTTCTTTTTTCGCTAATTCATATTCGCGTTTTTTTGTATCACCTGTATTTAATGCAAAATCCTGTTCTTTTTGCATTATTTCTTCTTCTTTTTTTCTTATCTGCATTTCTCTTTCCATTAAATCTTTTTGACTTTTACTTAGTCTTTCTTCTAAGTTAGCAGCTTCATTTCTGCGCAAAATAATTTCACTTCTAATAGACTCAATTTCCTTTTCCTTTTGTAAGATTACCGATTCTTTAGATTTAAGCAGTTCCTTTAGTTGAGTAATCTCAATTTCTCTGCTTAAAAAGCTTTCTTCCTTAGTCTTTATTTCAACTTCCTTACGAAGAGTATCCTCTTCTCTTGCAGTAAATCTTTCTTCTTTAGAATTAATTGAGTACTCCCGTTTCTTAATCTCGTTTTCTTTCTCCGATATTTCTATTTCCCGCCTTATGTGCTCATCTTCTTTATGCATGAATTCTTTTTTCCATTTGGTGAATTCTTCTCTATCATTCTCAAGTGATTTCTGCTCTTGTCTAATCTCTTCTTCCCTGTTTTCCACATCTCTGTATAAAGCTTTTGCATTTATTTCCTGATTATCTATTTCCAATGCTCTTTCTGTAATTTCTCTGTTTCTAGCTTCGACCGCACTGCATCTATTTGCATAACTTGATTCTTTTTCATTTACTTCCTTTTCTCTTGAAGCCATTCGTTTTTCGCTAAGTGATAACTCATTCTCCATATTTGAAAGTCTATTTTCTTTATTTCTAAGAATACCCTTAAAAGTATTTAGCTGATTTTCCTTTTCAGATAAGATTCGTTCTTTCTCAGCAAAGTTATTCTCCTTTTCCAGTACATCGGCTTCTCTAAGGGCAAAATTCTTCTCCTTTAAAGCAATTTCGCCCTCCCTTTCAGCCATATCTTTTCTCCAAGCGTAATAATCAGCCTCTTTCTTACTCACTTCAATTTCTCTACCAAGGAAATCGGCTTGATTGTTTTTTATCTGCACCTCTAACAGTTTTAATCCTGCAAGTTTTTCAAAAACCTCTTTCTCTCTCGAAAGAACATCTTCAATTTGGGGCGTTTGAATATTATTAGTTATTGCTATTTCTTCTTCCTTAATCTGGAGCTCTTGTTCTCTTTTAATAATCTCTTTATCTCTATCATTAATATTTTGCTCCTTCAGTTGAAGCTCTTCTTCCCTCTTATTCAATTCTGCCTGTATTGCTCTTAAATCTTCTTCTTTTTTAGCAATCTCTATTTCATTCTGCTTTGAAAATTTCATGTTGTTTTGCATTAGTGGTGTATGCATTGATTGGGCGATTCTAATTTCCTCTTCACGAAATCTGATTTCTGCTTCTTTAAGTTTTATTTTTTCTTCTCTATCTATAATATCTTTTAACTTTTTTTTCAGTTCAGTTTCTTGCACAGAATACTCAGTTTTATGATTATAAACAGGATTAAAAGTCTGTTCCGTATTTCCAGAAGCAATCTCAACTTCGATGTCTTGCTCATGAATGTTTTTAGGGAACATTTCAATCACATTGGCAGAAACAGGTTCTTTACTTTTCTCCATTGCATTATGATAATTTTTCTTTTTATTATTAATAAAATCCATCATAACTTGATCTACCCCTCACCAAAAACGATTTTTGGCTTTAAGAAAATAATCTGATTCTATTATAATACAAATACTACTAAAAGCGCCAATTAAATTTATATTAAGAACTTTACATAGTTGAAATAATTCATTTTCCCCCCTTGATTACTGAAAAATATAGTGCTATAATATCATTTGCACAAAACATTGCGGGATTGTGTAATGGTAGCACGAATGATTCTGGATCATTTTGTCTGGGTTCGAGCCCTAGTCCCGCAGCCAACCTTGAAGAGAGGCGAAGCGCTTCTCTTCAAAAATATTTATGGCGCATTGGTCTAACGGTTATGACGCCGCCCTCTCAAGGCGGTAACAGGGGTTCGATTCCCCTATGCGCTACCACATACTGTGCACAAAAGAAGCAGATATTTTCTCTGCTTCTTTTTTTATTTGCTTATTTCTCTACATCAAGCCTGCTCTATTTTGCCACTTACATGTTTTTCTATTTGCTTCAGTTTTTGTTGGATTTTTGCCAAGCTTCATTATTATCTGTCAAAAATATAGTTCGGCTGTAAATTTACACAACCTTTTTCAGCAAAATTTTTATTCTATTTCATACATCTCTTAGTATTTACAAACATAATATTTAATAGTAGAATCTATACGACAGAACCGTAATTTAAACACGACTATAAAGGTTAGAAGATTTACTAACCTAGATAATGTCCTTGTCAGGAGCCCTTCAAATAATTATAAGGAGGGAGGTTGTTCAATGAAGATGTTAAAATCGTCGTTTAAAAGAACTGCCTTATTATTAGCAATAATCTGTATACTTAGCATAGGAATATTTGCAGCACCTGCTTCAGCTCATAATAGGAACCATCAATATATAGGAGTTGGCGAAAAATACAACATTCAAACCACATACCAGTATATAGATTCAAACTACCACAAAGAAACACAAACAGGTCTGATCAGATACCCCATGTACAATTTTCACAATGGGAACTGGCACTTCTCCGGCTATCTAAGTGATGAGGATTCTTTTAGCACTGGAGGTTACCTACTTCCCCACAGAGTTAATCCTCAAACCGGACGGTGTGAAGATTGCGGTTATCAAATCTGGAATTACTATCAAAATCAATGGAATATATATGGAAATAATAATTATTATTGGGATGGCAGAAATCAGAATGGACCTCCCAGTATTCCTCCGCCACCCAGACCGTAAAGTTAATATTTTAAAGTTGGCAAGGACATCTAGGGACATTAATAATGTCCCTTTTTCTTTTATTTCCCTCAGAACACATTCATTCTTTATTTAGTTTACTTACAAGTGATATAATCTATGATTTTTAGCAGTCGAAGTTCTAATTTGTGTTTTAAACTGTTATAATAAAAAAACAAGAAATTGAATTAGTAGGAGGATGAAAAATGCATATACCAGATTATATGGTAAAAGGTCCTATATGCCCAGTCACAGCAGTAGTAACAGTTGCAGGAATCGCTGCAGCCACTTTTTTTGCAGTAAAAGCAAAAAATAAACCTTCGGCATTGAAATTTGGAGCAGTAACCGCATTCATTTTTGCAGCACAAATGATGAACTTCCCTGTTCAAAATGGTACTTCAGGGCATCTCTTAGGTGCAGTATTGGCATGTGCTTTACTTGGAACCCCATTTGGGATAATCGCAATGTCATTGGTTCTTGGAATACAGTCACTTGTATTCTCTGATGGAGGGCTGACTGTTCTAGGCACAAACATATTGAATATGGCTCTTGTAGGAGGAAGTATGGGGGCAATATTTAATAAATTTGTGGCAGATAAGACAGATAAAATGAATCTTAAAAACTATTCTCTACTTGGTATATTAGCTTGGGCTTCGGTCATTTTAGCATCTTTTTCGTGTAGCATAGAGCTTGCAGTATCAGGAACAGTTGCCTTTGCAAAAGCAGTACCGGCAATGGTTGGAATTCATGCACTAATTGGAATTGGTGAAGCTATTGTTACTCTTGCAGTATATTATTTGTTTTCTTTTGACTATGTAAAATCTTCAGAAAAATTATCTTTCGGAATACCTGTTATTGCCGCAGGATTGATTGGTCTAATTTTAAGTCCTTTTGCAAGTAGTTTCCCCGATGGATTGGAATGGGTAGCAGAAAAATATCAGTTTTTGCACGAATCAGCTCCTGCGTTCGTAAGTCCCTTACCTGATTACACCATTCCGGCAATAACCAATCAAGGATTATCAACTGGAGCCGCTGGATTGACAGGAGTTATTATAACGTTTGTTGTTGCTACTTTGTTGGGTAAAATGCTTACTTTACAAAACCAAAAAGCACAATAATTTTATACATTGTATATTAAGAATGCAGGGACAATCCTTGTCCCTGCATTCTTATTTTTCTT
>Ga0209340_1000913_pt1 | contig 25063 bp, 21 predicted proteins | sample EPASupsiteSAE323_FD_187266 | JGI IMG/M metagenome (GOLD analysis project Ga0209340, IMG submission 187266) | Bioremediated contaminated groundwater from EPA Superfund site, New Mexico - Sample SAE3-23 (SPAdes) (version 2) | ecosystem: Environmental > Aquatic > Deep subsurface > Groundwater >... | reverse complement strand
CTGATGATAAACACCTTGAAGATGTATTTGATTTCATTATAAAAATTCCCAAAATTGATGAACTTTTCTCTCCGGTGCTTACAACTATACCTCTTCAGCTTCTGGCGTATTATATTGCTGAATATCTCGGTAAAGACGTAGATCAGCCAAGAAATCTTGCTAAATCCGTTACTGTTGAATAAATTATGGAAATTATTAATAAACAACTTGTACTTGAAAAACCAGAAAATCTGTCAGTTGGATATATTGAAAGCTTCATAGAAAAATCTGGCTATTCCCCGTTAAGATGGTCAATAGTAAAAGCTGAATCAGATAAATTAACAATAGATGCAGTTTTAATCAAGGATTAAATATCATTGGAGAATTGTAAATGGCAAGTCCTTATGTATCAGTCATAATTCCCTGTTATAATCAGGGTAAATATATTGATGATGCAGTAAATTCTGTTTTAAATCAGACTTATCAGGATTTTGAAATTATCATTGTAAATGATGGTTCGCAAGATCAAGAAACAATAAATATTTTAAATGATTATAATAAATCTAAAACAAGAGTTATTCATGTTGTCAATCAGGGAGTAGCATTAGCACGAAACTTTGGTATTAAAGAGTCAAAAGGTAAATATATTTTACCATTGGATGCTGATGACAAGATTAACTGTACTTATCTAGAAAAAGCAGTAAATATTTTGGAACAGAATACCAGTATTGGCATAGTCTATTGTGAAGCAGAATATTTTGGCACTAAAACAGGCAAATGGGACCTTCCTGAATATAATTTCCCCGGTATATTATCCAGCAATTGCATTTTTTGTTCCGCATTTTATAGAAAATCAGACTGGGAAAAAACAACCGGCTATAACTCAAATATGATTCACGGATGGGAAGATTATGACTTTTGGTTATCCTTGATAGAACTAGGGGTGGAAGTTTATCGAATTCCGGAAATTCTGTTCTTATACAGACAAAAAACTTCATCCAGAGACACAGATATGACCTACGTACAAAAAATATATTCTTTCATTAAGCTGTTTGAAAACCATCCAGGATTATATGCAGATTATATGCAAACTTACGATCAGCTTATTTCGCACTATAAAGAATTAACTGCTGTAAATGTATAATTATAAATGCTTTCATTTTTCTTATCAGCAGGTAAAATATTCCTGAGGCGAGTATTAGTTTGAGGAATTATAAATGCTAGAATTTAACTGGAAAAATGTTGACAGCAGCGTGATTGGCGCAGAACATGGCATAGACATAAAAAAAGAATTTGAAAGTCATAAAGAAAACATTGCAACAATTGTATCTGATATTTATGCAAATAAAACAACAGCAGGCAGATGGCTGGCATGGATGAATCTTGGTTATAAAGAAGAATTGGTAAACGAAATCAATGAATATGCTGCATCTGTAAAAGGTAAATTTGATAATTTAGTAGTAATGGGTATAGGCGGATCAGCTCTTGGGGCTATTGCCGTAACCGAAGCTCTTTTAAAACCATACTGGAATCTTCTTGATAAAGAAGCAAGAAATAACTTTCCAAGAATATTTGTACTCGATAATATCGATCCTGACCAGATAAACGGCCTGCTTGACAGCATTGATCTTAAAAAAACCCTTGTGAATGTTATAACAAAATCAGGCAACACAGCAGAAACAATGTCTCAATTTATGATTGTAAAAGACAGACTTGAAAAACTGCTTGGTGCTGAATATAAACAAAATATTGTAACAACAACGGATAAAGAAAAAGGTATTTTAAGAAAAATAGCCAATGATGAAGATTTTAAATCATTCGTAGTTCCTGATGATGTAGGTGGGAGATTCTCCGTATTTTCTTCAGTTGGTCTTTTACCGTTTGCACTCGTTGGAATTAACATAGCAGAACTGTTAAGAGGTGTAAGAGATCTTGATAAACAATTATCAAGTACAGATATTAATTCAAATATCGCAGCACAAAATGCACTTATTCAGTATCTTATGGATAAAAAAGGGAAGAACCTTTCCGTAATGATGCCTTATTCAAGCAGGCTTAGATTTATTTCAGACTGGTATGTACAGCTCTGGGCTGAATCGTTAGGCAAAGAAAAAGATGTTAACGGTAATGTGGTTCAGACCGGTCCTACTCCTGTTAAAGCTCTGGGCGCTACCGACCAGCATTCCCAGATTCAGCTTTACAATGAAGGACCAAATGACAAGATCATTAACTTCATCAGAGTTAAAAAGTTTGACACTGAACTTAAAATTCCTAATGTATATGCAGACACAGATCTTGGTTACCTTTGCGGCAAATCAATTAACGATCTTATGAATGCGGAAGCTGACGCTACAAAAGCTGCTCTTGTTGATTACAAACGTCCTACAGTAACAATTTCTATTGACAAAGTTGACGAATACAATCTTGCTCAGCTTTTATACATGCTGGAAATCCAGACTGCAATTGCAGGCGGTTTATATAATATCAATGCCTTTAATCAGCCGGGTGTTGAGCAGGCAAAAAATTATATTAATGCTTTAATGGGCAAAAAAGGATTTGAAAAAATAGCTGAAGAACTTAAGGAAAAAATGAAAGCATAAAAGTAAAAAGCCCATTGTGGGCTTTTTACTTTTATTAAATTCTTATATAAATATATTAAAAAGCTTCTTCCTGAATCACAACACCGGCAATCTGGGTATCTAAAACACACAATCTCTTTACCGGTCCTTTAGCTGATTTTTCAATCAGTTTAGGAGAACTATTTGAAGCCGATGCTATTATTTGTTTGATTTCATTATAAAGTGCTTCACTGTCATCTACATACAACACAATAGGTGGTCCGACATGCTTTAAAAATATCAGAACAGGCCTTCTAGTTTGAATTTGTGGCGGTTGTGGATACGGCTGCATAATTACTCCTCATTTCTATACATTTATATATTATTATAAAAGAAATTCTCATATAGGTCATTAAATTTTTAAGTGCTGTTCTGGCATTCTTGTATGACAACAAATATATAAGTATCATGATTTCTAGCCAATTAGCAATTTGCATTAACAAAATAATAATTTTTATATAAAAAAGGATCTGATTTTCAGATCCTTTTTTAAGCTCTGTGGCGGAAGTGTCTTGCTCGTTCGCGTTTAACAGCATTGCGGATTTTCTTTTCACAAGCTTTGCTTGCTCCAAAGAAAACTCCTCCAGCCTCAGCTCACTCGCGCGATTCTCACCTACGGTTCTCATCTATCATCCATAATATATTAAAAGAGACCCCATAAAAGGAGTCTCTTTTAATATCTGGGGCGGAAGGATTCGAACCTCCGAATGCCTGGACCAAAACCAGGTGCCTTACCGCTTGGCTACGCCCCAATATTTAATTTGTATATTTGCAATAATTATAAATTAATGTAATTTAATCAATGCAGTATTATTTTATTAGAGCTTTAACTGAATTGTCAAGCTTCATTTCAATTATGTAGAGTAAAAGGACATTAAACAAAGTTCTTTCCTTGTCATTGCGAGCGACCAACGAGAGCGTGGCAATCTAACCAATCTGGTAACCTGTTACAGGATAAAATACTGGATTTTAGCTCGTTATAATCTATGAATACTGGTAAGATCCTCACGTCACTTCGTTCCTCAGGATGACATATAGTTTATTTTTGACAACTTTCCTTAACTCATTTCAATTATATCCTGATTTGAAAGTTTGGATATCAGTACTTTTATTGTCAATTTCAATATTGATGGCATTATTCCTGTCTGTTCTTAAGGTCCTGACATGATAATTGTGCAAGATATTTAGTATGTTTGAAGATGGATGGCCATAGTCATTTTTACCTACAGAAATTATTGCTGTCTGTGGTTTTATAGATTTAATAAAGTCTTCATTAATAGAGTTATAACTGCCATGATGGCCGACTTTTATAATATTTACCGGTTCTTTTACGAATTTTTTGATTAAATTTAACGAATTTGATTCTGCATCACCCATTAATAAGGCTGAAGTTTTTCCGTATTTTATGAATACAATTAATGATTTTTCATTTGATGATTCAGAATCTTTATTATTAGCTCTAAATATCAAAATTTTAAGACCATTTTTATAATATAGAAGTTCATTAGTTTTAACATGCTTAGTACTTATGTGTTTTTTTGCAATAGTTTTTTGAATTTCCCTGTAAGTTTTTGAATCTGATTTTTCACCATTATCTATAATTTTTTTAACCTTAATATTTTCAAGCAGGTTAACTGTTCCTCCAATATGGTCGCTATCAGGGTGCGTCAGGATCAAAGCATCAAGTTTATTTATCCCTTTATCCCTCAAATGCGGAATAATTATTGTCTTTGCTGAATTAAAAGATTTGATGCCTGTGTTACCCGTATCAACAAGAATATTCTTTTTGTCAGGAGTTTGAACAAGAATAGAATCTGCTTCTTTTACATCAAAAAAAGTTAATTTAAGATTATTTGTGAAACTATCACTAAAAATCAACAGTACAAAAATAATTGAAAGACTCAAAATAGCAAAATTTAACTGTTTTTTAAAAGAATCAAGCTTAGTATGCAGTGTTACAGCAAGTATTAACGAATAAAATACCAGTATAGTTATAATTGTCGGAGTGGCAAAATATTGCAAAGCGCCCGGCATTGTTGAAATATGACTGGATATGTAAAGAAGTAGATCAATAAAAGGTTCTGTGCATTTATCAAACAGCCAGCAAATTTTCTCGCCTATTACGGGAATAATACTCAACAGGCTTGACATAAAGCCTAAAAAGCTTATTACCCCAATAAATGGAGTAACTAATATATTGGCAAAAACAGAATAAACAGAAAAATTATTGAAGTGAAAAAGCTGAAACGGCGTTGCCCACAGCTGAGCTATAGTGGGAATTAAAATTGCTCCTGACACAAAATCAGGCACAGGTTTAGTTTTCTCAATAAACACAGGAGCACAGAAAAGAAGTCCGAAAGTAACTATAAACGATAGCTGAAAGCCTATGTTTGTAATAGTTAATGGATCATAAAGCAGTATTATTGAGCAAACCAGAGAAAGTAAAGCTATATTATCAGCCTTTCTATCGATTAATTTACCTAAAAGTATAAATTCAAGCATCCAGACAGCTCTCGTAACTGAAGGAGAGAATCCTGTCAGGGTTGAATAAATTAAAACAAGGATAGCTGCAATAATAATTGATATTTTATAAGGAACTCTTAACCTTGCTGCTATATAAAGCCATATTCCGGAAACTAACGCTACATTCATGCCTGATGCAGCAAGAAGATGCAAAAGACCGGAATTTATAAAATTCTGCTTAATATCTTTTGGCGTGGGGATAGCATAGTTACCAAAAACAACTCCACCGAGAATTTCAAGTTTTGGAGATTTAATAAATTTGCTATGAACTGCTAATATCTTGTCTCTAAATGCATTGGACTTTTGAATAAAAGACCTGAAACCTCCTTTGGGATGTTCAACCTTCTTTAAATTCCTAATACTAGCTGAAGTTAAAGTAAATATTCTTGAATTTTTTAAATATTGTCCATAATCAAATTCTCCCGGGTTTGTTGCTTTACAAGGAAATTTAATTCGCCCGTTAAGCTCAATAATGTCCCCCTGTTTTATTTCATGAAATTTTCCTTTTCTATCATACAAGGAAACCAGTGTTTTTGACTGTACAGGTACCCAGACTGAATGATTTCTAACTGAACTGACTTCAAGTTCAAATTTTGCCTTATATGCTGGATCTACTTTCAGTTGAGAAAGACTTATTCCACGTATAGCAGTTTTAGTTGGAGCAATTCTTGCAAGATAATCAGGCTCAGGTGCTCTTAAGTATGTATAAAATATTGAAAACGTAAGCGTTATAAAGAACACAAAAGCAAGTTTATATGAAAGTTGCTTTTTAAAAAGCAATAAAAGGATAACAAGAACACAAAAAGCAAAATAGCAGGGAGCTAAATTTAAAAATACCGAAGCAATTCCGCCTGTAAAAACAGAACAGACAATAAGTGTGATATGAGTTTTATGCAGATTATTCAAATATAAACTCACCCAAAACTCCAACCTGAAAAGATTTTATCATCAAAATATAAATATAAATAATATGCTTTTTAAAAATGTATCATTATACTTTAGTTGTAGGATATTTGACTTTTTAAATCATAAGTGTGAATGATGCGATACTAAATGTCTACTGTTAATATATAGACATACTCCTTAGAAGACGACGATACACATATCCCTAATCTAGCTATGCATTAACTTGTCATAGCTATTTTTATTTGCAAAGCGGAAGTAGATAAAATTATTAATAATTAAAAAACTGGTCGAAATCTACATCATCAAAACAGCAAAGTGTTAAATACACAGGATCATCTTCGTCCATCCTGAGAAAATTATAATCGTTAAATTTCCAGTATTTGGGATTATTCCCAATAGCAAGTACAAGACCTTTTTCATGAAGAATACTGAGCTTTTTTTTAACAATATTAATAGTTAATTTATGTTTTCTGGAGATATCAATAGCCGTGAGCCCTTCAGAGTTTTCACGGTTCTGGGGATTGCTGAACATCAGCTCTAATCCGATAAGTCTTAAAACTTTATCTTCTTTTATTTCAAATTCATCCAGCATAGGTAAATTATAATTCAATATAAACAATTAAAAGAATACTATAATATACCGAAAAAATCTGTATATAATGTTGCTGATAAGCGGAAAAATCTAACTGGGATTAATTAATATTTTAAGCCAGATCAACTACACTAACACCGTCTCCGCCTTCTGTTTGCTCTCCAGGTCTGAATTTGCTCACATAAGGAGACGATCGTAAATAATCCCTGACTGCTTCTCTTAAAGCACCGGTACCATGCCCGTGAATTATATAAACAGGAGTTAAATTTGCAAGTGAAGCTTCATCAAGATAATAATCTGTTTTGTACAATGCGTCATCAACAGTCATTCCCCTTAAATCAAGAGTATTGCTAATATTACTTCGTTTAAAACTCATTTTTCTTCCGGAATAAAAAGTTTTATCGGTTTTATTAACTGACTTAGCGTTTGATTTTGCAATTTTATCAGTTTTTGTTGTTGTTTTTAGAAGTCCGACCTGCACCTGAACATTATTATTTTTGTCAGGTCTGCTGAGTAAAGTTGCATCCTGATTAAGGTCTTTTATAAATACTGTCTGACCTATTTCTATATTATTCCAGTCCACAGGCTCAAATTCAGGTTCAAGCTCTTCAAGTTCAGATAATTCTTTATTTCTAAGATCCTCTTCGATTTGATTTAGTCGGTTATAAGATCTTCTTATTACTTTTTCACTTTTTGTTCTCCTGATTTCATCAAGAATATCTTTTATTTCAGCTTTTGCGGCACTAAGCACACTGTCAAATTTCTTTTTATAAATATTTATTGAATGTTTTTTCTCTGCATTTAGTTTTTCAAGCTTTTCATTATACTCTTTTTGAAGTTTTTCAATTTCTTCTTTTGCAGATTCAATTTTCTGAGCATTTCTGGAAAGTTCCTGCTGGGTGTTTTGCAAACCTTCCATTACTTCTCCGGTTGGATCTTTTTGAGTTAGGTATATTTTATGCGCTTCGCTTGCTAAATCAGGAGCCAGACCAAGATTTAGCGCTATTGTAATAGCATTGCTTTTGCCGGGTATTCCCATCAAAAGTTTATAAGTTGGTGCAAGTGTATCTGTGTCGAATTCAACACTGGCATTGTAAAATCCTTTTTGTGTATATGCAAGAGCCTTTAATTCTCCATAATGGGTTGTTACGATTGTTCTTGAACCTTTATTATATAAATTCTCGAGAACAGCCTGCGCTAAAGCAGAACCTTCCTGCGGATCTGTTCCAGCCCCAATTTCATCAAGTAACACCAGAGAATCATTATCAACATTATTTAAAACTTTAATAATATTAACCATATGACCTGAAAATGTTGATAAGTTTTGAATTACACTCTGCTCATCACCAATATCCGCAAAAATATTCTTAAAAGGATAAATATTTGCATCAAGCGCAGGTATATGAAGACCAGCTTTTGTCATTAAAACACACAGACCTGTTGTTTTAAGTATAACTGTCTTACCTCCTGTATTAGAACCTGTAATTATCAGGCTATTCCAGTCTTTACCAATTTCAACATTGTTAGGTACAACTTTCTCAATTGATGAAAGCAGTATCGGATGTTTTACATTATTCAATGAAATAAATTTTTCTCTGTTTAGTTTTGGCTCTATTGCTTTTAAAGCTATGCTATATTTAGCTTTTGCAAAAATAAAATCTATTTCGGCAAGAATATGAAGGGTATGTTCAATCTCCTCAGCATGGTATTTAATTTTATAAGAAAGTTCCGACAGGATTCTGTTTATCTCATAATCAATTTTAAGCTCTGTTTCTCTTAATGTATTATTCATTTCAACAATAACTTTAGGCTCAATAAACAATGTTGCACCGCTTGCAGAGCTATCGTGCACAATACCCTGTACATGTGATTTGAATTCGGTTTTAACCGGAACTACAAATCTGTCGCCTCTTTGTGTATATACTGGTTCCTGAAGGTATTTTGAAAATTCAGAAGATTGAATCAGTTTATTTAATTTGTTTTTAAGATTGACTGACTGATCTTTGTAACTTGATCTTAAACTTTTTAATTCAGAGCTGGCTGAATCTACAACAATTCCTGCATCATCAAAAGTATTTATAATTTCTTCTTCCAGATTTTTACTCTCAAAAAGATTAACAGCAATATTAAATAACAGAGGTGTTTCTTCCCGATATTTGGAAAAGAAAGATTTTAATCTCCGTGAAGCACCGATTGTTGAGGCAATATCAAGTAGTTCAGTATTTTTTAATGTTTGTCCGACGCTTGCAGCATCAATAGCCTCTGAAACAGTTCTTATCCCTCCAAGGGGAGGAATAAAATTCTGATCCAGCAAATATTTGCCCTGTGAAGTGAGCGATTGTTCAAATTGAATTTTAGGAATATCAGTATACAAAGCAATATCAAGACAGCGTCCCTTTCCCATTTCAGAGGTTGCGTGCCCTGATAGATGTTGAAGTATTGTATTCCATTCAAGAACTTTTAATGTTTTATTGTATTGATCCATAAGTTTTATTTTATTATCAAGTTATTTATCCTAAGTTTACAATGAATATGACTAATATTATCATTAAATGTTCTCTGCACAAATTTGCAATATGTTAATATAGTTTTAAATTATTGGATTAATGAAAGGCTAAAATGACAAACACCTTCGAAATGAAGCAACAAGAACTTGTTTTGACAGTTATTTCCGTTGAAAGTTTGCTTTTTACAGTGGCTTCTGCATGGGGTTATTTTGCTCATATTAATCCTTTTCATAAAATTCAGTTTAATACTGAAGATATAATACTTGCAGTTTTAAACAGTTTCCTGCTTTTAGCAGTAAATTTTCTGGTTATAAACGTATTTTCAAAATATATTCCTTTTTTCAGATATCTCAAGGAAGCTTATGATGAAATCACCCCGATTGCAGCAAATATAACATTTCCCGGCGCTTTTATTATTGCCGTTTTTTCAGGATTTGCAGAAGAATTCCTCTTTAGAGGGATTATACAAATACAATTTGGAATAATAATAGCAAGTGTTCTTTTTGGACTATTTCATATCGGCAGCAAAAAAACTTTATGGTATGGAATTTACGCAGTAATAATCGGCTTTTATTTAGGTTTACTGTACCATATAACCGGAAATTTACTGGTTACAATTATAGTACACTGCTTGAATAATTTTTTAGCTTTGTATTATATGCGTTATTACTACAGGAAATATATCAAAAACAGTAATTATGAATAGATTTATCAGAAAAGATACTGCTCATTATATTATAAATCCTGAATTAACACAGGGGAAAATTATTGATATATATGCAACAGAAAAAATCGTAGAAGGACTTAGCGATACAACAATTCAGCAGGCTGTAAATACTGCTCTCACAGAAGGTGTCTGCAAAATAAATCTTAATGCAGATGCACATGAGGGCTACGGATGTCCAATAGGAAGTGTTGTTGCAACAAAAGACACAGTTATGCTTGGTCCTGTAGGTTATGATATAAGCTGTTCCATGTCATATCTTCAAACAGACTTGCCATATGATATTTTGCAGGATAAACGATCAAGACGGGCTTTAATAAATAAAATTTGCGAATATGTTCCGTATGGAACCGGAAAAACGAGAGCTAAAAAACAAATTAAAATTTCTAAAGATGATTACTTAAATATTCTTGATTATGGTGCTTCAGATACTGATTTAATGATAAAATTAGGTATAGATGCAGATTGGCTTGAACATCTTGAAAGACGATACCTGCCTGCAGATTCTTCTTTATTAAGCGATGAAGTTATAAGAAGAGGTGATGGACAGATCGGTTCAATCGGGTCAGGAAATCATTTTCTGGAAGCACAGAAAGTTAAAATTATTGATAAAGATCTGGCATCAAAATGGGGTATATCTGAAGAAATAGCATTTATAACTCACTGCGGTTCAAGAGGGTTCGGACATCAAATAGCAACTGAATATTTTTCAAAACTCTGGAAATATTTTGAAACAAGTAATATACCTCTTGCAGACAAAGAACTTGTCTGGGCAAAGGTTGATTCTGAATACGGTAAAAATTATCTTCTTTCGATGGGATGTGCAGCAAATTTTGCTATTGTAAACCATCTTGTACTGAACAAAGCAATAAAAGAATCTCTGGAAGCTTTATATCCTGAAATCAACATAAATTTTGTTTATTTTATTTCTCATAATCTTGCACAAAGAGAAAAAATTGATAATGAGGAATTTTATATTCACAGAAAAGGGGCTACAAGAGCTTTCCCAGCTTTTCATCCCGCTTTAAGAAAAACAAAATTTCATGAGACAGGACATCCTGCACTTATTCCGGGTTCTTCAATTTCAGGCAGTTCAATTGTAGCAGGTCTTGAATCTGGAAAAAAGAATTTTTACACCGTTCCACATGGTGCTGGCAGATCAATGGGCAGGATGGAAGCTAAAAAACGTTTATCTCAAGAATATGTTGACACCAGAATGGCAGAAGCCGACGTTTTATTTAATAAAAGATATTATCCTGTCGACGAATTTGCGGAAGCCTACAAGGATTACGATGAAATAATTAAGTCTGTAACAGAAGCCGGTCTTGCAAAAGAGGTGGCAAGACTAAAGCCTGTTTTCGTAATTAAAGGTGATTAAACTTGAGTCTCATAAAAAATTTTGATTTTTTAGCAGGCGACCTTGGAAAGCGAAAGTGAGCTGAGAAGATGCAAGAAACATTTTTCTTGCATCTTCAAATGTTTTTTCACTGTATTTATAATTAATAATTATTTTCGTTATTGCTGCTGCCGCCAAGCTGCATCATTCCAGGCATCATCATAGTAGTCATCATTGTTTCCATGAGCTGTGGATCCATTTTTTGGTTATTACCCTGGGCCATCATCATCATCATTGGCATCATACTTGACATAGAATTATTGCCGTAACCAGAGTTCATACCATTCATGTTCTGTCCACCAAGTGAATTCATTAACATATTCATTTCCATAGCTTCAGGATTATAACTTTGAGACATTCCAGCTGTGGCTAATATTTGCATAGCTTGTGCAATCTGTTCTTTTGAAGGTGTTTGATTTAGAGATTTTTTGTTTGAAGCATCTTCAATATATTTAAGACTTGGAAGCTGAGGAGTTAATGCTGCAGGATTAGGCATACCTGACATTCCAGAAGTACCAGGCATTCCCATAGGTTTAGCAGTTTCCGCAGGTTGTTTCATTTCAGACGGTTGTGACATTTCACTTGATTGTTGTGTTATAATGGGCTTTTGCGTTTCGCTTGCCTGCGGTGCATCGGCTGACTGCTGAGATGAACTATCATCCTGCGCTGCTTTTAAATAACCGAGACCTTGTTGAGCATATTCAACCAGTTGCGAAGACGGATTCAAAGAAATAACATTATTATATTCTTTTGTTGCTTCTTTTTTCATTCCCAAGTTAACATAGGTAATTGCCAGATAATAATGTGCAACGGCATTTCCAGGATCACTTTTAACAACTTCCTTCATTGTTTCCATTGCATCAATATAATTTGCACTCTTATATTGCAAAACTCCCTGGTTAAATTTGCCTGAATTACTCTTAGCATAAGCACTTCCTGCTATAATGAATATACACAAAATAGAAACAATCAATTTTTGCATAACTCTTACCTCAAACAATAATTATAATTATGTGACTATTTTAATTCTTGTAGGTCATTAAAACAATACTTCACTTACTCTAATTGAAATTTAATGTGAAATATTATGAGCATTTGTTTAAAGTATACTTTTTTCCCCTATAAAGTCCATATTTTTAAGCATATATATTAATTAATTTGACACAAAATATTTATTGTTCAAATAATTTTGATAAATATGATAAAAAAGAATTAAAAAATACTAAATTAATTGAATGAGTTACACCTATGTCTATCAAAGTATTAATTTTCGTAAATTTAATTCATAAAGCTTTTTTGTCATAAAACTATAAAAACAATATGAAAATTAATTTTCCTCTAAAAGTATGAAAATATTTCGTATATGTATCAAAAAATTGCAATATGTGTATAATATTATACATAAATGTTTACTTAGTTATATGTTGCATTATGCATTAATGCTGAGCAACAAATAGTTGAATAGTCTCAATATTAAACATTTATTGAGTTTAAAAAGTATTTCGAGAGTAGGTGACGACGCTGAAAATTCGGATTAAAGAAGTAGCAAGAAAGAAAAAAAGCTGGAGTCTTTACAGACTTGCTAAAGAATTAGGTCTTCCCCAGCAAACTGTATATTCCTGGGCAAACGGAAGAACGCAGCCATCTTATGACAATATGGACAGATTATGCGAATCAATTGGTTGTACAGTTGGAGAATTATTTGAAGCTGAGCCTGTACAGCAGAAATTAAATCTGGTTGTAAACAGTGATTAAATCCTAAAAAAATAAATTTTAAAGAGATAGCAGTTAGATAACCGCTATCTCTTTATTTATGCAGTGATTTGATAAAGTTTGACCGCATTACAAACAATTCGGATTAATAATAACTTAATTTAAAAAGTTGCCCACAAATATAATACACTTATATAATAATGTATAAGCGTATTAGTCGTATCCTGATAAAATAATTTTCAGCGGAGGTTGGATATGAAGCATAAGGTTAGGTACATCCCAACCCTTCAAGAATATATGAAAAAAAGAAAAAAATTTCGTTCAGAATATCTGGAATTACAAAGCTGTATTGATTGTGATTATTTCAGAAAAGATCTGGAAGTATGTATATGGGGTGATAATGTTAAAATATTGTCTATGCTTAAAACTTGCCCCATTACATATCGAGTTCTATAAATAATTTTTTTATTTTATAATTACCTTTAAAGGAGGTAAAAATGAATAATTGGTTCAAAATATTTTCTTGCCTGTTAATTTTGTTATTAATGATTTTATGTAATAACAAAGGTTGCTTTGTACAGGCTAAAGATTTGTATAAAAACGATAAGGAGATAACATTGAGTCAGGTAAAAGAAATAAGAGCAAGCCATATTCTTGTTCAAACAAAAGAACAGGCAGAAAAAGTCAGAGAAGAAATATTAGCTGGCAAAAGTTTTGAAGAAGCTGCAAAAGAATATTCACTCTGTCCATCAGGAAAACAAGGTGGAGATCTTGGTTATTTCGGAAGAGGAGCTATGGTTCCCGAATTTGAAAAAGCAGCTTTTGAACTTCCCGTAAATCAAGTTTCAGAACCAGTTAAAACCCAGTTTGGCTGGCATTTAATAGTCGTTACTGATAAAAAATAACGCGAAGCAAGAGTAGCAAACTTCATTTATCAAGATTTTTCTGTGAAGAAAAATCTTGATCTTATTTTACTAGCAAAATTAACAACAATTACACCTGCTAAAGCAATCATTCCGCCTATAATAGAAATTATGCTGGGAATTTCTTTCAGGCAAACAAAAGCAATTAAAATTGCAAAAATAGGTACAATATAAAAAACTGTAGAAATATTTGTTATTGAATACTTGGAGAGAAGTTTTGACCAGACAAGATATGATATAGCACCTGGAACCACTCCAAGATAAATAACTGACGATATAGACAACACTGACGCTGTTTTAAAATCTTCAATCACAGATCCACTGGAAAATATCAAGAAAAATGTTCCTATCCATATGAAATAAGAGGTGAGTTCAAGAGGCTTATATTTTTTGAGAAGCTTCTTTTGTATGACATCAAACAAGCTTAAAGACACTGCAGCAATTAATACGAACAAAACACCAGGAGAAATAACAACTCCCGCACCTTCTCCAACTCCTATAAGAATTATTCCAAAAAAACTTACAATAATTCCCAGCCATTTAACAAAATTAATTGATTCCTTTAAAATAAAACTTGATAAAATTGCAACAAAAATTGGATAAGAATCCAAAATCATACTTGCAGAACCAGCTGTAATAAATTTTTGCCCCCAGTTCAACATTACATGATAAAGAGAAATCCCCATAAATCCGCACAAAAGAAGTAAAGGAACATCTTTTATATCAGGCGGCGATATTTTATTGAATAATACATAAACAAATAAAATTATCGAAGCAATAAAGAAACGAACCAGAGCTAAACTTTCAGGAGAAAAACTCTGTAAACCCACCTGAATAGCTGTATATGCAGATGCCCATACAAATAATAAAAATATAATAATAAAAATTAACGATAATTTATCTTTATTTAACATTGATTATCAGCCTTTAAATTAAAAACATATTTTTAAAATACCTTAATTATATTTTTGCATTTAACAAACAACTATTCCAATGGTTATTGACTGAAAAAAATATACCGGAGTAAAAACCCCGGTACATTTGTATTTTCATAAATTAATTATTTAATAACTGTTAGGGGTTGTTCGAGTACAACATTTAACTTACTGCCACCGGGCAATTCAACATTTTTGCCTTTTCTTAGGAAAATATAGCTTACTGTAACTATCCCACCTGTTGCAAGACCACCAACAAGACCTGCACCAGCTTCGCCCGCTAGACTAAGAAGACCTAAACCAGCTATTCCTGCCCCTGTAGAACCAACAGCAACTGTTGCCGCATCATTTACAATTTGTTTTTTAAAATTATTTCCTTTTAGCTTGCCTGAAGTATCCAACGTCATGATCTTACCGAGCATAGGAGTTTTTAGCCCAACACGCGGTTTTATTCCAATAAATTTAACGTCCATTACTGCATTTTTTCCAACTCTTCCGGCTTTTTCCAGATATGTTATCTGTCCTATAACCTCACTACCTTCAGGAAATACAATTTTATTATCAGATATGACAGGGTCAGTTAGTGTTGCAGTAAATATATCTCCTGTATGAACATTTGCAGAACTGACTGAAGCATTAAGAATAATCTTCATAATAGTTCCGGCATGAACAAAAACAGCACCCTGCTGATTGGAATTAACCGAATAATTTGGATTTACTTCAATTTTAGGTAAGTTTGTAATATCAGGAAGTGTTACCTGACTACTTTGATCAATTGTAGGCGGAGGCGTTAACTTATATTCCTGAGCAGATGCCTGTTGAAGAAACGGTACCTGAATGCCTATATACGAAGTTAAAATAACTATAGCCGCTAATTTATTATAAAATTTCAAAATGACACCTTCCTTACTCAAATTTTACTTTAATGATAGAAATCTTATTTATTGTTCAACATTTTGTTGTTCTTGTAAAGGATGAGTAATCAGCATAAACTTCAAATCGCCAAAATACAGACTTTATCTAAATAATTGACGACTTTTGATATTTTATAATATTGCAAAGTTTCTTAAAATACATGAAGCTCAGTTTAATTTTCAATAACTTCTAAATAATATTTTTTATTTTATATCTTCTTTAATAACAATCACGCCTCTGATTATTTTCATAATGCAAGTCGGCAGAACAACATCAGCAAGACCATCAGCTATATCAACTACGCTTCCAGCCTCTAAAATTTTTTCCTCACCTTTATATGTAAAAGTATAATCTGTATCTCTATCTGATCTTAAAGTTATTTTAGCCATGTTCAGTTCCTTTGCTCCTCTATAACATTTATCCAAGATTACAACAAAATAAAATCATTTACAAAATCAAATTTTAAAATTTAATCTAGCCATCTAAAGCTCTTAACTGATTTTGGATCATACAAATCACCCTGTATTTCAACAACAAAACGCCTGTACTTTTTCTGCCCCAGTCCTAAAATCGGAATTCTGCTTATTAAAGGAACCATTTCTATAAGTCCTTTACCCCCTGTTCCGGGAATAAACCCTAATCCCGGCAAATATTCAACAAATGTATTAATTGAAACACTTCCTAGAGGACCAAGCAAACCTGATACTTTTTTTGAAACCCTGCCCAAAATAGTCAGATCCGAATAATTCGTAAGCATATTCACATTTCCTGAAAGGTAAAGACTAAGATTTTTACCTTTTGATGCAACATTATCAGTTGACAGAACCCCTTTTTCAGCAGTTAATTTTCCATCCAATACATCAAAATAACCTGTTCTCTGGGGTACTATAAGATTTAAAATTGAATTAAGATTAATACCTGCCAATCCAACTGTTGCAGTATTTGCAGCAAGAAGCAAATATTCCAGCGATCCCAGTCTGGTCAGTCTGCCATCTTTAATACTAAAAGTTGCAATTCCATTCGCATTTGATATCAGTTCATCTTTTGTTTTTCCTTTTGTATCAAACTGCACATCACCCTTTAATGTCCCGTATACTTCGTTAGGAATATTTAAAAAGATCGTTGCCGCAGCATTTGCACTCATTCCATCTGCATTCATTGTTCCAGTTGTTTCAGTTGTATTAATATTATAGATTATCCTGCCTGAAGCCTTGCCGCTTGCCGCTTCTAATAATAAATCAGGCATAGTAAGAAGCCAATCAGGGGTCAATGTAAAACTCGTAGTTACATTATTGGTAATAAAATTGCTAATAATAAATTCGCTGGCACTTAGTTTGCCTGATTGAACTGTTACAGGAGGTGTTTCTGATGTTACGTTTTGATTTTCTTCATTCTTTATTACTGCTTTTAAGACTTTATCTAAATTCAATGAAGATGAGGTAATTTCCACACTCCTGATATTCAAAGGCAGATGAAATGTCTTATCTGCTGCTCCCTTAATTTGCATATCTGAATTGGCTATATTTAAACTGCTTTCACTTAACAAGATGGTATTATCGGTAAACTCTACTATAGCATGATTTATTTTTGCTGATCTTGACGGAATAACATCATTAATTAATTCAATTGTCCCTGCTATTCCGGGCGATGAAGCTGCACCATTAACGAGTAAATCAGCCTTAACAGTTCCTGACGAGAAAAAAGCCTCCTCTGAATCAGGTTCTATAAACAGATTTAAAAGAGTAATATCCATTGGATCAGGATTAGTAATCTGCAAATTAGTAAATGCTACTTCAGGAGTAGTAAAATCATCAACTATACCGCTAATATGAAGTATATGTTCATTTTGATCAAGATTAATATCAAACGATTCAATATTTATTCGATTAATATTACCACGTACAGCCAGGCTAAATTTTCTAACTTTATCATCCGGCAAAGTTACATTCTTGGGCAATATTACTTTAACTCCTTTTTCAAGAGTCATATCTGCCAAAATACGTAAATTATTCACATTACCATGTATCCTTGCATTTACAGGGATTTTTCCCTCTATTTTTATTGGTTCATCAAGATAAGGATTTATGTATTTGTCGATATCTTTCGAATTTACATTGGCAGTACTGACAATATTGAAATAGGGTCTTGTTTTATAATTCCTGACCTGCCCATTAATAAAAAATAACGATTTTGAAATACGTGAACGTAGAGACATGATTTTAATTATATCGGGCGTAACTGATAAACTTCCTGTCCTTATTCCTATATGGATTTTTTGAGGTTTATAAACTGCAGACACCCTGTTAAATTTTGCATCTATAAAATATTTATCAGGTAAAATTGTAGCTCTTAGCGTTAAATACCCTTTAAAATCAGAAAATTCATTAAGATAGTTTTTTACTTCTTTAGAAAGAAACGGTGTCTTTTTTAATTCTTTAATAATTCTGACATCAAGATTCTTGGAAATAATTTTAATTTCAGGATAAATTTTTCCTGTATTTAATCCGGATATTTGTCCATTTATTTCGGCTTTTCCTCCTAAAATAGTTGCCTTTACCGATTGGACCCAAATTTTATTTGCTGTTGCAAAAATCCTTCCACTTAGTATATTAACTGGAAAACCAAGCCTTTTCGTAGTTATACTTGTCCTTATTATGTTAACTTCAGCATTTTGAAGTATATCTTCTCCAATTTTTCCATATAAATTTATATTAACCTGTGCATATCCTGATAAATTACTGATATCTTTTAATTGTTCTTTCAAATTTTTCAAAGCAGGGCTTTGTCTGAGAATATTATACAAATTTGCAAGATTTACATTATCCGATATTATAGAAGCTTTAATAGTATTGCTAATAATTTCTCCATCAGTTTTAAAAAGACTGTCTGCAATTATTCCCTGCAAATTTTTAAAAAATATATTATTTTGAACAAGCCTGATTTTGCCCTGAATTTTTTCTAAAGGTCTTGCTATACCCTTATATGCAATACGAACTGCAGATAAATTTATATTTCCATCAATTTTAAGACTTGCAGCACCTCCTGTAAAATTCAAACCACCGCTTGCAAAGCCTGATACATAATTTATATTTTTTAATTTAGCTTTTATTTCCTCAAAATCAGGATTATTAACAATAAAATTATGTATCAGACCAAGATTCAAGCCTGAAAATAAAGTTTTTATACTAGTATGCCCACCGATAAAATCAGAATATCCGTTAATAATTATTCTTGATTTATCTATAAAACCTGAGATATTTTTAAATGTAACTTTTTTTCCTTCAAGTATAAGGCTGCCACTGGCATTTCGAATATAATTAGTAAAGTTTTCATAAGAAAGATACAGATTATCAAAGTCTATTCGACCAAATAAATCAGGATTTTTAATTTTACCTTTAATTAAAATTCCGGCACTCAGATTACCGTCAGCAGTATAGTTATTAAGATGTACAAAATTATTTGAGATTTTTAAACTGTCAGGTAATACAGTCATTAAATGTTTTAATCGCAATCCTCTTGCTGTTAAATTCAGGTTCAATAAAGCATCCTGATGTGTAAAATTATTTATATTCCCTGTTATTAACAGATTTATATCTTTTCCTTTAAGTGATAACTCTTTCAGGTTTAGTTGATTATTTTGAATAATACCTCTTATAAACATTTTTCCTACGTTTTCATCACTATTAGCAGTCTTTAAAACAATTTCAGAGTAAATTGCTCGAGGTATAATTTTTGATTTTTTAAGATTTATATTAAATTTAACATCATCGAGTTTAATAGAACTTATTAATGGAGCTGTTTTACCAATATAACTTTTAAACATTTCAGGATATAAATACTTGACCTGACCACTTAAAACAGGCTCATTTATCAAAATATTATTTATTTTAAGGGGAAGTTTTGAAGAATAACTAATACTAAACTCTGTATTTGGCTTATTAACAGATATAATTCGACCATTAATATCCATTTTTATATGTTTTAAAGGATCAAAATTATATATTTTAATATTTTTGCCAGTAATTTCAAATTTGCTTTCAGGCTTAACAAACTGATCAATCACTAATAACCTGTATTTGTTAACATTTATATCGGTATTTACTAATTTTGTTTGTATTTCACCTTTCTTTATTTTTGACAAAAGAATTTGTTCGATATCAGTTTTTCCATTTTTAAAACGTGTAATGTTTGCATCAAAATTATTTACTTTAATTTGACTAATAATAATTTGCTTTTTTAGAAATCCGGAAAAAGGAACCTCAATAGTTCCTTTATCTGCTGAAATAAAATCTCTTTTATCTGAATGTTTAACTTTTGCATCCGTAAAAGAAATCATGATTCCAGTTAGTGTCATTGAAGAATCAAGTTTCTTAATTTTTAAAGGAAGTCCTGTCCTTTTTTCGAATCTTTGTTCAATTGTTGGCCTGTATTTATCAATGTTTATTAAACTTGGCACAGCCAAGAAATAAAATAAAACAGCAATTATTGCCAATAATATAATTATCGTATAGGTCGAATATTTGGAAATTCTATAATTAGACATCCTTAACCTGAATTTCATCTACCTGATATCTGTTGATCTGACACAAAGAATTATAGTATTTTGTCATGCTGAACTTATTTCAGCATCTTAGAAGTTACTAGATCCCAAAACAAGTTCGGGGTGACACTATAAAACAAATATGTCATAATTATTGGATATCTAATTATCTTAAGCCCAAGTCAAATCACGGTTAATAGTATACTTAACTATACTTTACTACCCGATTGGACTTACCTTAGAAACAACCTTAAACTATTTGCAGCGACAAAAACTTATTTCTTCTGCATTCTGGCAGTCAGAAAAGAATTTGCTGCCAACATTAACAAATTTATCAGGATTTGAACTGACGAAATATTTTCTAGATCCACTACCTGAAACATTATTCAATTCCATAGCATTCAATTTTTCTTTTGCTGCTTTAACAAGATATATTCCAGGATCTATTAATATTTCATTATTTTGCGTTAAATCAAATATTATATCGCTAAAATATGGATAATGCGTGCATCCCAGTATAATTTTCTCAACATTTTTCTCTATTAAAGGAGATATATACTTAGATAACAAATCTCTGGCTTCTTTTGAGCTAACACTACCAGATTCAACTAATTCTACAAGACCGGGGCAGGGCATTTGATAAACTTCTTTCTCCGGATCAAGTTTATTTATAGCCTTTTGATATGCGCTAGACTTTACAGTTGCAGAAGTAGCTATTAACCCAACTCTTTTAATATCAAGATCGGCAATGTATTCAGCAGCAGGATTAATTAACCCTAGTATAGGAAATTCATATTCCTGCTTAACAATATCAAGAATAACAGATGAACTGGTATTACATGCCATTAATACCATCTTTACATTGCACTGCCTGTACCAGTCAAGAATCTCCCTACCAAATTCAAGCAGCTGTTCTCTTGTTTTCTCACCGTAAGGAACTCTTGCTGTATCTCCAAAATAAATATAATTTTCTTCAGGCATTTCTGCTGTGAGTCTTTTCAATACAGTAATCCCACCGACTCCTGAATCAAAAACTCCTATAGGCCTGTTCGTGTACATTTTTTTTCCCTTATAAACTGTTCTCATTACTGTTTGATTTTAGTTCAACAAATTTTATTATACCGTCTGCAATTGCCTTTGCAGTAATTTCCTGCCTATCTTCAGTTAATAACTGGTATCTTTCTCTGTCATTAGATATAAATCCTATTTCTACAAGTACAGCTGGAACATTTGTATGATGAATAACATAAAACATTGAATTCATAACTCCTCTATTAGGAGAATTTATTGAATTTACAAGCTTGTTTTGAATTATTTGTGCCAGCTTTTTGCTTCGTGGTGTATACCAGTGAGTTTCCAGTCCTGTTACACCTTGACTATTGCAGGAATTTACATGGATACTCACAAAAGCATCCGGATTCTCTTCACTCGTAATTATTGTTCTTTGTTTCAGAGTAACTGTGTCATCTCCTGACCTTGTCATTACAACATCAATTCCTGCCTGATTCAAGTAATTTTTAACTTTTTTTGCAACATCAATCGTAATGTCTTTTTCAAAAATATTTTCTCGCTGTGCACCAGGCTCGCTGCCTCCATGCCCCGGATCAATTACAACTTTTCCTTTAGTAAAAATCTGATTACTGATAAATTTAACCGGTACTTCTTTAAAAATAATTTCAAGAGTTTTGCCATCAAAACTTAGATTTGATTGAACTTTCGTTGATCTGCTAACCTGAAAATTCCAACATGAACCGTTTTGATATTTTTCTATATAATCTATTGCTAATCCCTGAAATTGTTCTGTTAATGGAAGATTTGAAATAATATTTTTATTTGGCGCATTAACATTAAAAAGCTCAATCTTAAATCTGTCAGGATAATATAAACGTTTTACATGGTGAATTATCGGACTTGTAGCATTTATTGTTACTATTGTCGTTTTTGCGTCAGCTTTACGTACTTCGACTTTTTGGATTTGACTGGCAACTTTACTGTTTGGAAGTTCAACCATGTTTATTTTATCTTCCGGTGCAATAATTAATGTCTGCAAATCGGGAGATATTATTGTTTTAAAGTTATCCGGATTATTCGTTTCTACGACTACTCTGACAGTTTGAGGATCAAACTGAGCAATTCTTATAATATCCCCATTATAATAAGTAAAACTTTGTGCCAGATTTCCTGAAGATAGTACAGTATTCGAAAGATCAAAAACAACTCTTGAAGGATTTTGAAGAATAAAAGGTTCTTTTAAGGAAAGTGTTCCTGTTCCTGACAGTGAAAGATGTCCATTTTTAAATTTAACTGAATTTAATACCAGATCAAAAATATTTTGATCAATCACCGGTACAGGACTTGTACTGACTTTATCAGAAGATTTTAAATAACTCATATTAATAACAGAATTATCTATTGGCTGACTTTGATTACATATTACTTTAAATTCGGAATCATTTCCCTGCTTATTATCAAAATCTCTATCTTCATAAACTGGTGAAATCTCATTTTTCTGGTTTTCAACTGAATTTAATCCTAATATTATTGAATTTTTTGATTTGACGACTTTTATTTGATCCAGACTTTCTTTTGAATCAGCCGTAAAAACAACTCTTACAGTATTAGGATATATTGAAAACTGACCGACTTTAACATTATTTATTGCCGAATCAGTAATATCTATTGATCTTCTTGTACCGATCAATATGGAATTTGGTAAATCTAGCACTGCTCTGTTAGGATTTGAAAGCTTTAATAGCTTTAGATTTTCTATATTATCCAAATTTGTTCCGTTAATAAATACTAATTTACCGGCATCATCAGATATAACATTTTTTATTACAGAACTGCCCTGGGCATAGGCAGATGAAGTAAAAAATATAACCAAAAAGAGAAATATTAAAGTATATAAAGTTCTCTTTATCATTTAGCATCCTCAACTAACGAAAAAATTAGAGTTCTTATAATCAAATAGTAACAAATAACTGTAAAATTATCAGTACTGTAAAGAAATTTTTATTACTTAAAGAATAACCTTTTAAAAAAGAGAGTAAATCCTCCAATTATTTCAATTAAAAAATTTATTTACTTAACGTGTATTTTTTGCCTAAACAGGTGAATTAATTTATAATTTTTTAATACTAAACATAAAATTCAACTTAAGGATATTAATAATGCCAAAAGAAGATTCAAAAAATCGTTGGTATGATAATGATTCAGGAATGAACAGAGTTCTCAATCTTATGAAAAATTTGCCTGAAAATATTCAGGAAGATCTGGCTGCTACTCTAATACAATTCGCAAATCTCATAAGAAAAGATAGAAAAATTGAAGAAAGTGCTCTGAGTATCGGTAAAGACAAAGTTCTCGGACTTTATAAAGCATCAAACAAAAGACGCTGGTACGATCAAAATCCTACCTTAATGAGTGCTATGAATATTTTAAGCACACTACCTCCGAATGAATTTAAAAATATTGTTGAAGGACTGCTCTTAACGTTAACTAATACAAATACAAAAAAATAAGATATAGAATAACTTCTTTTAATTTTCTAAAATTGTCATAATAGTCCTTGACCTAATTTACAATTTATTCTAACATTCCAATAATACAACTTATCAAGAGTATGCATTAAGAGTGGCATTTTATTTAGATACATTTTTGATAAAAGTGTAATTTAAAAAATAAAACTCTTAAGTGCAGTGGCAGAGGGACTGGCCCTATGAAGCCCGGCAACCTGTACTTAAAGGCTAATTCGGATAATAAGCAAAACTTGTAATATCAGCTCCGATAACAAGCAAGCATAAGGTGCTAATTCCAGCAGGATAGTATAACAGGCTACAAATTACTGTAATACTAATTTCCCTGAGAGATAAGTTGGTATATAAGATATAACTTATAATACCAACTGAAGCCTCTATATACTTGATAAGTGTGTCGAGGTTATTTTATTTGCGGCAGCGGGAATGCTGCAAGTCCAAATATCGGACTTTATCTCCCCAAGCCTGCAAACTTATTTATTTTATAAGGAGTTTATTACTTATGGTATCAAAGAGATTTTTATTTACCTCTGAATCCGTGACTGAAGGTCATCCGGATAAAGTATGCGATCAAATTTCAGATGCTATCCTTGATGCATTTTTAGTTAAAGATCCAAACTCAAGAGTAGCAGCAGAAACATCTGTTACAACAGGAATGGTCCTTGTTTCAGGTGAAATTACATCAGACTGCTATGTTGATATTCCTAAAGTTGTAAGAGATACAGTTGAAAGTATCGGTTATATCGGCAGCTCAAGTGGTGGATTTGATGCAAGAACCTGTGCTGTTTTAACAAGTATTGATGAGCAGTCACCGGATATTGCAGGTGGAGTTAATGTTGCTCTTGAATCACGCGGTTTACCAAAATTAAATGAACAGCAGCTTAATGAAATTGGAGCTGGCGATCAGGGTATTATGTTTGGTTATGCTTGTGATGAAACCCCAGAATTAATGCCTCTTCCAATCAGTCTCGCTCATAGACTTGCATTAAGACTTACTCAAGTTAGAAAAGAAAATCTTCTTACTTATTTAAGACCAGATGGAAAAACGCAGGTTACAATTGAATATGTTGATGGAATTCCGGTAAGAATTGATACTATAGTAATTTCAACCCAGCATGATCCTGTAATCAACGGTGAAGCTGACAATGAAAAAGTTCAAAAAATAATTGCCGAAGATATGAAAAAGCATGTTATTGAATATGTACTTAAAAATGATAAAGTTAAACCTGATGATTCAACAAAAATCCTTGTTAATC
>Ga0209340_1000911_pt1 | contig 25064 bp, 21 predicted proteins | sample EPASupsiteSAE323_FD_187266 | JGI IMG/M metagenome (GOLD analysis project Ga0209340, IMG submission 187266) | Bioremediated contaminated groundwater from EPA Superfund site, New Mexico - Sample SAE3-23 (SPAdes) (version 2) | ecosystem: Environmental > Aquatic > Deep subsurface > Groundwater >... | reverse complement strand
AGATACTTTATTTTTCGTCTTCAATATATTTCTTGATTTCATCCTTTCCCGGAATCCTTCCAAATACTTTAACCTTTTCGTTGATAACCAGAGCAGGTGTTCTCATAACACCATATCCCATTATTTTCTGAATATCCTCTACCTTTTCAAAATCAGCTTCAATTCCCATTTCTTTTGCAGTCTCCACAGCTAACTGCTGCAGCTTTTTGCAGTTTGAACAACCTGAGCCCAGTATTTTAATGTTCATTCATATCCTCCTCTCTAAAGAATTATATTAAACATATACCCTATAAATATTATTGTAACAGCCATTATCCCAATAAATATTGCCAACAACCTAGGTTTTAACACTTTTCTTAAAATAATCATTTCAGGCAAACTAAGCGCAGTAACTGCCATCATAAATGCAAGGGCTGTACCCATTGCCATACCTGCTCTTGTAAGTTCTTTTACAATCGGTATTACGCCTGCTGCATTTGAATAAAGAGGTATGCCTAACAGCACTGCAACAATTACAGCAAACGGATTATCTCTTCCCGCATACTTTGTTAAAAAGCCTGCTGGCACCCAGCCATGCATTACTGCACCAATTCCAATACCAATTACAACGTAAATCCAAATTTTTTTAAGAATTTCAATTACATAATCCTTAGCATCAATAGCTCTTCGTTTCCATGTAGGCTTTTCAATTAGTACGTCTCCCATTTTTATAGTATAAACATACTCCTCAACGTATTTTTCCAGTTTAAGTTTTCCAATAATTATTCCTGCAATAATTGCAATAAAAACTCCGGTAACTATATAAAGAAGTGCAATTGGCCATCCAAACAATCCCCAGAGCATTACAAGAGCTATTTCATTTACCATTGGAGATGATATTAAAAACGAAAATGTCACTCCTAAAGGTATTCCTGATTCAACAAATCCTATAAATACAGGTACAGCCGAACATGAACAAAATGGTGTTACAATACCCAATAATGCTGCAAGTATATTGCCAAATATGCCCCTTTTCTTTCCTTCTCCGAGAAGTTTTTTTGTTCTTTCCGGTGGAAAAAAGCTTCTTATTATTGATACAATAAAAATAATAACTGCAAGCATTAGAAAAATCTTGATTGTATCATAAACAAAGAAATTTATTGATTCTCCCAATCTTGTTTTTGGGTCAAGCCTAATCAATGTATACACTACAAAATCAGCAAATACTTTAATCATTTAATCGTAACCTTTCTTTTATAAATTTAACAACAGCTATTTCCACCACACTCGCATCCACAGCCATTTTCAGAATTTCCACTGCATCCCGCCCCCTTCTTCGCTTCTCCAACATGCTTAATTGCACCAACTGGGCAAATTCTTTCACATCCCTTGCAACCCTCAATACATCCTTCAGTACTGCTCACAACAATTTTGCTATTCTTTTCTTCATAAACATGATGTGGACAAAAACCTACGCATTTCCTGCAAGCTATACACTTTTCCAAATCTATTACTGGATACCATGTTTTTGACATCAAAAATTCCCCCTTTTTAACTTGTCTGTTTTGTGCATATTCGCTCTTTTTTTAATCTGTTTTTTAATGCTTCTATATCTTTCTTAAAAACTTCTTTTTCTTTAAACTCGTTATTTATGAGGGCTTCCAAGAAACTTCCATCATTCTTGCCAATTGTTAGTTTATATAATGCCCACTGCCCCTGCTTTCTATCTTCTATTATTCCTGCATTCTTTAGTATAGTTAAGTGTCTCGAAATAGTAGACTGTGGAAGAGAAAGTGAGTCAACTATTTCACATACACAAAGCTCTTCATGTTGGTTTAAAAGGTTAATTATTCTAAGCCTTATTTCATCTGAAAGTGCCTTAATGATATTAATTAGTAATTTCAAGCGTTTCACTCCTTCGGACAAGTATATTCGTTTATTCGGATATGGGTATATTATATGCATTAAATATATTATTAGTCAATATACAACATTTAAGCAGACATGCTTTTTTTACATGTCTGCTTAAATGTTGTATAAATATTTTCAATTATCTTATTAAATCGTACTTTAAATATTGGTAAAAAGGTGAGATTATTAATGATACAATACTATTCTCGCATATATTGTTGCAACAATCATTGTCAAGATCATTACTGGAAATGCAATCTTGAAAAATTCCTTGAATGAAATACTATAACCAGCATTTTTCAAAGCATCAACCCCAATAACATTTGCCGAAGCACCGATTATTGTTCCATTACCTCCAAAACAAGCCCCTAATGCAAGACACCACCAAAGAAAATCAATATTCCCTGTTCCTGATAATTCACCAAACGTCCTAATCATCGGTATCATTGTAGCCACAAAAGGTATATTATCAATAAAAGCAGACAATATGGATGAAATCCAGAGAATTGCCAATCCAGTTAATAATACGTTTCCTCCTGTGCTTTCAAAAGTTAGCTTTGCCAAATACTCTAATATGCCTGTTTTCTCTAATCCACCTACTAAAATAAACAATCCTACAAAAAAGAATAGGGTTGTCCACTCTACATCATCAAATGCTTTTTCTACATCAACCTTGGCAATTGTTAATAAAATAGCTGCTCCTGCTATGGCTATTGAAGCAGTACCAATGTGTAAAACTCCATGAAGGAAAAACCCTACAAACACTAGCAATATTACAATAAAGCTTTTAATTAACAATACCGGATTTATAATTGTACTTTTTTCATCCATTTCCATTAATTCCTGAATCGAATTTGCTTGCTGTAAATCCTTTTTAAATATTCGTTTAAAAATAAAAACGCTTACAAAAAGTGAAATTATTGATATGGGCGCTAGATTAAATATAAAATCATTAAAGCTTAAATCAGTAGCACTTCCTATTAATATATTAGGCGGGTCACCAATCAATGTTGCAGTTCCACCAATATTTGATGCAAATATTTCACATATTATAAAAGGTGTTGGTTTAACACCGATTAATCTGCATATATTTAAAGTAACTGGTACCATTACAATAATTGTAGTTACATTATCTAAGAAAGCAGAAAGAATTGCTGTAATAATCATAAACGAAACCAATATTTTTGCCGGATTCCCTTTGGCTTTTTTAGCCTGTCTAATTGCAAAATATTCAAACAAGCCTGTTTGCTTTATTACTGAAACAATAATCATCATTCCAGCAAGAAGCCCTATTGTATTAAAATCAATAAATCCTACCGCTTCTTCCTGAGATAAAACCCCAAATAAAACAAGCATAGCTGCTCCTACAAGAGCAATTATGGTCTTGTGAAGCTTTTCACTTATTATTACTATATATGATAATATAAAAACTGATAATGCTATAATTGCAGGAAAGTCCATATGTGATGAATACCCTCCTAATGAATGTTTTGTATTCTTTAACAATCCATATCAAATGAACCTGTCGATTAAATATTTTATTACTATTTTAAAGAAACTTCAACATTTGCAGTCATTCCAGACTTTAAAATTCCTTTATCATCCTTTACAGCAACTTTTATTTTTGTAGCTATATGCTTGCTATCTGAGGTAGATTGCTTATCTTTTGGCGTATATTCATGCTTTAATGCAATATAACTAACTCTGCCAGTCTGCACTCCAGTAGATGTTTTTACAATTATCGGTTGATTATAATAAATTTTATCTAAATATTTATCAGGTATATAACAAAGTACATACAAATCATTTGAAATAGCTATATCAACGATATTACTGCCAACGTTTACTACGTCACCCAGTTCAAAATTTTTGCTTATTATGATTCCATCACCTAAAGCAGTAATATTGTAGTTGTTCAAAGTATTTTTAGCCTGATTTAATTGTGCAACAGATTGGTCTACATCAGCTTGTGCCGCTTTAATACTCTGTTTAGTTGATCCGCTTTGAAGTAATTTTAGCTGTGCATTCGCAGAATCATAATTTGCCCTAGCTGCACTAATTGCTTGAGATGTTGAACCTTTTTGCAGCAAAACTAATTGCTGTTTGGCACTTTCTAATACGGATTTCGCTGAAGAAAGTTGTTTAGCTGCTGTATCAAGCTTGTATTTGGCATTATCCAATTCGTTCTTTGATAATGCCCCTTCTTTATATAATTCTGAAGTATTATTATATTGAGTATTCACATAGTCATAAGTTATTTGTGCTGTATTTAAAGTTTCTTGAGCTATTGAAACACCATCTTTAGCTTGCTCTATTTGTTCAGCTCTGTTACCAGAAATTAATAAATCAAGTTGTGCTTTGGCGGCACGAACCTGTGCTTGTGCTTGCTGTATTTGCTGTGGACGAGTCCCTGCTTTTAATTCATCCAGCCTTGCTTTTTTCATGTTCACAACTGCCTGAAGCTGGTCGACAGAATATTTTTGACTTGAGTTATCTATAACAGCAATAATATCTCCTATTTTTACAGGTTCGCCCTGTTGTTTATTCATCTGTATGATTCTACCAGAAACAGTACTAGTGGCAGATATAATATTATTTTGGATATCTCCTTTTAAGGTTAATTTATCTGACTTTAAAAAACAACCCGTAGTCATAAAGGCAATAAAAAATATACATAATAATAATTTTTTCACAGAATCACCCCACTTTAATTAGTTGACAGTTTACAGTGTACATATTACAATCAAAAATCGCTTGGTAGTTGGTATATTAACTGCTCTTGCCAATTCCGTTCATAATGTATTGAACTAAATAATCTGTTTCATCTTTTCCATCCCATTTAAATTCAATCATTAAAATATTATGCGTAAAAAAGTAGCCAAAAGTTGAAGAAAACATTAGATTTGCAATTGAATTACTTGGTATATCAATAATTTGTCCTTTCTCTTTGTATTTATCAATAACCTTAATAATTTTTTCCATAGCTGGCGCCAGGATTGATTGTGAGATTTTTGTTCTTAGTTCAGGATGAAATGGGAATTCCTGAAATAATACTTTAATGAGTATTACATTCTCTGTTACAAACTTTTTCCTATTTTGAATAACATCTCTCAAAAGGTCTTCAAATCTTTCGTAAGGTTTTTCAAATATTTCGCTAATATTATTTGGAAAAGCTTTTGAAAAAGACAACATGCTTAAATATTTCGGAATAGCAAACAATAGGTCTTTTTTAGTTTTATAATGATGAAAGATGGTTCCTTCTCCAACACCGGCTTTTTTGGCAATCTCACTAGTCGAAGTAGCTGAGTAGCCTTTTTCGGCAAATATTTCAATCGCCGCGCTGATAATGCTGATTTGCTTATCTGTCATGTTTATATCTGTATCATCAGAGTCCCTAAGTTCTTTAAATAAATTTTTTACCGACAAATTAAATCACCTCATCATTCTATTATTAGATTTTACGATGTTTTTTAAGTGCAAGTATGTTTGCAACCATAAAAAATATGCAAATAGAAATTAAAACAAATATATCAAACAGAATGTCATTCCAACCTTTTCCTCGTATCATAATGTTTCTCAAAGCATCAGCCGAATACCATAATGGCATAAACCGTCCAATAGATTGAAGCCAAGGCTCCATAGTGCTTAAATCAAACAAACCTGAAAAAAATACTTGCGGCACTACAATAAGTGGTATGAACTGAATCATTTGGAGCTCATTATCGGCATACGCAGATATGAATGTGCCAATTGTAAGGGCAGACATTGCAGTTAATATGGTTATCAGTAAGACTAGCGCAAATGAACCTATCATCATTATATTAAGCATATTGATTGCATACCAGGCAATAATTCCCGATTGTATAACCGCAAATGCTCCAAATCCCAACACATACCCTATAACAATTTCCCATCTGTGAAGTGGAGTGGCAAGTATCCTTTCCAGCGTGCCGGAAGTTCTTTCGCTAAGAAACGAAACACCGGATATTAAAAAGACAAAGAAAAATACAAAGAAACCTATAAGTATTGGCCCAAAGTTATCAAAAGAAGACATGTCTTCATAGCCGAATAAATAGGTTATATCTGGTTCAGCAGCTGGTGTTAATTGCTTTAGAGCACTTTGTGTAAGCTTAATAACCGCGCCACTTTTGCTTGGGTCACTCCCCTCTAATTCTATATGTGGAACGCCGCTCTCAAAATTGATTATTGCATCTGCTTGAGCAGATTTTATTGCTTGGTCGGCATTGCTTTCATTGTATCTGGTAACTATTGCATCCTCATCTTCTAATTTATTCACAAAGCTAAGAGGAGCATTTATTATTCCTATTTTGGGATGATATTCTGAACCATTAAAGATAAAAGCCATTAAAGTCAACACAAATATAGGTGCAAAAATCATAAGTGCCATAGTTCTTTTATCATGTCGAAATTGACGCAATATCCTAATCATTACAGCAATTATTCTCATTTTGAAGCACCTCCATAATACAAGAATGCTTCCTCAATTGTGTTCGAAGATGTTGCCCGTTTAAGCTCTGCCGGAGAGTTCAATGCAATTAATCTGCCATCACGAATCATTCCAAGATTATCACATTTCTCCACCTCATCCATTACGTGTGTTGTAACAATTATTGTCTTACCATTACTTCTTAATTTATAAAGCTCCTCCCATATCGATTTACGAAGAACAGGATCAATACCAACAGTTGGCTCATCCAGTATCAAAATCGGAGGTTCATGTATTAGTGCAATTGCAAGTGATAGACGGCGTTTCATACCGCCGGAATATTGCTTTACCTGCCTTTTTAAATGGTCTGATAGATTTACAAGCTGCATAACATCATTAATTCTTTGCTTTTGCCTTGTCCCTGTAAGATTGTACATGGAAGCAAAAAATTGCAGATTCTCCCCTGCAGTAAGTTCCCCGTACAAGGCGTCAGCCTGTGCCATATACCCTATTTTATTCATCATTGAAAGGTTGGGTAATTTTTTATCTAATAAATACACTTCGCCTTTGGTCGCAACATCAATACCGGCAATCAACTTTACCAGCGTTGTTTTACCTGAACCAGAGGGACCAAGTAGTCCTAGAATTTGAGAATGAGGTACTTCTAAACTTATATCAAAGAGTACCTGCTTTTTACCAAAAAATCTATCAACATGTTCAACCTTAATACATGGTGAATTTGTCATAGTTTTATCAACTTTACTCTCCATAGTATACTCCTTTACAAGGAATGCGAATACCGACTGAGTAATCACTCTGTTTATATTATATGTAATATTCTAAAAATTGTCAATCAAATCGACTTCATATTCTGAATAATTCAAAATCAACTTGCTAACTTTTCTGCTAATAACTCCTGTTTGTAAAGTAAGTTCAAATTATTCTTAAAAAGTATAAATTATTCTTTAAAAGCTGATATAATTTTATTTAGAAAAAAGCTTGGGAGGTTTAATAATGTATAATAGCCGGGTGAATGATGTAAAATTTGAAAAATTAGTTAAATTTCTTTCCGATAATAAACTTACAATATCAGCTATGGAAAGTTGTACAGGTGGAGGCTTTATGAACTCTCTTACAAATATTGAAGGTGCTTCTAGTGTAACCAAAGCAGGCTATGTTACATATTCCAATGAAGAAAAAATCAGGAGAGGTGTTCCTGAAGATATTATTCAAAAATATACTGTATATAGTCCAGAATGTGCCAAAGGGATGGCAGATGCGTGTAAAAGAGAAAGTGGCGCAGATATCTCTATAGGAATAACTGGTAACTTTTCAAATGTAGATCCTCAAAATAAGGAGGCCAGTACACCCGGAAGAGTTTTTTACTGTGTTTCAATGCCTAATGGTTACATAGAAAAAACGATTATGGTTCCTACTAAAGATGATAACGACAAGTCTCTTCAAAGGAAAGCACAAAAAGAAATTATTTTGTATCAGATTGTACGAACAATTGAAGAGAAAACTCAAAATTTTTCTAAAATGCCATCCAACCATCAAGTAGATGAACATTCTTTTTAATATAATTTTTAGGCTTCAATAATTTATTTAATTTGGGTAGTACAACACCAACGCCGCCACCAAATTAATAAAATACACTTCTTTATTTAAAATATTAATTAAAAGCAAGAGCGACAGAAAAAAATTTCCTGTCGCTCTTGCTTTTAATAATTGGCTTTTATTATTTAATCTTCACCGGTACCTGCACTTCTGTTATCCATTCCTCAGGGTCTTCTTTGTTCCAGATACCATCCAAATAAGATTCTCTTGGCATTCCAATAATCTCATATCCATTTTCTTCAATACATTTCATTACTGCACTATAAGCCATGCCAATTGTGTTGTATGGTCCTTTATGAATAATACATGCAGCTGTCTTAACACTATCAATTTTTTTGAACTTCAAGGTATCTGTATCCTCATAAAATTCCATTACTGCCTCACAAATTTCAACATCAATATCTGATTCCTTGTACTCTCCATCATGATACATTGAAAAGCAATACCCAGGTACGGCACATTTTGCTTTTTGTTCTGCCATGTATCTGCCCATTTCAGGATATATTTCGCAAAAAGTATCGTAGTTTGGAATTCTTCTTCTCATAGAAGCCACAATTACTTCTGGAAGCTCTTTTATTATTACATCATAATTCATACTTTTTTCCTCCTGTTTCAATATTTTTAAGTAAGACTGAATCTGGTTGAGCCTTTTTTGCTCACCATCAATAGTTTTTAAAACGGCGGATTGCTTACCTTCGAGGTAATCAATTAATCTGACGCTCGGCATATCTTTTTCCACCATTTCAATTATTTCAGTAAGAGAAAACCCAATCTGTTTAAGTGCTAATATCCTAAACAACCGTGGCATTTGACTTGCAGAATAATACCTGTAGCCGGTTATCTCTTCTACATGACAAGGCTTGAACAGCCCAATTTCGTCATAATGTCTGAGTGTTTTTACTGTTATCTTATTCATTTTTGAAAAAATGCCAATCTTAAACATAATAGTAAATCTCCTATGCGCATATTTGATTTATAATTATATAATAAATCCTCCCCTAGCAGGAGAGTCAATACCTTAAAAATTGTTTTTATTATTAAAATTATATATTTACATCTATATATTTTTTTTGTAATATTTTATAGTAATGCATTCTTATAATATATACAGACATATAAAAGCTTTTTGTAAAAGGCAATTACAGTTATGAGTAATTTTTTGTCTGAAAGGTGGTGCTAATTTCGTATCACGGTTGTTGAAAAGACTAAATTTAGTAAAAATTTGGTTGGAAGTTGAAAGGGGTTATTTTATGATATGTGATGAATGCTTAGAAAAAAAATACACAAACAGTAAATCTTCCGACAGAAGCCGCGGAACCTGCAGCCATTGTGGCAAAGAAAAGGTTTGTAATCAAATTAAAGACCGCCACCTGAAATTGAAAAATCAGTCCAAAAATGCCAAGCCGCAAAGCAGCAAAAAAGCCAAATGTAGTTAATATTAAAAAGAGTCATTCACTTCAGAATGGCTCTCTTTAATTCCATTCATTCCGGCAAAATCTAAGTTTTATAAATCTTATTAACTTCTTTTATTAAAGCAGGATAATCTATTTTGGAGTTATGTCTTTTATCAAGCGGAATTTTATCTAAAAAGCAAACCTTATCAATACCAAAATTCAATATATTTTCATCAATTAATTTTCTATCTATATTTTCTTCAACAGAAAGAACAAGAATGCACTGCTTTTTGAAATTTAACAAAGCACTTTTCTTTACACCAGTTATATTATTAATAACATTCTCAACAGCAAACGAATAAATAACTTCACCCTTTTTATTCATTACAGAAGAGCCCACTCTACCAAGCAGCCATAATTGACCTTTGTCATCAAGACAGCCTAAATCTCCAGTACGATGCCATATTTCTTTTTCAACTCTAATTTTATTATCAGCATCTCCAATACCATTTAAATATCCCTTTAGTACATGCTCACCGTTTACGATTATTTCACCAACCTTATTAACTGATAGATTGCTTTGATTAAAGAAATCTATATCATAATGCGCTCTTTTTTCTTCTTCCACCTTTAATATCTTCAAATTAATTTCTTCTATAGGTTTTCCAACAATCAACCCTTTTCCGTTATTCACAGCATTAATTTCATCCTGGCTAATTGAATCCCATTCAATTTCTGATATCGGCTCCGCCTCTGTTGAACCATAAACCACATAAATTCTTGCATTTGGCATAATATTCTTAATTCTTTTTATCAGTTTTTCAAAAACAGGCCCTCCACCCGTATAAAATCTTGTGATCTTCTTTAATATTATGGATTTTTCTTCACAGTATTTGATTATTTTCTCCGCAAGTGCTGGAGGCATAATTGCCCTATTAACATTATAATCTTCCAATTGCTTAACTAAAGATTCCGGCTTTGTTTTGATTATTTGACGTGAAGTCATATTGGGGATTACTGTCACAGCACCACTACCAAGATTAACTAGTGCAAAAATAGGTAAGGAATTAAAATCTATGTCCTCAATCTTAATATTTAACTCTTTTTTGATTATTTCATATTGCTTCAGCAAAAAACCATGTGTCCTAACCGCTACTTTAGGAGTTCCAGTACTTCCACTGGTAAAAGTTATTAAAGCAGGAAAGTCGTTTTCCAACTCAATTATTTCTTTAAAGTTTCTATCATTATTGCTGAATATATATTCAGAACTAAAATATAGTTTTGAAGTGCAAAGCTTTGCAGGAATTCTTCTTAAATTCTTATTAGTCGCTGCAAACAAGCTCGCCTTAAACGTACCTACAAAACCTTTAATAGATATAGTTTCACAGCATTTGTTGATATATTCCTTACCAAAAGCCGGATCCAGAAATACTGCTACTGCTCCAATCCTCCATAACGAAACCAACGCCACATACAAGTCAATAGACATTGGAAGCATTATTAGGACATTATCTCCCTTTTCTATTCCTGCTCTTTTAAAATTTACAATTACCTTTTCACTTTCAGAAAACAATTCATAAAAGGTTACAGTTCTTCTCCTATCTTCTATTCCTTCTATAAAAGCAATAGAATCAGGCCTTTCATTAACACTTTGGTTTAAAACATTAACTAAATTCATATCATATTTCCCTCGAATAAAGAGTATAGGTTCTAATTGTATTTGCAAAATGAGCAGCTATTTTGCGAGAGTTATTTGCTTTGTGCATGAGCGCACAGACTGATTTTTTATAGTTCATTTCCAGAGCAGTTTCACGAACTTTATTTATAAGCAGAGAGCCTAAACCAATACTTCTTTTTTCTGGCAAAACAGCTAAGGTTTTTAGAATAACGGTATCAATCTCCTGCCCTCCGGCAGACTGATTAATATCAGGCAATGCAAACATAAACCCTACAGGTCTTTTGCTCTCATCTTCTGCTATTAAAACAAATTCAGGAATAATAAATTCTTTTATCGGCATGTATTGTTGAAAAAATTCTTCTTTAATCATTGGAGTATATAGAACGTTATCTTTAAAACTAGCTATAGAAACCTCATATATTTTATTTAGGTCTTGTTCAAATTCATCCCTGTTTAATTTTCTGATAGTGATTTTTTCTGCTTTCAATCTTTCTTCACTACTTACTGAACGCATATCTTTTTCAGTCAAATCATAGTTTATTGCTGACTCATATTCTTCGATTGGAATAAATCCAGCTTCTAAGAAGTAAGCAGGATAATCGTCAGGATTATTGGGTTCTAAAAAGAAAATCGGCTGGTCTCCACGATTGGTAATAAAACGGTAGGTTCTCCATGTGTTTCCATTCATAGGTCCTATCACAGTAGCTATATCATGATTCTTTAAAATTTCACAAGCTTTATCTAATAAAAATTTAGCTGATTCTTTATCATTAGCTGAGAAATGTCCAATTGTTCCCACATGCTTGTCTTCAATTTTAGGGGTTTTCTCCCACCAAATAGACGCTCTGGCAATTGGTTTATTATCATTTAATAATAATAAATGCTTGTTAACTTCATGGTCATTAATATTCGAAATATTAAAATCCTTATAAATAGGTTCATCCTTAAACTCTAACAGCTGTTTAATATCTTTCACTTCAATAAGCATATAACTCAAGTTTCAACCTCCTATCATTGTAACAGTAAAAAGGGAAATGAGCGAAATTACTAATGCTGCAGCGGCTTGAAGCCAATCGCGCTGGTATGTCTCAGGTTTATCAATTAAAGTCTTTTCAAGATCTACTGCCACCACCCCGGCAATAATCATTGATAAGATGCCGGCTATAATACCTGCGAGAGTTTGATTTGCAATTCCAAAAAGGAGAGCTGAAGGTACTAGAATAACGCATACTGCCTCAACAATTCCTAACCAAAAAGATTTTCTGTTACTATATAAATAATAAAAACGAAATCTTGCAAAGGTATTCATACAAAGCTGTGCACCAATTGCAATAACGAAAGCATAAGATATTCCTTCTACTTTAATAAAAGCTTTAGCAAGTACAAGAACTAATGGAACTATTACATTTGCTAATATTATTCGAATGTCTCTCTTTAAAAGCATCTCTTTAGCATTCATCTTTGGTACAACAGCAAAGCCAATAAAAAGAAGCAATAAAACGATTAGCCATCTCCAGCTTCCAAAAGTAAATATACAATAAGCCGCAAAAATGCCCTCACTTAAACCGATACTGCTAATATTGGTCTTATTATTAAAGTATAGTGCTATTATGGCTAAAATAAATAGTATAATCAAATTTATGCCAAGCTGTTTAGCACTCATTTCAATATTTGTGCTGAGAACCAAGAACGTAATAACTGGAATAAACAAATTATCAGACCCGAGAATTGATATTGCTTCAATTATTGCAACTAATATACCAATTGTAAGAGAAATCAAGAGTAACTCCGTACGCCCAACATTAGTAAATAGAAGCAAGCAAGTAAGCGAAATAATAAAAGCCATTGAAAAAAAAGCAAATGAACCTTCAAAACTTTTTTTATCTTCAATACCTGATGCCATATTTCTTGTGCCATAACGAATTCCGATAAAGGCTGAGACGGTATCCGCAAAAGTTAAAACCAGTATAGAAATAACATATAGAATTGGATTACCAAAAGAAAACCAGAATACTAATGCAACTGATAATACGAATCCAATCTCTCCAAAAGATTTTCTTTCAACGCCATGCAAAGAATGTCCTAGCGATTTTTTTAATGCCTTAATTTTTCTTATAACTATAAATGCTATTAAAGCAATTGCAGCTATTACTAAAACCGGCCATCTTTCATTAAACAACCATGGAAAAGAGAGGACTGACAGCCCCATTAATACATGCAATAACTTTCTTGGAATTTCTGCTGGCATATTAGGAAACTTTTTAGGTATCCAGCTTAAGAATCCCATGACTCCCATTAATATTCCAGCTACCAGAAATATTCCAATCCATGGTGAAAGCATCATTTCGCAACCTCCTCAACCCGAAAGGCACTATAAAAGAAGGCCTTATCCTGTTCAAATAATGTTTGGGATACCTCATCCAAGGAAATAATTCTATCTGAAAGTGAATCAGGTCTTTTTCTTGGGGCAAGCATATTCCAATAAGCAATTCTTGCTTTATCTGTGCCAACATTAGCAATGATGTTAAGCAGCCTTTCAGTCTCTTGTTCACTAACATATTCAAAAATGTCACTCAAATTAAATGCATTGATTGAAGAAGCACCAATCTCTAGCAAAAAGTCTTCAACAGATTCTAGTCTGATTTCTATACGGTCTAGCCTTTCCCTTATAATGTTAAAATTTTCTTCTCTAAAAGCAAACGGTAACACATTGTCATGTCTTGCCCGCAGAATCCAATAAAAATATGGATTTAATGCAGGGTCCAAATCCACCATTGCATAACGAGTTCTTGCAAGTATTCTTTCTGCTACAGAGCCCTTAACGTAGCGGAAAAATGAAGGGTCTCTCCCAAGCCTACCCATTATAGTTCTAGAAAAGAAAATATTAAACATAAGCTTCCATCGCCAATTGTTCCATACTTTTTCATAAAATTCTTCTCTCTCTTGATAGGGCTTAGCCTGCAAAGCAATATCAATATTCTTTTTTGATTCAATGATAGGTAGAATCTTTAAACAAAACAATCTAAAATACCTTTCGAACTTACCTGCTGTGCCAATACCATTTTCAATCTCTTTAGGTAATGCATCCCAAAATTCTTTAGTCTCTTTATCAAGCTTCCCTCTGATTTTTTTGTACAAATCTGGACGTCTTGTGCTCTCAATTGAGCCCATAAGCTCTAGAAATTCTTGATGTGCTAGAATTTCGTACATGGCTATTCTTATTTTTACGCAAGCAATCTGAGCAGGGCTTAAATCAATTGCATAAACTTTTTCAGGGTCTTGTGTCAACATTGCAAAGCTATTATCTCCGGCTGATGCTATTGACAAAACTTTACTACCCTTCTTAATATTAAGCGCAGACAAAAGAATATCTACATCCTCCCAACACTGAGCATAACGAATCATAGAAAATTTAGCATGTTCAGCAGCTTCACTATGCATATTATTCATCAACCTGCTCCTTTACAATCTTTTTCACAACACCGGTTGCACCATCAAACCTTACATAATCTCCAGTTTTAAGCCAATTTGTCAGTCCCGTTAGTGAAACGATTGCCGGAATTCCCATTTCTCTTGCAACAATTGCAGAATGGGAAAGCAAACTCCCACGCTCAACAAGAATTCCAGCCGCCGCAGGAAAAATCATTATCCAACCAGGGTCTGTAGTTTCGGCAACAAGAATCTCTCCCTTATTGAGTTTTATTCCTTGAGGATTGGCTATTATCCTGACTTTGCCCTCAACAATTCCAGGACAACAGCCAAGCCCTTTTAGCATGTCCCCTTCGATTTTGATTTCATTCTTATCACTGTTTGTAAAATTATTACCAATGTTAACTGCTCCCCTTGTCTCAAACCTTTCGTCTGGTGCTTGAACTTTTTCAAAACCCTTATACTCTTCTTTTCTCACTTGTACTAATCCCTTAAGATTATTAGTTGTTCCAGTGCCTTCAACAAAATTTAAGATTTCTTCTAATTCCAGATAAAAAACATCACTGTGGTTTTCCAATATTTGATATGATGCTAATCGTTTACCTATTTCAACAACTATAAGGCGTACTCTGCCAAATAATTGTGTTCTTTCAAATCGGAGATTTTCCCTATTTTTAATGACATTTCTTGTGTTTTTTAAAATCCAATAGAATAACAATTTACGGAATGGCTTCATCACTAAATGTTTGTTTACAATTGCTTCAGCTTGTTCCCGTATTTTTTCCTCGTCCAGTTCCTGCTTTTCAGATAGTTTTACATCTCTATCAGCAAGATAACCAATAGACCTAAAAAGCGGCAGCGGGTCATCAAACAATGTGGGTGATTCTAACTTAAGCTCATTCAAACATCTATTTCCAAACAAACTTAAATACTCTAAATACTTATTCTTAAAATCAGGCATTTTTTCAATTTCTTTAAGGATTACAAAACTTTCATCTTCCATGAGCATTTTTATCATGTCATTATTTTTGATGGTCAACTTAGCCATTTCGCGTACTCTTTTTGCAGGTTGAGCGCTAATAATTCCTCCTTGACCGCATAACAAATCATTATAGAGATTCTTATCTGCATTTATAAACCATTTTTCTGAGATGCGTCGGTGAATGCCGTAAAAAATCATGGCAAAGAAATCGTTAATTAACGGAGCATCCCATTTCGTTAAGAGACTTCTCTCAAGCTCTCGATAGTATGATGATAGTTCATCCAATCTCATAGAAGTTACATCTCTGGGCGCTAATACAATTTTTAATCTTTTATTAAATTCAGAAATCCTTTTATCTAAAGTCGCAAAATTAAACCACAAACCAGTAATAGCTTTACATAAACTTAAAAAGTCGAAAAATCTTCCACCCTTGTTAATATTAAAATCTTTTAATAATTCATCTGGAATACCTTCTTTTACTCCCATCATTTGTTCCATGAACTTCCGATTAAACTTAAAACCCGGGAGTATTGCAATAACCTTATACCATGATAGTAAATTGTAATAGACTCTCCCTCTAATAAGTCCGAGCATTCTTTTAAATGTATTTGAATTCTCGTCAACCACATTATTTGATACTCCTAAAATCAGGCACATCTGTCTGTAAACTTCTTCATACGCCCTTCTGATAAAAGAAAAAGTCATAGGGGTCGTTATACCTCCATAACTTTCTACAATATTGCTGTTATCCCAGAGGTTAATAAATCCATCTGTATCCTGGATTTTACCTAAAGTAGTAATAGGTCTTGATTGCAATAAATATAGTTTATTTTCATAATAAGCCCATTCAATATCTTGAAAGCTCCCGAAAGCCTTGCTTGTATTCCTTGCTAAATCTCCGACTTCAATAATTTCTCTGTCAGTTAAGACGGGTTTTAAGTTCAGTTCATCATTAACTGTTTCAGTCGTTAGCTCTCCATTTTCTAATATTTGCATTATATTTTTTTTTGCTATTACTTTATCAATAATAGTATTTTCTCTATCAACAAAATAAGTATCTGCTTCAGCTTCACCTGAAACAAGACTGTTCCCTACTCCATAAACCGCACTTATTGCGGCAATAGTACTTCTTCCACTAATTGGGTCTGCTGCAAAAGCAACACCTGCCTTTTCTGCCGGAATCATTATTTGTATAAGAACCGCAGGTATATTGGGCAATTTATCGATTCCATTTTTTTCACGATAAGCTTCGATTCTTGGACTAAAGGCTGAATTCCAAACATCAATTATTCTGCTTTCAATGTCTTTTGCTTTAACAAAAAGATAACTTTCAAATTGACCAGCAAAAGAGTTTTTTGTACCATCTTCTTCAAGTGCTGAAGACCTTACAGCAAAGTAAGCATCTTCTTCTGAAGACAAGCTATGGACAGCCTCTATCAACGATTGCTTAAACTCACTTGCAAATACGAAATTCTTAATTATTTCTTGTGCTTGGTTAAAATCATTTTTTTGAAAAAATTTTTGTTGCTCATTATTTAAATTTTCATATAATATGCAAGGTGAAACCGCAAACCACTTTGGAACATTATAACCTTTCCTGGTAAGCACTGCTAAAGAACCTGCTTTGCCACCCAGCCATGCAGAATCTGAATTTTCAGTTAGAATATATTTGCTATCTTTCATTTTGGTACCTCATTTTTATCTGATAATCAGAGGAATAATACCCAGAACTAAATACAGAGAAAAAACCCATATCCCTGAAAACCCCTCAAATACTTTAGCATTCTCAGTTATAGGATTCTTTAAAAAACGTCTGCCTAAGAAAACAGCTATAAGAAATACAATACTCATAGACACAGCAACAGGAATAATGAAGTTTATCGTGACAGCTGCACCCATTGCCGCAATCATGGTTAAAAGCATTGCAAGCAGCCAGAAAGAAATTGCCTTTTTATTTCCCCAAAGAAAAGTGTATGTTTCAACGCCTTCTTCTTCATCAACTTTTGCTCTGATTTTTCTGCCAATCTCAATTACAGCACCATTGAAAAAGCTGGCAATCAAAAACCAGATTATTTGCCAATGAACTCTTCCATTTATAGGCAGCCAATCACACGCAGTATTATAGAAATCTATCAAGGGCAGTATAATCATATGGCTCCACATGTATGTAAAAGGATGAGCTTTAAGCCATTCATGGATAAAGAATTCTTTAGTCATTAAAAATAAATACAGCCAGGCTATCAACAATAACACAACTAATTTGGGATACAAAAAGAATGCTCCAGCAAATTGTAATGCTAAAAGTCCAATGCCTAGCCATTTTAACTCATTAAGTTTTATCAGTCCTCTGGGTACAGGTCTATAGGGACGATATTTCGAGTCTTCTTCAAAATCTTTAAATTCATCAGCAACACGCAGAAGAAGAAAAGTACAAAATGATGTAATAAAGGCAACTAGAATTACATCCCAATTCGGTATCGCATTCCTTAGAATTGCAGAGTAACTCACAGCAGACAAACTAAAAACTATAGCCATAGGAAGGTATTGTTTCAAAGGGAATCTTTCTTCTTGATAAGTCCACCATTTTTTAAAGAATTGCAATTTTTTAACTCCTTTTAAAAGAATTTGATTCTTGCTTAAGAAGTTCGTTTCATTAGTTTATATATTAAATATAACACAAATTGCTATAAAGCACCAGAATAACCCAGTGTTTAGTATTTATTCAACCCAGGCACATTTTGCAGATTTGAAGAATATCATTATACGCCCTTCAACCTATACTTTTGTTTTTTTGCGATTATCTTTCATCCTTTCCTTGGATGCTTCTTTTTTGAGATACTAATCCAGGAATTCTTCTAATCTCATCTCCATATACTGCCTTATTTAGCGCATCACCTATTCCATATAAAGCCTTGCCTTTACCTATTATAAGTATTGCTTCAGGATCTTTGTACTTCATCTTCACAAGGTTTCTCATATCACTTGTTGCATTTTCAGGACATATAGCCCGTGTTTTCACTCCATACTTTTTTCTGAACTCTTCTGATAAAACAAGCTCTACAGCTGAAATATCATTTACGCTATCTCCTCCATAAATAACCATATCATATTCTTTCTCTTCTTTTGAGGCTTCTATTATTTTCGTTATCGCATCTGCCTTATTTATTGAAGAGCATACATCATAAGAATCATGCATCAGATTGCATGTAATTTTTGCTACATCCTTGTCGGTAACAATTCCTTCAGTCTTAGCCTGCTCAATTAACCTATCAACATTTTCTTTTAATTGCTTCATATCTTCTTCAGTCGGATTCAGCTTTTCACCATTACCATATTTAACAGTAAAACTAACTTCCTTCCCCAATTCCAGTCTTAGTTCTGAATCCTTTGTCTTTTTGAAAATATATTGTTTTAGTTTTTGTATAGTATTTACTTCATTTTCTGGGGGTAGTGTGTCATATTCAGTAAAGAATCCTTTTTCAAAATCGTACTTGCCTACCGCACCTCCGGTTTCACACGCTACATATTTAACCTTTCCACCAAATCCATCAGCTATAAACTGCAAATATCCAATCGGTCGTCCAGAACATACTGCAAAATCCATATCAATATCAGTATATTGAGTATCCAATCCTTTTAAGAAGTCCTGAAGACTTTGTAGAAAGTTTACATCTTTATGTGTAATCGTACCATCATAATCCAATATAATAAGTGTCTTTTTATTATCATTACTATTTTTCATATAATACCTCTAAAAAAAGAATTGCTCTAATTTAATTTTACATTGATAACTGATAACGGTCAATAAAACAACCTTAGCACCTGCAGTTTCTATACTTTCATAGTCCTTATTGAATTCAATACAGCAATAATTGATACTCCAATGTCTGCAAAAACCGCTTCCCACATTGTCGCAATTCCAAGGGCACCTAACAGCAGCACTATAGCTTTTACACCCAATGCCATAATAATATTCTGCCACACAATCTTATTTGTTCTCTTTGCAATTTTTATTGCATCAACGATTTTTGAAGGTTCGTCAGTCATTAGTACCACATCAGCCGCTTCAATCGCTGCATCCGAACCGATTCCTCCCATAGCCATACCAATATCAGCCCGTGCCAGCACAGGTGCATCATTTACCCCATCACCAACAAAGACAAGACTTCCTTTTAGATTCTCAACAGATAACAATTCTTCAACCTTTTCAAGCTTTTGGTCAGGAAGCAATTCTGCAAATACAGTTTCAATTCCTAATCCATCTGCAATTTTTTCAGCAACACACTTAGTATCTCCAGTAAGCATGACCAATCTTTGAATGCCCATATCCTTCAAGGTCTTTATTGACTTTTGTGCATCTTCCTTGATTTCATCCGAAATAATCATATATCCGGCATATTCTTTATCAACAACTACATGCACAACGGTTCCCTCAATATTGCAGGTGTCATGACTGATATCATCAGAATGCAGTATCTTATCATTTCCTGCAATTATTGTCTTTCCCTCAATTAAAGCTTTGACTCCGAAGCCTGGCATCTCTTCATAGCTTTGAATTTGGTTTTTATCTATTGAAAGCCCATATGATTCAATTATTGATTCTGCAATAGGATGGCTTGAATAGCTTTCTGCATAAGCTGCAAACCTCAATATTTCATCTTCCGAATACCCATTAGCTGTAACTATTTCAGTTACCTTGAATACTCCTTTGGTAAGAGTACCAGTTTTATCAAACACTACGGTATGAACATTATTAAGTGCTTCCAGATAGTTGCCACCTTTTACAAGTATTCCTTTTCTGGATGCTCCCCCAATCCCTCCGAAAAAGCCCAGCGGAATAGAAACAACTAGTGCACAAGGACATGAAATTACTAAAAATATAAGTGCCCTGTATATCCATATTTTAAAATCAGCATGTAAAATCAAAGGAGGCAGCAAGGCTATTATTAATGCAAGCAAAACAACTACAGGCGTATAATATCTTGCAAACCTGGTAATGAACTTTTCGGTTGGTGCCTTCTTACTACTTGCATATTCAACCATATCCAGAATTTTCGAGATTGTCGATTCATTAAACACCTTAGTAACTTTAACAGATATTAATCTATTTTTATTAATAAAACCTGCAAGAACTTCTTCTCCTATTTTTACAGTTCTCGGCACAGATTCTCCGGTTAATGCCGAAGTATCAACCATTGATTCTCCTTCAAGAACAACCCCATCTAATGCTATTCTCTCACCAGGCTTTACAACAATACTCTGCCCAATTTGAACTTCCTTCGGGTCAGTCTGCTTTATCTCATCAGCAATCTTCAGATTTACATAATCAGGTCTTACATCCATCAGTGCTTTTATTGATTTTCGGGATTTATCTACAGCAATATCCTGCAGCAGCTCACCTACACGATAAAACAACATAACCGCAACAGCTTCAGGAAACTCCTTAATCGCAAAGGCTCCAAGCGTTGAAATAGTCATCAGGAAGCTTTCATCAAACACTTGCCCCTTTACAATGTTCTTAACCGCTTTTGCAACAATCTTCCCTCCAACAACCAAATAACTTAAAGCAAACAATATAATCTCTATTTCAAAAGAAAGCTTAAAAACAAGAGGAACAGCAAATAAGCCTGCTCCAATTATAATCAATAGCACAGTAGTTTTAAGGTCCTCGTCTTGTTCATGATTGTGTAATTCTGAATTCTTGGCGATAACCTCAACATCAGATTCAATACTTTTAACTATCTTCTCAATTTCTTTTGTTATATCTTTATTCTCTCTTATCTCAATATTTAAAGTACGAGTAGCAAAGTTTACTTGTGCATCCAGCACTCCATCAAGCTCTTGAATCTTTTGTTCTATCTTTGCCGCACAATTTGCGCACCCCAAGCCTTGAAGAATAAATGATAGCTTTTTATTACCCTCCATTTAACGTCTCCCCTTTACATTTTTATACTCACATATGAACAAGTATTCATATATAATATATTATACTCCTCTTGCAGAATATGTTCAATACTTTTGGGTTATTTCTACTAATTGTGTTTTATGTGATTGATACATTGACCAAGAATGTCTTTGATATGCTGATCTTCAAGAGAATAGTAAACGTTTTTCCCTTCTTTTCTTTGTTTTAATATTCTTGTTGTTCTCATAAGCCTTAATTGATGGGATATTGCAGATTGGGACATTTTTAATATATCAGCTATGTCACACACACAGAGCTCATTATGAAAAAGAGCATCAATAATTCTGATTCTTGTTCCATCTCCAAGAATCTTAAATATCTCAGCTACATTATTTACTTCATCTTCTGCCAGTAATTTGTTCTTAAGTGGCTCGGTTACTTCTTTATGCAGGCAGGTTTCTTCGCATATATCATTTTGCTTTTTCATTTTGCCACCTCCATTACAAACCACATTATATCATACATGCAGATGTATTCAAGAACGAAACATTTAGATTAACTGCCTGATTCAAAAATGCCTATATATATCAGACAGATTAAAAAAAAATTTTACTTTGTAATAAGTAACGATAATAATAGCTAAAACGGGAGATACTAATACGACAAAAAACTAGGAGCTGATAATATGACTGAATATAAAAATACTAATAAATTGTTTCAAGAAAAATCGCCCTATTTACTTCAGCATGCACATAACCCTGTTGATTGGTATCCGTGGGGAATTGAGGCTTTTGAAAAAGCAACTCAAGAAGATAAACCAATATTTTTATCAATAGGATATTCCACTTGTCATTGGTGTCATGTAATGGAAAGAGAATCCTTCGAAGACCAAGAGGTTGCGAATATTCTTAATGATTACTATATTTCAATCAAGGTTGATAGAGAAGAACGTCCTGACATTGACCATATATATATGAGTATCTGTCAGGCACTAACCGGAAGTGGAGGATGGCCGCTTACAATAATAATGACTCCTGACAAAAAACCGTTTTTTACCGGGACATATTTCCCAAAGTATGGCAAAATGGGCTTGATGGGATTAATTGATATATTATCTAAGATTGCTGAAACATGGTCTCATAGTAAACATCTTTTATATCAGTCAGGAGATGAAATTACTAATGCAATTAAATCTACTAATCAAAAAAATAAAGCAAATTCTCTCACCGAAAATGATATAAAAAGCGGGGTTTTGGGGCTTTTACAATCATTTGATTCTACCTACGGTGGTTTCGGTTTTGCTCCAAAATTTCCAATGCCTCACAACTTAATGCTTTTATTGCGCTATTGGAAAAAGTATAAAGATCAAAAAGCACTTGAAATAGTTGAAAAATCTCTTGTCAGCATGTATCATGGTGGAATCTTTGACCATATCGGGTTTGGCTTTTCAAGATATTCTACAGATAGGCAATGGTTGGCTCCTCACTTCGAAAAAATGCTATATGATAATGCTCTTCTATCAATTACTTATTCAGAAGCATATCAGGCAACTGGTAAAAAAGTTTTTGGTGATACAGCAGAAAAAATATTCGAGTATATTCTCAGGGATATGACTTCTTCGGAAGGAGGCTTTTACTCTGCTGAGGATGCGGATTCTGAAGGAGAAGAAGGCAAATTTTATACATGGACAAAAAACGAAATAGAATCCTTGCTAGAACCTTCTGATGCCGAATTATTTTGCAATTATTATGACATTACTTCAGAAGGAAACTTTGAGGGCAAAAATATTCCGAATCTAATCAAAATTTCAAAAGATGTTTCTTTACAAGAAAAAGAACATCTTAATTTCTGCCGTCAAAAGCTTTTTGATTATCGAGAGCAAAGAATTCACCCTTATAAAGATGATAAGATTCTTACCTCCTGGAATGGACTGATGATTGCTGCATTATCCTTTGGTTCAAGAGTTCTGGGAAATGAAAATTATTTACGTTGTGCTGAGAAAGCTGTTAATTTTATTATTAGCAATCTCAGAGATGAAAATGGTAAGCTTCTGGCAAGATACCGTGATGGTGAATCTGCTTATCCGGGTTATATAGATGATTATGCTTTTTTGATTTGGGGTCTGATAGAACTTTATGAAGCCTCTCACAAATCCGAATACCTTAAATACGCCCTTGATTTCAATCAACAGCTAATAGATGATTTCTGGGATAAAGAAAAGGGCGGTTTATTTCTATACAGCAAAGACAGTGAGCAATTACTATTAAGGCCTAAGGATTCTTATGATGGAAGTACTCCATCCGGCAATTCTGTTAGTACAATGAATTTTTTAAGGCTTGCTAGATTAACCGGAAGATTTGAGCTTGAAGAATTTGCAAAAAAACAATTTGAATCATTTGGAGATATGATAAAAGCATCTCCTACTTCACATACATTCTTTTTAATGAGCTATTTGTTTTCATCAGCAGATACCAAAGATGTGGTTATTGTTGGTGAGCTTCAAAAAAGCGATACTAAGAAAATGATAGAAAAAATAAACTCATCTTTTCTTCCACATTTAATTTTCCATGTTACAACCGGGAATGGAGAATCTAAAGATTTGACCAATGTAGTTCCTTTTTTAGCTGATCACAAATCAATTAATGATTCCGCAGCAGCATATATATGCAAAAACTTCTCATGTCAGGAACCAATAACAGATTTGAATGAATTTGAAAAAGCAATAGAATAAGCCAAGATTGGCTTATTCTATTGCTATAGCTTTTTTCAATGCCTGATCCAAATCATAAATCAAATCATCAGCATCTTCTATCCCTATTGAAAGCCTTATCATATCAGGTCTTACACCTGCTTTAATCTGCTGCTCTTCTGAAAGCTGTGCATGGGTCGTACTTGCAGGATGAATTACTAAAGATTTTGCATCTGCGACATTAGCAAGCAAAGAAAATATCTCTAGATTTTCAATAAATCTTTTCCCAGCCTCGACTCCCCCTTTTATTCCAAAGGTAAATATTGAGCCTGCACCTTTCGGTAAATATTTCTGTGCAAGTTCATAATATTTATTATCTTTCAATCCCGGGTAATTAACCCAGGAAACATTCGGATTATTATTTAAAAATTCCGCTATCATTTTAGCATTTGAAACATGTTTCTCAACTCTCAATGATAACGTTTCCAATCCCTGTAATAATAAAAATGAATTAAATGGACTGATTGCTGCACCCGTATCCCTTAAAAGTTGTACTCTTGCCTTGGTTATATATGCGAAATTCCCGAATGTTTCTGTATAACTAATTCCATTATAGCTTGGGTCAGGTTCAGATAATTCGAGAAACTTGCCACTTCCTTTCCAATCAAAATTACCGGAATCAATTATTACTCCTCCAATCGATGTCCCATGCCCTCCGATGAATTTTGTTGCAGAATGCACCACAATATCTGCTCCAAAATCTATCGGCTTAATTAGATAAGGCGTTCCAAAAGTATTATCAACTATTAACGGTATTGCATTTTCATGTGCAATTTTTGCTACAGCTTCGATGTCTACAACATTTATTCTAGGATTTCCAATTGTTTCAATGTAAAGAGCCTTTGTCTTTTCTGTAATTGCTTTTCTGAAATTCTCCGGCTGGTCAGGATCAACAAATACTGTTTTTATTCCCAGTCTGGGAAGTGTTATTGCAAAAAGGTTATACGTTCCTCCATATAATGTACTTGCCGAA
>Ga0209340_1000906_pt1 | contig 25178 bp, 24 predicted proteins | sample EPASupsiteSAE323_FD_187266 | JGI IMG/M metagenome (GOLD analysis project Ga0209340, IMG submission 187266) | Bioremediated contaminated groundwater from EPA Superfund site, New Mexico - Sample SAE3-23 (SPAdes) (version 2) | ecosystem: Environmental > Aquatic > Deep subsurface > Groundwater >... | reverse complement strand
GTGATGTTGTCGATGGGACGCAGAATATCGACCGGACTCCTCACTTAATTATCCTCGATTACAACAAAACGTCCGGGGAATATGATTATGACATCATTTTCCGGAATGCGAATAAAACCTGGGGATATCGGATTTACCCGGAACACCGATATATGCCTGTGACTGAATTCGAAAAAAATGCGTCATACCTGCTTAAGCACATCAACATGACCGATCTCGCGACGTGGTTCCCAAGCAAGGAAATTTTTGAGAAAACTCCGTAACGACGGAACGACAGTTCAGCAGATTATTGAGATCATCACATCGGCGGTGCCGTGAGGGTCTGGGTTTTCACCCGGAAAACGAAACTGGTTTAGGGTCGGGCCGGAAATATTGTAGTGTCCCTTCTGGGATAAATAGGGGTAGACCGGGCGGGGAGACATCCTCGCCCGATCTCAAAATTACGATTTTAAAAATAGATTATCTTCATGGTACTGCAAATATTGACGTTGAATTGGCTGGAAACCACCAACGTTCAATTTTTCAGGAATGTGCCAAAACTCCCGGATTCTTTTCGGAAGTTTCGGGGAAATTAACAGATCTCCATTCTGGTTTATGGAAATGAGCCCTCGATCGAATAAATGGTGAATGTGGGGTGGGAGCAAAAGTCCGTTGTTGCCATCGAGTCTTTCTTGGTTCGTCGATTTCGACCAGGGTTTAATATGACATGCAGTCAGGTATTCGGGAATATCAAGCAATGTGATTCTACATTTTTTTTCAATTTTTTCCACATCTGCTCGGAATTTCCCTTGACCTCTCCGTGATTTTAGTAATTGTTCCTTCGTTGTTTCGGGTATTGAGGGATCATTAATTATTGCACTTTCCGCTCTGGCTGAATCGATAGTTTCGAAAGATACTTTATTCGATGATATCTCTTGGAGTTGAGGTAAGTATGTCAGATCTCCAATAAACTCAGTCATATCAGATCGATTTTTCCCTCCATCACCCCGTAGTTTTAATTTCCCATTGTAAATACTCAAATCCCAACAGTTATGTTTTTTATTGAAAAATTTTGGGTCTAGTTTCCCCTTTAAAACCGAATAGGGTATTGAAATAAAATCGAATGGATCATCGGATTCCCGGTAAACTATTAAGTTGAAGTTGTCCCCGAATCTTAAAGAATATTCATCAAGTGAATCTAACGTGCAATGAACCCAATATTTTTCAGAAATCGACTGATAATTTGATTTCAGAGTATAGTGAAATTGTGTCAGTAATTCCAAATTTTCAGCAATCAAATTGGCCATATTGTTCAAAGATAGTTGGATATATTCATTGTTAATAAATATCTTCAATCAACATCAGAAGTAACTTCAATTTCTTCCTGACTTTTTTCTGTAACTCGCAATTTGGAGGCATCAATATCAAATTTTTGTGGATTAAGAATCTCAGGAACCGGATCAATTATTGTCTTAACATAGCAATCCGATAACTGCTTGCCAATATCGTGATCCCCCACGAACACAATTCGATATTGTGATCGGAATTCGCGTGCTTTTTTCAATTCATTCCGGGTCACAATAAAGATGCATTTTTTTTGTATAGATGATTTGACTTCTATAAATCGATCTGGAACATCCGGCCTTGAGCCTAGACCTTCATATGATTGTATATCATAACCGGCTGCGGAATTATAGTCGCTTACCAACTGAACTCGACGGCTAAGTTCCGGATACCCGGTTGATTTTAATCGCGAGATTTCATCTGAATAAATTAGCTCTTCCGCATGTTTTGATCTTTCAATAACTTCTTCTGATGGTTCTTGCCCATCCCATTCAGCATGACGAAAAATCCGGATACGGCGAGCAATTTGTGTATTGAAAATTGGGTCAAGGAATAAAATGCCGCTGTCAGAATCGTTATCCAAAAAGCCTAACGCACTACAGAAAAGCCTAATTCCTAGTCCGGTGAGACGTCCTGATGGAGCTTGATTGCTGCTTTCATATCTTTGGGTTTTTTGATTAAATGAGAAATCTCCTAAAATGATTTCGAATTGTTTACTTATCGGTGTCCGACCCAACAAAATTGAATAAACTAATAGGTGCTTTTGAGATTCTGTGAGATAATATTGTTTTTCAGGATTCTCGTTTAAGAAAGTTGAACCTAAAGATGCAACAGATACAGAGTCTTCGTGAACCCGAATCAGTCTAAAATGAAGAGCAAGATTTAGCAGATCATTAAACGAGACTGGTCCGGCTTGAAAAGCTTGCTCTTTAATTGCTTGTTCTAAACGTTTTAATGTGGAATGATCCGAGAAATCGTGAAGATAAATTAGAAGGCGATTTAATTCACTTGGACTTCTTATTACCTCAAGGCATTGAAGATTATTCATTGCAAATCTATCCAGTTCGGAATTGGCGAAGATGTTCTAATACGGCTGCGATATCTTCATCATCCCAATCGCCGTCGGATAGATCTTCTGGAACATCAAGATCAAGAATTCCAATGTCATCATTCAAGATTTGATGCATAATTTCCATCTTATGCTTAAGTCGTGTCTCGATAATTTCATCCAGGGTACCAATTCCAATCAACAAATGATATCGAGTATCGGTTTTTGGGGGTAAACCTACTCGATGAATTCGATCCATCGACTGCATATATAAGCCACAGTTAAAGGTCCTATCAACATAGATTGCATCATGACAGTCTTTGTGGAGAGAAACGGATTCTGCAATTGAAGGGATAGTGGCTACTAACACTCTCACCGAAGGATCGCTTTTGAATTGATGTAACAGCGAATCTCTATTATTCTCGATAGATTCGTCTTTTACGGTGCTACCTGTCACTAAAACTGTCTTGATCCCAGATTTTGAAACGAGTTGATGAATCGTCTCAGCGTTATGAACGAAGGAAGTCCATATTATGGATTTCTTTCCCTCTTCGCTCAATTTTTTTGCGAGAGTAGCCGCGACAGTAAGTTTATTGGGTGTTTCATAAGACGAATAATTATTAATTAATTGTTCGAGGTCTACGCCGTCGGCAGATAGTGGCGGAATTTTAAATTCACAAGAGTATTCAGCGAGTAAAGTTGGATTCGAAGCAGCTTGAAGGAGTCTAACCATTAGGGCTTTACGAAGATCAAGTACCAAACTTCGTTCTTCAAGCTTCGGAAGAGATTGTAAGAGAATTCGTCGACAAAGAATATCATAAATTCTTTGTTGTACATTTCCCAATCGAACAGGAATTTTTATTACTTGTCTAGCTGGAAGACCAAGTTGATCTTTTCGGACACGTGTATAATATGGATTGAGTGCAACTCGAAAATCTTCGATCTTATTACTGGAAACAAATAAATCCATAGCTTTTCTTGCAGGATTTAATATCGGCCAGAGAACTTCGAATTGTGGGACAATATCTTCTAGTTGATTGGGTGCAGGCGTTCCAGTTAAAATAATTCTTCGTCGAGCTAATGGCGAAATCTCTTCGACAGAATCATACCAAACTCCACCTTGGCCCCTTTTTATGTGATGTGATTCATCAAGAATTAGTAAACAAGAATATTTTTTTAAGATTTTACTTATTGCAACCCTCTCATTTGACAACATTTGATATGTACAAAGAAAAAGTTCAATTGAATTGGATTCCGCTAACAATTTAATTCGTTCTTGTGGGGATCCAGCGAGTCGTAATGACTCTGGTTCGACCCCAAAACACTGAAGATATTCTTCATTCCATGGATCAAACGCAGATCGTGGACAAATAACGACGATCTTAGTTACTTCTTGCCTTTCTTTGAGGATTGAATATGCGGCAAGAACCATTGTAGTCTTACCACTTCCGGGAACGGAAAAATTAGCAGAGTTTGATACTTCAACTAGATGGCAAACGGATGGTATTTGAAAATTTTTTAACTTTCTTTTGAAGGATAAAGGGAGCGCAATTTCTTTAGGGGGGTTATTATGAATTTCTCGACCTTGAACTGAAGAGGTTTTGAAAGCGCGTAAATATTTGATATGACCCTCAAGAGCCTGTTTAGCAGTTGAGGATAAACGATTTGAAATTCCATTTCTTTCAAATAGATTTACAACGTCAGCAATTTTTATTCCAGCACGATTTTCTGTTGGGGAGATCAATCGGTTCTCACCATCGGGTTGAAAGTGAAAAAGGACTGATAATGACGTCCCGGATCGTCCATTCAAAAGTTTAGCTGCGGATATTCCTTGAATTACTATTTGGTCAAGATCTGGCTCATAGTGTATTTCGAACACGGGAATTACCTAAATTTTTTTGCTAGTTGAGATACGAGTTTCTCAAGGCGATTGAATTCTTTTTTGTGAGGTTTCAGATGATCGAGAGGAATCTCATTTAAAGCCAACAAATTGGTCTCAATTCTTTTAAAAATTTGACTGGGTTTTTTTGTTTGTTGATTTAATGCTACTTTTTCAACGGTCGTCTCTAAAATTTCTCTTAGTTTTTCTTTTAATTTCTCCTTATTCTCGGAGGATTTTGTTGTTTTCGCCGGAACTTCAAAATCCTTTTCATCATAATCCTGATCTGTATCTTTTGTGGGTTTAATCGATTCTGATGGTGGAGATAATAATTTTTCTTCTAATTTCTTTAACTCCTCATCCGAAGGCTCAAGAGAAATTGATTCTTTTTTCTTTTCAATGGAAGATTCCTTAGTTTTTCCCCCGATGTCGGATTCCTTAAGGACTCCACTTGCGATTAATATTTCATTTGCAAAATCCATTGCAACTTGTGGTTCTTTTACAAGATGGGCATATGAGCGGAGTTGGAGATGTGCGATATCTGCATCGTGAATCAAATGATACGCTGAATGCAAAACCCGGTCTTCTTGGTCTGGATTCAATTTTTTCCATTGAGACCGATGCATGATATTATCTAAATTTATAAAGTGTTCCACACGTCTTTCAACCAAAGAATATCGATTATCTTGACCAAAATATCTCAAGTAGTCTTCGACGAGTCTGAGAACTCTTAATTTCTGTTCCACATCTTCAGTGGTGTTATCCCCACCTAAAATCAAGGCAATTTCTTGAAAATGAAGACCGTATTCTTGGCCTTCTTTTATTTTTAAGAGTTCATTAACTGGCCCATAATCGGCTTTCAATTCTACCGCTAATTGAAAACCAGCTTCGAATCGCCAAAGATCCTGAGGAGATACATCAGGAGGCAATCGAACGGCTTCCAAAAAAGAATACCTGACATCACCTTTTTCTCTATATAGTTGATTTAATATCGCAGCCCTTCTGTTCCCATTAACAATGTATCCATCATCAGTGATTGTTGCCGGTTGAAGCTGTCCGACTCGAATAATATCTTTTTTTAACCAATCCGTTCGTGTTTGGTCTTTTAGTAGAAGTTCTTCGATTTTTAGAGCATCCTTTGGTTTTTCAGGCTCCAGTCGACGCCCCTCACTTGCTTCGAGCTCTTGTAATTCGGCAGCGAATCTTCCATTTTTGATATTATAATATAACTTGTCAAGAGGCAGTCGAATTACGGCAAGATTGACTCGTTTTCCTGCGATTTCAAATGGTTCTTTCCGATCAAGCTCTGCACTCCGATGCTCTCTCAAATAATCAGAAATCAACTCTGCCCTAGGATTTTTAATTGTCATATTAATCAACCAGCGTCATTTGAACATGTCCATGCTGTTTTAATGAAAATTCTTCTTCAAAATGCTTAAAGACATCACGTACTTTGTCGTTCGGCATTTTACATCGGGTAAGATACGAAGCGATCAATCCAAAAACCAGACTTCTTTTATCGATATCCCGGAAATTTTTATCCTTTTGGTGTGATTCATCAGTCCATTTTGCTATGCGGGATGAGATCCATCTCTTTCCTTGCTTGATAGAGAACTTCGGGGCCTTGTCGTTAAGTCCAGGTCTGCACACGAAGACAACGTCCCATTTAAGATTCCCGTGGTTGCTGTGGAAACCACTTTTACCCTCAGCTAAAACCGGGAAACAATTTGTGACCTCGAAATCTGAAGCCCGCAGTGCCATCGTCACAGATTCCCAGGCTTTCTGATTGGTGTGATGATAGGTAAAAATCATGATGCCTTCGTCTTTAATCGCCTTTCGACATCCTGAGAATGCATGCGATAGCCCTTCCGTGTATCGGGAATGTTCCTCTTCGTCGTCACTCCGAACCAGGAGAGAATTCTTCATTGGTGCATGCTGATTGGATCGCGTATTAATCCAGTTCACATGATCTTTTAACCAAACATAGTAGAAATCTGCCATCTCCGAATACGCAAGATTATCGTAATAGGGTGGATCTGTCAGAACAAGATCAACCGATTTCTCCGGAAGCCAAAGGAGATCTCGTGAATCTGCAATTGTCAAAAAAGAAGATTGTCTGGATGATGTGTTGAGATTTTTTACATCGTCGATGATTGACGCGTTTGCAGAAAGGGTTCCCTCAACGTGTTCCGTCTCCCGATCCGTATATCGATATTCAAAGGGTTTCGCTGAATATCTCTTACCTCTCAAAACTTTTTCAACACTTGAAGAGAAGCTTCCCCGGCCAATGGAGGTTCCCCAGACGTTACCCTCGACCGGCCGGGAAATTCTCCTGAAGGCATGAAGCCCGAAAAGCGGAGTGAGTTTCTGATATCCGAAAGCGTAACTGCAGAACTTGTTATTGCACGCTAAAGAATCAGAAAATGCCAAGAGTAATAATTCCCTGTGCTTCTCATTCTTCACATCTAAAATTCGTTTAAGAATCAAAGCGAGGCATAGCAATTGTCGATTATTGAATAATTCATGGTATTTTTTATAACCAAAACTCACCGGTCGGGGATCTGTTCTTCCTTCGAGTGGGATGTACTGATCTGGTATCGGTAATTCGGTCCACAGTTGATTCAGATCTTGGCATGCTTTCGCAAAATTAAATTCGTCATTATCATCCACTTGCTTGTAAGCCCGTTTTCCCGTATCCGGATCGATATATTCGATCGCAAAAAGACGCTGTTGAAGTGGCAATGAATCCAGTGGCACGTCTTTGACGAAGCCTTGGTGATTACAGTGTGGGCAACGATATTTCCCGAGATGCAGATTTCCTTTTTCTACTTCGGTTTGCTCTCCACATTTGCAATTGATAAACTTCTCACCGTTCTGAAGCGTATGCGGCTCGTGACATTTTTGACAGAAGCCGACGCATCGGGGATTTACCGACTTTTCACTTTTTCTTGAATGTAGCAAATAATGGATATGTCCTTCAAATTCGCGATGGCAGGATTGACACGGAATCAATTCCACCCAAAAAAAATGAATTACATCTGCCGTTTTTCCGTTTACTTTGGTTTTGTAATAGCTTGAAATTTTATCTCCGATGTCGTTCTGAATAACTTTCCATTCGGCAATAAAGGAAGCCTCATCAAATTCACAAATTTGTTTATTTACGATAAACCAGGCCAAAGGATCCAGATCAACGCCGATGGTTCGCGCTCCGAGCTTCGTAGCTTCAACGATTGAAGTCCCTCCGCCCATGAACGGATCCAAGACTGTAAGGTCAAGTTTCAGATCGGGATTGAAGAATTTACGCCAGATCGTTTTGTTTCGCGTCCTGCTCTGTGATGTAGCATTCAGGAGGAAAAACCGGAAATTGACCCCTAACCTTCTTGCCCACCATTTATGCATCTGATAAACGGGTTTTTTGCTATTGCCTTCTCGACGTGCCAAGGGAAACAACGGTGCTAAATCAATGTCTTTCTCTAATTTTGATAGCCCAGGGATTATCGAATTTATTCTATTTTTCGGTACTATTCTGGGCGTCAAGAAAAATCCTCAGTATGATTTAGTTATTCGTTTCAACGTTTAAGAATTTGGACGCGAACGGGCGACGAGCCGGCCCGGCCCGGGTGCGGACCCCTGCGAGGTCCGTGACGGGAACACCGGGAGCGCGACCAAGCTGGTCCCGGACGATGTCGGGATTGCACCGCCGAGAACCTCGGGACCGTGTCTGGCAAATGTCGGGATTGACGGGATTATGACGGGTTCGTGAAGGGTTTGAAGGGTTTCCTATCAGGTACCTGCACATTTTCATAGGGGGGGTATACACTCCCCCTAAGATTTCCTGTACTTCCGGGCGGGGACAGCTAATCGGTTCTGTCCTGACCGTGACCTGGTGGGATCCCGCTGGCGCCGGTCGACCGAGCCACGACCGGGCGGTAGGGAGTACCCTGTCGAGATCGAGTCGGGAACCAGGAACCTCCGCGGACCGGTCCCGGCCGGTGGACCGGGTGTGGGACCCCCCGGGCCCGGGTGGGACCGTGTCGCAGCCGGGCGGACACCGGGGCGACCGGGCGGGACGTGGCGGGTTTAGCCCGGGGACATGGCGCGATTATGGCGGGTTTGTGGCGGGTTTAGCCGGGACAGTCGCGGACCGGTCCCGCCCGGTGGACCGGGTGCGGGATCCCGCGGACCCGGGTGGGACATGGCGGCGACCCGGTGGGGACCGTGTCGCGGTCGGGCGGACACCGGGGGGCGACCGGGCGGGACGTGGCGGGTTTAGCCCGGGGACATGGCGCGATTATGGCGGGTTCGTGACGGGTTATTTTTTCGCAAGAACATACACGGTACTTCTTCCGGTCGTTCCCTGTTTCACGAAAATTTCCCGAGTGCAGAGATCTGTCAACTCTCTGAGTGCGGCCCGGGAACTGATACCGGTGAGTTCGCGGTACGTTTTATTCGTAATTGCTCCCTTTTCCTTCGTGTACCGCACTGCCTTAACCTGTCTCTCCGAAAGCCCGAGAGCAAGGAGCCGCTCTTCTGCATATGGATCTTCCGTAAATGTTACGCTGAACCAGTCCGGGTGTGCGGAGAACTCCGGGTCCGGGATCCCATGCTTCCTGCAGAGCGCGATCATGCGGCTGGTACCCGTGCCCCACTTCTCCAGCAGTTCGCCGTAATAGAAGACCTGGGCGAGCAGGGTATTACGGGGCATGGACCGGTGACCTTCACGCTTAAGGTCGTCGACAGTTATCCCATTCGGCAGCGTCCCAGGATTCGTGATGAGGATACGGTCATCGTAGACACGGATCTGGATCTCCGATCCGGTCTGGAAATAGTCCCGGTGGATAAGAGCGTTGATCACCGCTTCACGCAGGGCTTCGATCGGGTAATCCCAGATCTCCTTCCGTTGCATCGAAGAGAGCGGTTCGTCTTCCCGGGATTTTCCTTCAAATTCATACCGGACCTGAAGATACGTGCGGAATAACTGGACCGCACTTTCGAGCTGGGCAAAGAGATTTCCCTTCAGGATTTTATCATCGACGATGGTAATATCGTCCTTGAACCGGCCCATGTGAATCTGGGCGCTGGTGAACTGGGCCTGTGGATCCTTCCCGAACAGCAGGACCGCGCCGCGGGTAACTTTTCCGTCACGAATCAGGCCGAGCTTCTGGAGAATGGTTTCAATCGAATCATCGTCCTTGGCAAAAGGCAGCCGGTTCTTTGCAAGCTCGAGGTATCGATTGACCGCTGCACTATCGATGAGTTCAAGAGAAAACTCGTTGGTCACGCTGTCCCATTGAACGCCGAGTTTCGTTACGAAATAGGGACCAAGTTGATCGGGCGGGATCTCCCTGGTTGAGTTACCGACGCGATGAAAATATCGCGCCCGGCATGAAACGAGAGTTGGGGCTGGTTTCACTTCAATAATGATGATTGGTTTATTCTGCACTTTCTGGATTGAGATCGCAGGATGAACCCCGAGAATCTCAACGATCTGGTTGATTACAATCTGCAGATCGCGGTCCCCACCACTCCAGCCGAGTACCGTTCCATTGTCCTTCACTCCGATGAGAAGCGTTCCGCCTTTGGTATTAACAAATGATGCTACTGCTTCGAGGCTTTTCTCGTTCCACTGCTCCTTGAATTCCAGCGTTTCGCTTTCTCCTTCCTGGATAAGTGCAGTCAGATTCATGTGATGGCTCCGGCAGGTTATGCCCGTTTCCTGTTACCAAGATATGGGTCAGGATGTTATTAAGTGGGCATATTTAGTATATTGTCATTAATCTAATATTTGGAATAAGATTCAAAATGAAAATTTCGGAGCTTCGAAAAAAATATTCAAGAGAGTTTCGTTATATTGGTACTTTGTTCATATTTTTTTTGATTTTCTATTTTGGAATTGTCATACTATTGACTCCGCTATCCATCAGGTTTACTTTGTTAGATGAGACCAATGTCCTTCAATGGAATAAGTTCACAGAAGTAAATTATTTGAACGAAACATACCCAAAAAGTAACATAATTATCTCTTCTGAATTATCTCGAATTCGAAATTACAATGATACTGAATCAAAATTAAATGAAATTTTCAGATGGGAAATGGAGGATTGGCATAATCCGGAGTGGGAAAATGCGACTTCATACTTTTATTCACCAATTTATCCAACATATTTGAGTTATAACAACGATCCTTCAAAACTACTCATACAACGTTCATACCAATTCACGTTTTTGGAACCAAAAAATCCCAGAGGTATATTCTATGGCGACGATCCGTATTGGTTAGCCTACAATAAAGTTGGGGCCTGTCGAGAGCTGTCTACATTGTTCTCATTTATGGCAAAAGAATCTGGAATCAAATCACGGACAATCAATACTTATTGGCATCAATGGGTAGAAGTCGAAATTAAAAATGAGACGTATTATTATGATCCGTGGTGCGCTGGTCAATACCAATATTACAACTCTAGTGACGGAAACTTTACTTTTAACTACAGATGGTTCAATAAAACCGAGCATTTCGAAGAAAATTGCCGTCCAGTATCAATTCCTTGTTGGTACAATGAAGGTCTCCCCAATATTGAACCAACGATACCGTATTCGATGAATTATTTCAAAACATATCACGAATTATTTTGGTAAAAAAAAAGTCCTGTGAGGCCTTGTGATCGCATAATTTTGTTTCATATCCGGTCCTTCCGAGTTATATTTTCAGGGTACCGGCAATTAATGTATGGACCCCGATAATCAAACAGTCTTAAAAATACCTTATCAAGAAAATTTACAATGAAAAAATATTCTTCCGCTCTTGAGGAAAATGGGTTAAATCTCTCACGTTCTTCCCGGGAAGCACAGTCGCTATAAAATCTTCCCTCGTGAACGAGCTTATTTCGAGAGGCGATGAGTGATCTATAGTCACTCGCTTCGATCTCTAATTGAATCTGCTCACAAAATTTAGTCAAAATAAATCTGAATGATGTTCGGTTGATTCCATTCAAATTTGGGTAAATTTTACCTCTCTGTTCCGGGCATAAACCACTTTTACTGACTGTATTTTTAAGACTCCCGATGAGTTTTTCGAAGGTGACGTCGCTCAAAATAAATTCATCAATTTTCATATCTGGATTTTTTAAGGCATAATTTTTAAGCATCTCGAAAACTACGACAACATTCAGTCCTTTCATTTCCCAGTAATCTGTTTTTTTTGCGTTGACGTAAGAATTCACTAGTACGGGAAGGTTTTCACGGAGTTGAGGATTATTGACAACCGTCGCAAAGCCATGTTCCAAAAAATACTTAGTCTCATCTGCCCCGAAGATCCCCTTATCGATGATTGCATGAAGTGGAGCGTAAGGTCGTGTGATCGCAGAATAATGCGCCCGGAATATCAATGATTTCTGACTATTTCTTACGTCATAACAAATCCAATGCGACTTTGTTCCTCGGGCAACAGAACAAATCAGGCAGAATTCATTCATTAAATCTTCATATTTTTTAAGGGAAGTTTCAACAGCGACGTCAATAATGATTTCACAGGTAACATCGATCTTTTTTAACGTCCGCACTCTTGTCATAATCTCGTCATAGCCATCTATTTGAAGAATCTGAATTTTGTTCAGTTCCGGTAGAACCAATTCGAGGTATTTTCTGTGATTCGAAGGTCCACAAAATTCAAAATTAGTTACTTTGAAATTTATAATTTCAGGTTTAGATCGTTCTGATGTCTGAACAAATAAATTACTCAATAAAAATGAATATCGTATAACCGAGCCCCAATTCGAAAGATTATTAATTGGTGCAATGCTCTTTTCGGTCCAAATCTTCCAACCGTCCTCTGTTTCACCAAGAAATTTTATATCCATTAAATTTTCAGAGGATAGCGTTTGCCCCTTCAGTAACGTTATATCGCACAATAGAAGTGTAGTCCCATCAACCATTTGCCCGGCCACAAATTTGCAGCTGTAGGTTTGGCGATCTGTGGCCATAAAAATTCCAGATCCCTGATATTCGGCGATAGGTTTTCCATACGCCGATAATGGTGTTTCGCGAGTATGGTTTCCTTCAGTCGCCATTTCATAGGTCTCTTTATTGTTAAAGAATAATTAAGGATTCGAACCAATCCCGAGAACAGATCTTCATCGGATGTAACCGTTATATAACGGGCATATCATTGGACGAGGATAATCCTCCGGACCGCCCACCCAGGAGTCCCGCCCACCACACCGAGGGCGGGAACCGTCGTGTCCGGCTGGTAAAAGATCGGTCGGTCATGTTCACTCATCTGCGTTCCGCTCGCTGGCGCTCACTACACTCCGGCTCGCTTCACATCACCTCCTTTGTTTTCCGGAGTTGCCCTGTTGGTAGGATGACGCCCTTGGCTTGTCGCGATGCTCCGGCGCCGGCGGCTGCTCCCGCCCGCTCCTCACATACCGCTTCGCGGAATGTTCGTCGCTGTTGATCGTATTCATGACTAACGCTCAGTGACACGTTCACTCCGATCTCGCGCTGATGCATTCGCCCGGTGCGCACGTGGGCCGCTGGGCCTCGGTTCTGATGTACTTGAGAATACAGGGGTATGGGACCTAAGAGAAAATACGCCCAATTCAGGCTCCGTTTAACATACCCTTATCCGGAAAACCCCGTAAAACCGTCCGTTTCGGGGTATGTAAAAAATATGCCTAAATATCGCTCTGTTTGCCAAAATACGGCAGAATTGCGTCTCTCCAAAAGCCTGCCAAAGGGCCTTAAATCGAGGTTATTTTTGCCACTTATTTTACCCCATATGGACCCCGGAAACGCTGACGGAATGCGAATATGAGGGTCATTTTTTCCGGGGATGTCTTAAAATTAGGGTTTTCGCCTGGAATACGGGAGCCGGTCGCGGAGCGGGGGCGAGCACGGCGGAGCTGTGCGAAGCGTGCGACGCGGGCGGCGATGAGCAGACCGGCATAACGCATTTCACCAAAATACTTTTGTTGACATGAAGATCGGTCGGTCATGTTCACTCGTCCTCATTCCGTTCGCTGGCGCTCACTTCACTCCGGCTCGCTTCACATCACCTCCCTTGCTTTCCCGGAGTTGTCCTGTTGGGATACAGTACGCCCCTGGCTTGTCGCGCTGCTCCTGCGCCAGCGGCTGCTCTCGCCCGCTCCTCACACCATGCTCCGCATCGTGTTCGTTGCTGTGTACTGAGCAAGTGTCTAACGCTCAGTGACTCGTCCGCACGACGCATCAGGGGCTCGGACTCACCGCTGATGCGGTTCGTTACCTTCGCACCCTGAAGCGGTGCTCCCTCGGGCCGCTGGGCCGGGACAGGATAGCCCCCTGATGGGGGCACGGGATCGGTGTACGGGGAGGAGGACAAAGCGACGGTTACCGGACGCATCAGCGGGCGGTCGCTCGCTTTGTCGGGCGGGTTCTGCTCTGGCGATCGCATGCCAACAGAACAACATAAAAAGTTCCTGCAGCGTGGGCGGGTCATGGCTACACGGCGCGGTTACGGGGCGCATCAGCGACCTGTCGCGCTGTGTGCCTGGGCGGGCCAAGCGTAAACAAAATTCTACGCAAAAACGTTCTTTCGTAAATTCAACAACGCAGCGCTTTCACTTTCACCCTACGCACGGCGGAGACATATAAGCGCTAACGTCGATGAATGTATGGTGAAAATCACTATGAGGCCCACAACAAAAACAGATGTGAAGTTCGAGCACATAGGGGCAGCCCGCCTCTATAACGGCTCGGTCCGTATCGATGTCAAGACAATGCAAGCGGTCATTCCCGCTGGTGAAGTCCGAAGGCTCGAAGACCACTGGCCCGCGCCGGTCTTTGACATATCTGATGTAATGAAGAACACAGACGCGCCCCCGGTCGGGAAGGCATGGATCACCCGGTCCGGTAAAGCGGTAATGATAACGATCAACGATGTGCAGTATGTCTCCCCGCTCGCACAGCTAAAAGGAATGCTCAAGGGTGAGCGGAAATATGCGAATGTCTCGACTATGCGCCCGGTGCAGCCCATGACCGCGACCACACACCAGACTGAGGCGGCAGCATGAAAGCTGCTGATGTGAAAGCGCAGATCAACGAGCGGATCATCAAAGCGCTCTCTGAGGGAAAAATCCCCTGGCTGAAACCGTGGACCGAAAACGGCCCGCGAAATCTTTTCAGTGGTCGGGCATACACCGGGCTTAACCGGTTAATTCTCGGGCTCGGTCCCTATCCTCTTCCTTTTTGGGCAACCTACCGGCAGTATCTCGCCGCAGGGTTACAGGTCCAGATGGGCGAGCACGGCCACGGGATTATCTACGCAGGGCGGACCGTAAAGACCGAGACGAAGACCGACAAGAACGGCAAGGAAACGGAAAACAAAAAACAAATACGGTTTCTAAAAGCCTTTGTTGTGTTCAACGTCGCACAGACCAATTACGTAGAGCAGGGTTACAAACTCCCCGATGTAAAAGAGAATCTCCACCTGCTCGGATGTGATGCGGTCATTCATGACTACACAAGCCGGGAGAATATAACAATCACCGCAGGAGACCGGGCCGCATTCCTCCCGCAGATGGATAGGATCACCATCCCGGATATCGGCCAGTTCAGAACGTCGGAGCACTATTACGCGACGATGTTTCATGAGTGCGTCCACTCCACCGGGCCACGGCTCGACCGGTTCAAGCGGACCGATCCGGTCTGCTTTGGTTCCGATACCTACGGGCGCGAGGAACTGGTCGCCGAGATTGGGAGTGCTTACCTGGCAGCTCTCACCGGGATCGATTCATCGGCGATTGTCCAGAATCAGTCAGCCTATCTCCAGAACTGGGCAACGGCGATTAAAGCCGATGCAGATCTCGTGATGTATGCAGCAGGTCGGGCAGAGAAGGCAGCGGATTTTATGATCGGGGCTTCGGCCCCGGTCCCCGCTGGTGCAGCGGAAGGGGTGACGGCATGAACACTATTTATGATGCCATGCCGGTAAGGGTTCTCGAAGAACTCGAACGTATCGAGACCGCACTGCCCGAGCTAGAGAGCCGGGCATTCCGGTTACTGGCCCAAGCGCAGGATCTCTGCAGCAGGCACGATGAGATCATCGCATCATGGAAAGCCAAAGCAGCATGGGAGGGCTTAGATAACCTGGTGGCAGAGCGGCAACGGCTTGAGGCGATCGCATGGATATCAGATCCGCTGCCGAGCGGGATCACCTCGGAATAGTGAGAGATTCCATGATCAGCAGGCGTGAATTCTGGGAGCACCGCAAAAACCGATCAACCATCTGGGGATTGTGGAAATATGCGAAATGGCAACTGCACCGGATGAAGAAAAAAATCTTTTTTCGTAGTGGGTAAACAGTGGCCCGGACAGGATCACTATGAGGCCAATCAAAGAGACCTGCCGGGTTGGTCTAATATTCGTCGTCCGGCATTATCTTTTTTGGTAATGGTTGGCCCACCCCGAAGACTCGCGCGACAGGCCCGCTGATGCGGTCCCGTGCCCGGCTCGTCTTCTTCCCGCCCCGACTGCTGCCGTGTGCCTGTCCTGTTGAGCCGTCCTGATCTTACCTGGCCTGCCCGATGCTCACGCGACACGGCGAAGGTCGCCGTGTTCCGGCTCGCATCCTCCCACCCTCGACCGGAAACCGATCCCCCTTCAGGGGCGTCATCGCTACTACTGCCCGTCCCTTTCAAGGGCGGGAGGAGCGAAGCGGGCGGCGGGTCGTGGCCACAGTGGCCCGAACTAGCACCGCAACAGGGCGCGAAGGTAATGAGCCGCATCAGCGGCGAGTCCGAGCCCCTGTGCGTCGTGCGAGTGAGTCACCGAACGTACTTCATGAATACGATCAACAGCGACGAGCATTCCGCGAAGCGGTATGTGAGGAGCGAGCCGGGCAGCCGCTAGCGCCGGAGCCTGCGACAAGCCCGGGGCGTCATCCTACCAACAGGGCACAACGTGAAGCAGCAAGGTGATGTGAAGCGAGCCGGAGCATCAGCGAGGACGAGTGAACATGACCGAGCGTCAAAATAAACGGCGTCGACCGGCTGTATCTCTTGTACCAAAAAATGAATTGCAAATCATCAAATATTCAAGTGGACGATAAATTGCTGTTACATGGATATATTCGATTTTTTGTTGGCAATCTTTGCCGGAGTAATATCCTCATTCGTTATTGTTGGTTATACATATAGTGAGAACGAACGCCAGAAACTTAATCAATTAATCGAGAACGTATTCAACGAAATTGACCACAATCGTCGAAAACTTCCCAATTTTACGGAATATCTTACCGAAGTGAAAATGGAATGGACTCGAAATAACAAATTAACTTGGATCGATCATAATGAAATTTCGATAGGCTATGGAAATTATCTTTATAATTATTTCAGATTTGACGCCTACAACCTTTTCACTGGAACGGGATTGAATTTATATTTAGAATCGGAAATTGACTATGGCTTGAAACTTTTTTATTACAATTGCAAACATTTCTGCGCAACCACACAACAAATCGAGGATCAGATGCGGGTAGATCAAAAACAATACGCAAATTTTGATATCCTCAAAGGATTTTGGAAAATAGAAGAAGAATTTACAACAATTTCAAAAGTATTTGAAGAAAACCTTAGGTTCTCTATTGAAAACAAACAAAAATTGTAACTATTCAGCGGTCCGGTGAGAGCAAGTTGGTGTGAATGGATTTCCCTGAAATGCACCCACAAGCGAAGCGAGAACCGGCCTGTCGTTTTTCTTAACGGTCGAGAGATATCCCCGAATCCTGCAGAATGCGGCAGCACCTTCCTCACTTCGAAAAGTCCCTGAAATTTTCTGCTGGAGTTTGGCCATCCTGATATCTCTTTCAGCCAGATTATTCGAAAAGGGAATTGAGAAATTGTGCATGAAAGACAAGATCTCACGGTGGAATTTCTTGCATCGGTCGAGCAGGTTTTTCGCTTTCGACTGTTTCTTTCGACCGCGTTTCCCGGGGAAATCCGAGTTCGCCGGGATCGGAATCTCGTTCAATCCGTTTTCGATGATTCGAAAATATCTATTCTCAAAATCCGCCATCTTCAGAGGGATGAGAGAATGCGAGTGTTCTAGTACAGAGTCCACTTCACCCTTGATTTCGAGAATAAGAGCGTGAAGCTCTTCGCTCCATGATTGATGATAATTCTCCGAGATACCTTTCAACTCGCGAAGAAGGTGAGCATTGCAGAGGGCATGACGACTCGGATACCGGAAATATGATGCCCAGAAATCATGAACCATAGTACCTTTGAATCGAGGAAGAATCTGCATATCATTGGTTGCCAGATGCCCCCGTTTTCGATGGTGACCATACCACGTGAGGACTTCAGTACTTGCAACGTGTAACCATTGGCGGATGCCGGTGACTCGCATTCCGGTCTCATCAACATGGAGTACCTGTGCTCCCGTCAGGAGTTCTCGTATTTGTCCTTCGACGCCTGCAAGGTTCTGGTGGCAGTCCTGAACTGCATTGACTAATGTCCCAGTGCTGAGAGAACGTCCGAATATATCTGAGAATGTCTCACGAACCCGGTCATAGGGAACAAGCTGGTAAATGCAGAGATAAACCATCAGGGCCTTGAGATTCCGGCCATACTGGACCGAGAATTGAACATCCGATGGAAATTCTGCTCGGTTGACCCGGCCGCAATGCGGACACTGTTTGTGCTCCGCACGGTGTTCGGTGACAAGGATATTGAACTCGGCATCATGCACCTGGCGCCGCTCAACCTTAACGGGCTTTTCATGTTCAAGGGATGCTCCGCATCCCTTACATGTCGTCACCGAGTGTACTTCGATTTTATCTGGACTATCTACCATATCCAGAGTCTGGCCTTTATGTCCCTTCTGCCCTCCGGGAGGTTTTTCTCCTTTCTTCCGTGGGCTCTGGGGTCTCCGGTATCCATCCGTGGATGGCGGTTGACTGCTGTTCCGACTATTCCGGTTCAGTCGGGTTTCTAAATCGGTTATCCGAGCTTCCAATTGTACGATCTTTTCGGTGAGCTGAGTGATTATCCGATCCTGCTTTTCTATGATGTCGGCTATGGCTTCCGGGTTGGTTCTGCATAAGTCCAGAATCTCTTCGCGGTTGACTGCCATCAATTTTTATGAAGAGTTATTAGTATTTTGATCTGCCGGTTTTAGTCGTTGGGAGGTATCTGAATAGTTACCAAAAATTTAAAATATTTTGGATCGATTGGCATGTTAAAAGAATTAGGAAAATCAGTGGGTGCGATATGGAAGGCAGATTATCACGAATGAAAAAATTTCTTTTCCCTCATGAAATGGAAAGTTTTGGATATTGGGTTTTATCTTTAGGTAGTTTTGGAATAATCTGGTTGGGGATCTATCTATTGATGAACGGACCGTTATTCTCATTCGTTCCTTTAACATTTTCGTTGATGAACTCCGCTGGTTTTTTTATGGTGAGCTTCGGATTAGCACTTTTTTTGTTTGCTTTAAATCGACACAGTGCAATTGGATCGAGGAAACAAATGGATGAAATTATTAGACTTTTGAGAATTCCGAGAAGATAATTTTTTCGCTGGGGATCTTCTTTTTTCAGTACCATTCGAATAATCTACCCCCCTAGCTCTGCGACCGGCTTGTGCGCTCTCCCTCCCCTCGGCGTGGTGGGGAGGGGTAGGGGTGGGGCGGTCCGGAAGACTCTAAAAGAGCGCGTCACGGTCCCGGATTGAATAAGATTCTAACCATTTGTCAGGAATCTGGTCGGGGGTATGCTGAGGCAAATCCGGAGAATTTTCGTTCTTTTGAAAAAATAAGGCTTAAATAAACTATTTTCTCATAAATAATGATACATTTAGCATACCGTTTTTTCCATTTTACAAGCGTCCGCAGTAGGGACAGGGGATGGTGAATAGCCGGGCTATCCCCGGATTTGTAGTAGCCATTATCGCCCACAGGCAGATCTGATTACTGGCGATGAAACCCGTATAGTCACTTCAGATTGTTCCGGGGAATCCTGCGCCATCATTGTTCCGATTAAGGGAGACGTTGTTCCAGTATCTCAGCATTCCTGCCGACAAACCGGTCAGTTTCGAAAATTTTTTCGACCGTTTGTTATTACGATCTTTGAAAAGCACGGTTAAAAAAAGAAAGATTTTGTGATGAATGTGAAGATCTACTTCAGTTCGATCTTCCGGGCTTTCACTTCAGGTTTGGGCTCTTTCTTTGGTACTTTGAGTTCCAGGACTCCCTCCTTCATCGTACCCTCGGCTTTGACCGGGTCAACCTCTTCGGGAAATGCAATGCTCCGTTCGAAAGCTGAGTACGCCCGCTCCCGGTGGAGGTAGTTCTTCTTCTTGTCTTCCTTCTCCACCTCCATCTTTGCCCGTATGCTCATACCGTCCCGGTTGATCTGGACATCCACGTTATCCTTGGTGAAGCCGGGGAGCTCGACATGTATCTTGTAGTGATCGCCCTCATCGATGAAGTCAAGCGGGGCATACCGAACAGGAAGCCCGCCGAGTTCCTGCATCCGTGTTTCGATGGGGAAATACGGGCGCATCATGAAGTCGAAGGAGCGCCGGAAGTCATCGAAGATGGAGTCGAAGTCGCGTTCGATCAGGCCTGGCATCCTCCGGGTCGTTAGTGAAGAACCCGGAGTCATGGGGATTACATCCGTGGTTTTTCTATCAGGTTTTTCTCGGTCCATAGGTATACCTCCTATGTCTAAAATTTACGATAGTCACGAATTAATAATAAATTTTTTGTTCATTGCAATAGTCCCGGAATTTCATCCGCTTCATTCGTAAGTCCATCACATAACGTTAATGACGAGTGAACAGGATCGAATGTATTTTTCTTCACGAATGCGCACCCCCTCCCCAGCTCCGGTCGGGTGGGTCAAGAGCGAGCCATTACTTAAGATTCCAAAGGAGCTAATAGCGGTGTGGCTGACGTATATGCAGCACCTCAAAAAGCATTACCCGTACACTTTCTCACTGGCCATGAGAACGAACCCGTTCAATATGCATACAGGCGCGTTTTCGTGCAATGATCGATTGCCTGGTGGAACAACTCAGATTTTTTATATTTTCCGTGACCTCACCTCAGCCACATTGGTATTGCACTCAGCCCTGTCCCTGTCAGGAGAGCATGACAATGGTGCTTGTCTGATTGCCCGGACTGCTATCGTCAAATCAGGATGACTATGGACGATTAGAAAAAAAATTATCCCTGGTCCAGCACCGCGAGCAGGTTTTCCCCGACTGCCATCCTGGTGATTGCCGGTACCGGGGCGGGCAAAATTACCGGCCTGCGCCGGGCCTCGGCTTTTGCCATCCTGCGCATCTGCTTTTTCGAGAGCAGGAATGCACGTTCCTCTTCCTGTGCAAAAATACAGTCCACCGTGGCACACCTGACGGGAGTTGTCGCAATATTGAATGCGGCATTCACATCCGCATGGACAACATACCCGCAATGCGGGCATTCGAACCGCTTGCGCGATCTCCTGCCAAACTCCCCGCACCGGCAGCAGCGTTTGGACGTGTAAGCCGGGTTCACGTACAGGACGGGAATCCCGCGGTCGTGCGCCCGCCGTTCAACCATCTTCTGGAGCGTGAAAAACGATCCATTGTCAAACGTGAAGGCATAGGCATTGGCATTTTGTTCGTGATGCGTGTAATGGTTAGAAAAGAGCTTTTCGAATTTGATGCCGGTGCCCATGGATTCGGCAAAATTTACGATCTGCCGTGTGATAGCGGCAAGGGCGGTTTTAAATGATTTCCGTTCACGGGTTTTTAATTTCTTTAACTTCCAGAGTTTACCTTCCTTCCAGAATTTTGTACAATTGTTTACCGAGTGTGTGTGGGTGTGATGGATACTTTTCCCCAGTTTCAGGATCTTTCCGCTCAGCGGGTCTGCGGCAACTGCCACGTGTCCCGTGGTGTTTAAGTCAACACCTATCCAGCGGATCTCATTGAGTGTGGCGAAATGAACTTCAATCACCTCTCGTTCTGGAATTCCGACTGCGATACTCTTTCTTGCAACAAACAGTTCAACGGTCTTGCCCAAATCCTCCTTGTGCTTAAAGAGTAATAACCGGTGGATTTCGGATATATCTTGTGGTCGGCATGTTCCGGATTAGAAAAAAGTGATGAATCGTGACCATTGTGGGCCCGGGCTCTATGCCATCACGGCATAGGCGACCAGGGAGAGGAGGAATGCGAGCAGCAGCATGGCAAGCGAGAGCGGGGCTACAAACACGAGCATTGCATTGACCGTACTTGCCAGCTGCGATATCGTGTTCGAACCAAAGACCACGACATGCTCGCACTGTGCGGTACTCGCAGCAACTTCAGCGGACGAAAGATCGTTAACAGCGTCTCCGATACATTGCATAACATAGGGCTGGAATTGCGCGACCGGGACATGCATGCCCACGGGATTTTTGCCGGTGATAGTATTGACCACGTGCGAATCGGTGGTCATGATCTCCGCGTGATCAACCACAGTGAGGATCTGCTCCATCAGCACCTCACGTGCACCCTGTGCCATGTTATTGCCGTCGATGAGCACGTAAGCCGTGCGCTGGCCGTCGACCTCCGTCACCAGCGTCTGGATTCCCAGGTCCCCGAATCCCTGTTCGCGGGAGTACGGGACCGTCAGGTGCGAGACCCCGATCTTCAGCGGATACAGCGTGGCCGTATTACACGCCTCCAGCGCACAAAACGCCGCCTTCTCGTACTCGGTTCCCGTCAGGGTTGCGAGCAGGACCGGTGACGAGAGATCGGTCATGCAGTTGTGGGCATCCACGAGTGCGACATGCGGGAACCACCGGTGGCCTTCTGCCATGATCGTAGAGCCAATGGAAAAATCCAGGTCCTCGGTCCGCTGTGGCGAGCGGGTAGTGACGAGCAGCACCGAGTCGCTGAACCGCTGGTACAGCACCTGGACCGAACCAACGGTCAGCCGCCCGGATCGCCCGGCGGTTCCTGCATACGAGAGATCGCGGCGTGTTTTTTCCACTGCATCGATCACCTTGTTGATCTCGGACTCCGAGACCAGGTTGAAGTCGTGCGTGGCGCACCCGTGCGGCACCAGGGTCTCTTCGGGGAAATTGTCATGCAGTACCTTGGGCAGGTTGCCGCCGCCGATCTCTCCCATCGGGCCCGGGTGAAGGTTCGGAACCGTAAAGAGGACCGGTTTTCCCGTCCCGCGCCGGAAGAAAAAGTTCACCTGCGGGACAAAGATCTCCTCGCCAATCTCGCGGAAAAAATCCTCCATGCTCTTGGACCCGTCGGTCATGTGCGCGATGAACGCGTTGATGAACGCGAGCCCCCGGATCTTAAACGCCCGCTTGAGGGGACGCTCGATCATCCAGATGAGGATGACAAACCCCAGCCCGAAGACGAGGTGCAGCACCAGCGCAAAGATCGCAAATGAGGGCGAGAAGAGAAGCATCCCCACCAGCACCCCCACACCGCTCTGCGTCAGGGCCGGCAGGATCATCCGGGTTACCCGGTAATCCGCGATCGCAACCAGCACCAGGAGGCGGAGACCGAAGATAAATCCCAGCGAGATTGCATAAAAGAGGGGAAGCAGTGTGACCGACCAGACGAGTGCGACCAGCGTGATGATCACGGCAAAGACCGTGCACGCGAGTGCGAGCAGGCCGGACCGGTTCCAGGTCATGGTCTTGCCGCTGTACTCGATCATCGGCTTAGTCAGCAGGAGGGCTGCGATTGCGGGGATGCTGAACGCCAGTGTCCCTGAGAACAGGAATTTTTCCGGCAGGAAAAAGATGTTGCTGCTCAGCATCGTCGGGAGAGTAAACCCGATATTACTGGTGAACGGGAGGTTTAACCAGGAACGGGCACTGGCACCATCGATGATGAGGCCGAGGATAACGATGAGGAAAAATGACCGGAGTGCGGAGGGAGCAGTGAAAATATACCGGGAGAGTTGTCCCAGTTTCACATCACTGTCCTGCCCCATCAGGAAAAACCCCCGAGCACCAGTTCATGCCGATCGGGCAGCGACCGGATAGCAGAACTCGTGTAGGTAATCGGCCGGGAGAAGAATGGTGCATTGAGCGTGAGGCTCTCGTACTCCCCGCCTTCACCGGCAAGATTAATCCGCCGTGCTGCTGCAACACGTTTGAGCCGGCCGATGAGATCCTCGTTGAAATGCGCCCCGAGAAAACTCTCGTCCAGTCCTTCTGCAGCAGTGACAATGATCAGGGCATCCATCCGTGCTGCAACTTCCCTGAGCAGGAGTTCGGTATCCATGTGCCAGAGCGGCGTGAAGAGTTCAAGCCCGAGTTTGTCGGTGATGTTTTTCACCCGGACTGCCTGGTATTCCGATGCAACCGCACCGGCAATCACCCCTTCGATATCCAGCGCCGCAAGCCCGTCTTCGAGATCTGCCAGTTCATCTTCCTTGCGCCCGTGGGTCTCGATCTCTACGTACTCCATGCCGGCGACACGGGCAATGACCGGGACGGCATCGAGATTGGCCGAATGGAACATGTACGAGTCGCGGTTATCAGGGCGTGCCGTCACCATGTACCGCACATCCTTTCCGCTGTCGATTGCCTTCTGGCACGACAGGATCGAGTCCTTTCCCCCGGAAGTGAGTGCAGCCCAGCTCATGATCATACTCCTTTTGTTTCCGGCATTTCAAGCGTGCCGAAATGCTGCTGGTACCGCATCTTCATCGCGTTCCAGTCCGGCAGGTGCGTCTGGCAGCCAACGTGTTCGACCACGTACGATGCCGTGACCGTTCCGATCTTGCAGCAGGTCACCGGTATATACCCACGTACGTACGCCGAGAGGAACCCGGCCCGGTACGCGTCTCCGGCACCGGTGGGATCGGCAAGCGTGACCGGGACTACCGGCACGAAGTGCTCTTTGCCTTTGGTATAGAGCGTGCTCCCGTCGCCGCTCATGGTAAAGATCGCCGTGTCCACCTGGCCGATCAGCGCTTCGCGGGTGATGCCCAGCGTCTCGCACATCTGCTTCACCTCGTGCTGGTTGGCAAAGAGGACATCGATATTGGCAATGATCGTTTCGAGCTGTTCCTTGGAATAATAGAAGACATCCTGCCCGGGATCGAACGAGGCAAACTCGCTTCGCTCGGCAACCCGGCAGTTGAATGTCGGATCCGCTGTTGCCATGTGGACAAACGGAAGGGACGGCGCATCGGAAGTGGCAAATGCCTTTGAAGCGCCCCACTCGAAAAAGGTCATCTGGTCGCCGGCATCATCGGTGAACATGAACGCAGTCGGGGTATGGGTGCCCGGCACTGTGAAAAACTGCTGGCCGATGCCGAGTTTATGCATCCAGCGGTCATAGTCGCTGCCGGTAAAATCATCGCCAATGCAGGAGACTAAAGTTACCTTCTCGCCCAGCATGGCAATGCCTGCAGCAATGTTTGCCGCTCCGCCGCCGAAATATATCTGCCGGTCTGAGATATGGGTCGAGCAGTTTTTTTCCGGGAGATGGGCTACCCGGGATATATGATCGATGGCCGTGTGCCCGACAATATGGATCATTGTTCCTGCACGTCCAATAATTTTAAGGGAACATCCCGCAGGGCTTTTCCAATCGTCTGCTTGGCGATGCGGCCGGCATGTTCCGGGGTCTCGGCGCGGAATACTTTCATCTCCAGCACGAGCCCGACAAGAGCGGTATCTGCCACCACGATTGCGCTTGAGAGTGTCTCTTCGCAGTAGGGGCAGGCCAAGAATCCCGCTTCGACTTCAACGTACTTTGCCTGGGGATTCAGGCGTTTTCCCGCTTCGCTGATGGCAATCCCGATCGCGTCATCCAGTGTTTTGACATCGCGGACGAGCCAGGCGGATTCTATGGTTACAAGATAATCTGGCATTTTTCCTCTCCATTTACCACGTATTCAGGTGCACGTGCTCTCCTTCTGCCATGCGCCCGCTCAGTT
>Ga0209340_1000899_pt1 | contig 25314 bp, 22 predicted proteins | sample EPASupsiteSAE323_FD_187266 | JGI IMG/M metagenome (GOLD analysis project Ga0209340, IMG submission 187266) | Bioremediated contaminated groundwater from EPA Superfund site, New Mexico - Sample SAE3-23 (SPAdes) (version 2) | ecosystem: Environmental > Aquatic > Deep subsurface > Groundwater >... | reverse complement strand
TTCTCAAATATTTCAGTTTCTTAATCTCGTACTCTTTCTCTTTCCAACCTTGCCTCATTAAAAAAATCTTCTTGATTTGAATTACTTTTAACCTTATCAATATTATCAGATTTAGGCGTTGGCGTACTATTTACTTTTGAAACCATAGATGAGCTACTTACCGGAGAAGCTTGCCCAATCTCTACATCTTCCATTCCTTCAACCAGTGTCGCTTCTCCAAGTCGTTCACTTGTAAACTTATCTCCCATACTCCCTGTTACTTCCTGTGCAAAAGGACCTTTTCCCTTGTAAGTGTAATTCAGATAACCTGCTGCAATTATCATAACAGCAACTGCTAACGCAATTATTTGGTTTCTTTTTATCACCGTCATTTAATATCCCTCCCTTATGTATAAATTATATTATCAGATCTCTTATTAAATTACCCTCACACCCTCTCCCTTGATTAAGAATGGAATCTTTAAAAAGAGCTAAAGGTCAATTTCTTTTAAAAACCTTAACCCTGTACTCTGGTATCCCTGTTGCAGCTTCAACTGCAGAAATTATGTCTGACTTGACGGTTAAATTATCACCTCCCTCAGCAACAACAACTACTCCAAGAATCTTTGATGCTATCTGCCTTACTACAACAGGTTTCTTTGTTCCACTTTGTTCATCTGCCATTACATAACTTGTCTCAATATCATTTTGGATAGTTTTTCTTTCTCCTCCGGTTGAATCTCTCTCATTTGTGTTAGTCTGATTGTTCTTTTCTTCTCTGGCAAGCACAGATTCAGGACCTGAAGAATAAGTAACTATAACTGATACCCTTCCAACTCCCCTAATTTCTGAAAGTATTTTAGCCAATCTTTGTTCCAGCTTGAAATTAGGTTCACTATCAGATTTCTGTGATTGCACTTTAGATGTGTACAATGCATCTTTCTGGGGTTCATTTGTATCAGCAGGTGCAAAAAAGTTTGAAACAAGAATTATTGATACGCCAATGACGATTACTATAATCAAAAACTCCACAATCTTTTTATTCCCTTGTTTAATTCCTGGTATTTTTTCTATGTATTTTCTTAATATTTCCCCCATAAAACTATCCTTCCTTTTACTGTATTCATAGATTACTTTTTCAAATTCTCCTCATCATCTATTTGCCGAATTAATAATCTTTATATGCTCATTGCTGATTCTAAATGTATTTGAAATTTTTTTTATTATTTGGTTTTTTATTTCCTCAGAAATTTTTTCTGTATTATCAACCTTGCTTTGTACCTTTTCGCTTAATTTTATTTTTACCGGCTCAATCTTTGAATTTTGAAATTTATCCTGTTTTTTACTTACATATAAAGTAACCTCATCAATATCTCCAAAATTTTCATTTCTGCTGTCTTCCTTCACTTTACATATAACTCTTTGGCAGTCAACTCCGCTAATCTCATTGACCTGCTCCTTAATACTTTTTTCCATCTTTTCTTTATAAGTGCAAATAATCTGCTTAGACCTCATGCTTTCAATCTTTTGTCCTTGTATTTTCAGTTCTTGTATTGAAATCGGTTCTTTAATATTCATTTCGGGCATATCAATTTCTATATTTTTATTAAAAGCCTTCACCAGTGGAGAGATTATTATCAAAACCACTACAACCCCAGCAACAAGATTAACGTATTTCCGCATTTTCCCCTCTGGTAATATTATTTCAACAATTGAAACAAAGAGAATTATGGCTATTATGTTTGAAACCCAAACCTTAACTGCCTCAAGCATTCCTTCACCTTCTTTCATCACCTAATCATTGCTGCTATCCCACCGGTTTTTACCAAAGCCGCTATTGCAATAATGAACATAAAGCTTATTGATACTATTATTGAAAATAAAAGCACAAGCGTTCCACCGACATCATCAAGACATTTTGTTATTCTTGCATCTGTCACTGGTTGAACCACAACAGCAGCCAGTTTATAAATTAATGCCATAGCAAGGATTTTTATAAGAGGCAGCAAAACAATGCCAATTATTAAAATCATTCCCAATACCCCAACAGAATTCTTTATTATTAATGAGCACCCCAACACCGTATCAACAGAATCAGAGAGGATTTGCCCAACAAAAGGAACTGATTTAGAAAATGCAAATTTTATAGTTTTTCCTGCAACACCATCTATCGTTCCAGCCAACCCAGCCTCAACACTCACTATGGAAACAAATACTGTCAACATTAGTCCCATTGTCCAGACAGTAATAGTTTTTATTAAGCTGCTTATCTTCGAAAGCTGAACCTTGTCGGAAATATTTCCTGCTATAGAAAGAACCCCCACCAAAAGTACAGAAGGTATTATAAACGTTGCAAGAAGTGAGCTAGTAATACCCACAACTCCCATTACAACAGGATAAAGCACTCCTGAAGAAGTTACATTCCCCATTGAAATCATTAGTGTAACAAGAGCAGGAATTATTGATTCCATAAATCCAATTATTTCGTAAACAGTTTGCTGCCCCAGTTGAACCGCATCCTTAAACCCAACAATTATGAAAGAAATCATTAAAAGATAACAAATATAAAAAGCTACCTCCGAAGTTCCACCCTGCAAATTATCTTGTAGATTTTTTAAAACTGCACACAATATTGCCACAATTATTACTTTTATTACTATTACTAGGTTTGCCTTAATTTCCTTTACAAAAAATCCGGAAATCCGAGTCAATATTCCTTTTGAATCAATATTAAAGTTTCCTTTTGATATTTCATCAATTATTGTATTTGAATCAAAGCCCGGGAAAACCTCTCCTGCCCTTTCATTTAAACTCTCTACAATTCCTGGCAATCCAATAGCTTCAGCCTGCTGTTCAGTCATACTACCTTCCGCACAAACAATAACTGGCGTCACCAGCACTATAAAAAATAGAATTATTAATATTTTAGCTGTTATCTTTTGCATAACTTCTCCATTTCTATGGCATAATTCGCACCAAGAGATTCATAACTGCTGCAAATATAGGTACTGCAAGAGCAATTATTATAATTTTTCCTGCAAATTCCATCTTATATGCAAGAGCGGATTCGCCTGAATCTTTACAAATGCTTGCAGCAAATTCTGTCAAATATGCTATCCCGGTTATTTTTATAACCGTTTTTAGAAACTCTGGTTGAATCCCTGCCTTTTGTGCAAATGAATTCATAATCTCAATAACCGAAGAAAGCTGAGTAATTACAAGAATAAACATTGCTATCCCTGCAACAAGAATAATCTGCATAGATATCTCCGGCCTCTGAGGTTTTATTACTGCAGCTGTTGTAGCAGCAATCAATCCTATACCAATAATTTTGAATATCTCCATAATTCCCCTTTTATAAGTTGAATACTGATTTTACGGTTTCAAAAAGTCTGCTTATTTCTTTTATAACCATCATTAAAACTACTATTAACCCCGCAAGCGTAGTAAGCATCGCCTGCTCCTCTCTACCTGCCCTTATAAGAACTTGATTTAAAACCGAAACTAATATTCCGATTGCTGCAATCTTAAAAATTAAGTCTATCCCCATTCCACTCACCCTCTAACAAAAAATAATAACCAACGTTAGTCCACCTAGCACACCCATGCTTTTTAGTAATTTTCCGTTTTTGTATCTCTCTTCTTCCGCTTTGTGTTCTTGATTTTTCAATCTCTCAACAACCAATCTTATGCTTTTAACCTGGTTTTCAACGTCACTATTACCCAATGAATCTCCTAATGATTTGAGTATTAAAAAATCTTCACTATTTAAAGAAAAAGAGGTTCCTTTCTCTTCTAAAGCAGATTTCCACGCTGATGAAGCATTTGTTTTTATTTTTTCCATATTTTCCGACGCAAGTTTAAAGATTTCACCTGTTTTTTCATCAACTAATAAAGATATTTTTATAAATGCTTCTGGCAGAGTACAAAGTGCAAACCTTATTTCCGTCTCAAGCATGTTAAGTGCCTGAATAAAACTTCTAATCTCCTTTACCCTTTCGTACTTTGATGACGCAAGGAAATATCCAATTAATGCACATGCCGCAAAGACTATTATACAACCAAATATTTTTATCATTCTAACTAGCCCTCCCCAAAATTGGCTATTGGTAATATTGCTTTAGAATTGAACGGTCACAAGGAATTGCCCAGATAACTGGTCACTGTCAACTGGTTATATACCCCTGCGTCATTCTCCTACTATAAACACTTCTTCTAGAAAATTCAGGCAGCTTACTATCAAAAGAATCTTTAGTCTCAATATCTAATCTTTTTAAATCCAAAGCATCATAAACAGCCTCCAAGGTTCCTGGTCCTTTACGACTGCTCAATATGATTATCCTGTTAAATGCTCTGTCTTTTATAAGTCTCTTCAAGCCAGGTTTATACAAAATATCCTTCAACCCGCTTCCATGAGTAGTTGCAACAACACCTACACCAGAATACAAAGCAGTTAGAATTGCATCAGCATCCTCCATTGAACCTATTTCATCAGTAGCAATTATTCCTGGTCCCATTGATCTTAGAAGCATCATAATCCCTTCAACCTTAGGACAGTTGTCCAGCACATCGGTTCTAATACCAACATGATTTTGGGGAATTCCTTTATAACATGCAGCTATTTCAGATCTCTCATCAACAAGCCCAACGGTTTGTCCTCTTATACCTAAATGCGGTATACCATTACTCAACTGTCTTACAAGATCACGTAGTATTGTTGTTTTGCCACATCTTGGAGGAGAAACTATAAGAGTATTAAGAAAAATATTGTTATCAATTAAATAGCCTAATATTGGATCAGCTACATTTAATATTTGTCTGGAAATCCTTATATTCAATCCTGAAAAATACTTAATGCTTTGCACCTTATTAGAATCACATACGGTCTTCCCAACAATTCCAACTCTATGCCCCCCCTTCAAGGTTATGAATCCTCCTCGAATTTCTTCGCTAAATGCATATAGTGAATTTTGGCTCATTACACTAAGAATCTCCTGAATATCTTCCTGTGATATCTTTTTCACTTCTATAGAACTGCTTGTCAGCTCATTTATCAGATATTCACCATCATTGATGCATAAAGAAGGAATCTGTCCCGCCCTAAAACGTATTTCATGGATCTCCTCTTTAGTCTTTTCAGATAATAACTGCAAATAGCTTGATATTCTTTGAGGAAGCAAAGACAAAACATCTCTACTCAACACATCTGACTTGCTTGTTTCTATATAAATCACCTCTTTCTTTAGTATTTTAACTATAATTTATTAAGCTTTGTCCAAAATTAGAACAAAAAAAAATCAAGCAATCGCCTGATTTTTTTGTTCTAATTTATTTAGTTTATTTTATTTAGAAAGTAAAGAGGCATATCCATTAAGTAATCATCCTTACTGCTTTTTGTTCCCATATTAAGTAAGTCAAATGTTCTTCGTAATCCTTCCTTAATCGACTTCGCTCTGACTTCCCCTATACCATCAACATCATCCAGCTCTTCAATTGAAGCTTTTAATACTCCCTGTAGATTAATAAACCGCTCTACCAGATTCCTAATTATGGTCATCGGAAGTTTGGGCAGTTTGTTCATTATTCTGTACCCTCTTGGTGTAAGGTTTAAATCAAGAGATGCCATTCCTCCATGATAACCAAGCGTCTTACAAACAACATTTAAATCTATAAGTTCTTCATTTGATAATGTAGAAAGCTGCTTTAAAACATCTTCCGTTTTTTTATTCTCAGTTGGGAACATATAATCTTCAATAATTAGATGCCCTTCCTTTTCAGAATTACCTACAAGTTCTTCCAATTGCATGCTAACCAATCGTCCTTCATTACCTAATTCAATAATGTATCTTCTTATTTCCTTAACAATTCTAAGAACCATCTCAATTCTTTGAATTACCGAAGCAACATGTTCCAATGTAACCAAATCATAAAACTCATTTATACTAAGATTGGTAAGTGCTGAATCAAGTACTTTTTTATACTTTTCAAGAGTCTGAAGTGCCTGATTTGCACCTGCTAGAATTACAGAGGTTTCCTTCAACAAATATCTAAAGTTACCCTTGAACAACGTTATTAATCCTCTTCTTTGAGAAATACAAATTACAAGTTCGCCTGTCTGCTTTGCAACCCTTTCTGCTGTTCTGTGCCTTGTCCCTGTTTCAACAGTCTGAATTTTGCAGTCTGGCATTAGCTGGGCATTTGCATAAATAATTTTTTTCGCATCTTTGCTAAGAACAATTGCTCCATCCATTTTGGCAAGCTCGTATATACTTGCTGGATTGTATTCCTTATTAATAAGGAATCCTCCATCAATCACACTGCTGACATCATCGATATCAGCAACCAAAATTAATGCTCCTGTCTTTGCCTTAAGAATATACTCCAATCCTTCTCTCAAAAGAGTTCCTGGAGCAATCATTTTTATGATTTCCATCATTTCATTATCTCTTTCATCCATTTTGCTTCCTCCGACTAAATCCAGTCCTATCTAAGTTAGACAAGCTTCCAGTGCTTCATGTACATCTTTCACACCAATTATTTCTATTGAATTAAAATTCTTCCTATTAATTAATTTATCATTTCCATCAGGAATAATGCAACATTTAAATCCTGATTTTTTTACTTCATTTATTCTTTTTTCAATTCCATTAACAGCCCGAATTTCTCCGGTCAAACCAACTTCGCCTATCATAACTGTTCCATGACGTGTATTTTTATTCTTAAAGCTTGATGCAATAGCAACCATTACTCCAAGATCAACAGCTGGCTCATCCAGCCTTATACCACCCACAACATTAACATATACATCCTGATTGCTTAGATTCAAGCCAAGTCTTTTGTCTAAAACAGCAGTTAAAAGAATCACTCTGTTATAATCCAAGCCATTTGCCATTCTTCTTGGCATACCAAAAGGAGTGTAACTGACAAGGGATTGAATTTCAACAAGAATCGGTCTGCTCCCTTCCATACTTGATACAATCACTGAACCAGGTATATCTCCAGTTCTTTCAGATAAAAGAACGGTTGACATATCCTCTACTTCTACAAGTCCTTGATCCTTCATTTCAAACATTCCAATCTCATTGGTTGAACCAAAACGGTTTTTGACAGCTCTGAGTATCCTATAAGAAAAATGCCTTTCACCTTCGAAGTATAATACTGCATCAACCATATGCTCAAGAACCCTTGGTCCAGCTATTGCACCTTCCTTTGTAACATGTCCGATTAAGAAGGTAGCAATATTTTTTTTCTTTGCAATATGCATTAGCCTTGATGCTGCTTCCCTTACCTGACTTACGCTACCTGGAGCTGATGAAATCTCTTGTAAAAAAACAGTTTGAATTGAGTCTATTATTACCAGCTTGGGCTCTATTTTTTCAATTGTTTGCTCAATAAATTCCAGATTATTCTCTGAAACAAGAAATAGGTTGTCTCTTGATACTCCTAATCTATCTGCTCTCATCTTAATTTGTCTAATTGATTCTTCACCTGAAACATAAAGAATATTTCCATCTATCCTTAACGAATTGCAGATTTGCAAAAGCAGAGTTGACTTACCAATCCCCGGGTCTCCTCCAACTAGAACAAGTGAACCTTTTACAACTCCACCTCCCAGAACCCTGTCAAACTCCTGCATTCCAGTTATATATCTTTCTTCATCTTCGAAAGAAACCTGCGAAAGCTTAATAGGACTGGATTCCGCAGCTCCTTCACCTAGTCTTTTTCCGGCACTTTTTTCTATGATTTCTTCAATAAGTGAACCCCAAGCATTGCATGCCGGACATTTTCCCAGCCATCTTGGTGCTTCATAGCCACATTCTTGACAAACAAACTGGGTTTTGGATTTTGCCATACTTTTTCCTTTCTTGGGTTGATTTATATAAGTGTCTTCACAACTTTTTTATTTACCTATTGGGGTCGCTCTAAAGTTACATCTCAAAAGGAAAACCTTATTCTTCCCAGTTCGCTAGTGTAACTGTTTAGAAAAAACTCTAAAAAGTTTTTTCTTGTACCTTAGTAGCCTCCGCGGCACGTGAGCGGCGACTTTTCTGCCAATTTTGGTCGGTCAAAAGCGGCATATAATTTACAGAGACACTTCTTTGCCTAACTAAAAAAATTATAAAGCTTCCCCATTTTCCAATAATTCAAACAACACCAATATAAACATTGCATGTGACCACGTCAGTGGAATCACCCATGCCGCTTTACCGGTATTTCTATCGATTTGTTCTGGCAAAAAGTCCAGATTTGTTCTATGTTTGACTACCCAATCAAAATATTCTTTTGCTTTCTGAATTTCTCCTGTTTTAATATAATAAAGTGCAAGCCATAATGTGGATATTATCCATGGATTCCCTCCGATATAATCATCATTATAAAATCTTTTTATCCCTCCAACGCCTTGAACTGATAAACCTGACTCAATTGAAGCAATTGTTTGAATTATATACTTATGATTTACAGGGAAAACATCAAAAGGAACAGATAAACCAATAAGACTTGAATCAATAATATCATCTTTCGGAATAACTGTCCTTTTATAGCCTTTTTGGTTAACCACAACTTCTTTTACCTGCTCATAAGGCGCAATTTCCCAAATATTTTTCATTATTTGAATACTTCTTATAAATCTGCCCATCTTCTTATCCCAAAAATTCTTTTCAATTGCACTTTTTAGTTTTTCAGCCTGTTCTTTCCATTTATCTTTATCGTTTTCTTCAATATTTAGAGTTTCAGCAATTCGAATAGCTGATATCAATCCTCCATAAACAGCCGCACTTGAATAAGCATGTTCACCTGTTCTTATTTCCCATATATCATACGAATGTCTGGGCAACCCTGTATCTTTATCAATAAATTTAATTAGAAAATCACATGCACCGCTCACATATTTCCAAGCTTGTTTCAAAAAATCAATATTCTTTCTTGCATTATAATGTTCCCATATTCCCCATATTATTGAGCCAATTTCATCAATTTGTATTCCCCATGTTGGTGCTAAATTTCCATCAGTATAATATCTTTGATACCAAGAATTATCTTCAGCACGTACCTTAAATGTCCATTCGAAAAATTTTTCTGATAAGTCAAACATTTCGCATTTATTTAAAGCTGTTACAATAAAAGCTGCGTCTCTCCCCCAGCAATATCCATACCTACCGCATCGGGTAAACTCTTCATCAATCTCCGGCGCCGCTAAAATTCCTCCACTATCCTTTTCACTCATCAAGGCAAATGTTAGTATTGTCCGATTATATAAATCAAGTATTTCTTTATTTTTAACCTCAATTTTTTTTGCATTCGCAATATACCCTCTCCAATATTCAGCCGTTAAGTCTAGCAAATCATTAAAAGATACTTTTTTTATTGATTTAATACCGTTGAGGGCTTCATTTAGTGTACTTCCAGCATATAAATATAAGGTTATTTCCTTTTTCTCTCCTGGTCGTATTTCTCCGAAATGCCATTGAAGAGCTGCACTATTAGACATACTATTATCATCAAAACCGTATAATTCTCCTTTTAGGGCACAATCATAGGAATTTATTAACTGAAATCCGTTTATTTCAAGGTTTGAAGAAATTGCAAAATAATTACTGTGCTTGTATTGAATTAAAGTATCTATATTAAAATTAAACAAAGAACTCCTTATATTGTTTAAGTCTGTAATCATTGAAGAATATAAGAATAAATCTGTATTTTTATCTTCCTGGCTTATATTCTGAATGGTATAGTTCCTGATTAGAACATCTTTGTCTATTAACGTAAAATCCGTTTGTGTAATCATATATCCTAAATCATAATTCACTGATGTCGTTGTTAAGATGTTTGTTGAATCCACATATTTCTGTTCATGCACCCACCCATCATCATGGAACCAACTTGTATTCTTATAGCCGTTTATGTTTTTTATACCAACATAAAATGAATCAATATGCTGGGAATAACTGATCTGAGGCCACAATAATCTTATCAGCTCACCATTTTTACTTATACACCCAAGCATCTTTGAATTGCCTATTATTGCATCATTAAAATATGGTCTCATTATTCTAAAATCTTCTCCTATATTAATAATCTTTTTTTCTCTTTGAAACCTCTTATCTTTATTCTTAATATTGGGGTAAGATAGATTATTATAAACTTGACTATTAATAAACACACACTTTTTATAAAGAAGTCAAGTATAAAATTCGCAGTAAGTATTGAATAATTAGTATCTCCGCTCATTATAAACTTGGTTTAACACAAATATTTTTAAGGAAACCAAGTATGAAATTCGCGTCAGCATTGAATAATTAGTATCTCCGCTCATTATAACATTTTATAATTATTTGTTAAATCTTTATTTTCCATAGAACTACAAATTAACAAGTATATTAAATTTTTACCTATTTTAATATACTATACCAAATTTGCATACAATAATTATGAATCAAAACTCAGCAAATGTATAAATTATCCGTGACAATGTCAAAACAGAAGATAATCAGCGATAAACGGCATAATTAAGCAACCTTCAATAAATTCAAATATTTACAACAGAGGCTATTTTAGGCTATCTTTTAAGAGTATACATATATATTTGGAGGTAATCTATGGAAACCGATTTTCATCAATTAACATACATTGCAAGTGTTATACTACAGCTTATAATATTTATTGTTGGAGCGTACTTCTTCAGCATTTCTGTTTTTGGATGGATTAAAAGAAAAGAGGAGAGTGCAGATTCGTATGCACCTACCAAGAAATTTGCTTTGGTAGTAGCAGCCCATAACGAAGAAAGAGTAATTGAGCAGATGATTGAAAGTCTTAATCATCTTAATTACCCAAAAGAACTTTATGATATTTTTATTGTTGCAGATAACTGCACTGATAATACAGCTTCACTTGCCCGTGAAAAAGGTGCTATAGTATATGAACGTTTCAACACAATGAAACGCGGCAAGGGCTATGCTATGGAATGGATATTTGAAATAATTTTCAAGCTTGAAACTAACTATGATGCAATCTCAGTTTTTGATGCTGATAATGTTGTATCTCCAAACTTCCTTTTAGAAATGAACAAACAACTTTGTAAAGGTTATAAAGTTGTTCAGGGATATATAGATACTAAGAACCCATTTGATTCTTGGATAACTGTTTCTTACGCAATTGCTTTTTGGACTGTAAATAGACTATTCCAGCTTTCAAGATATTATGCTGGAATGACATGCAGTCTCTGTGGAACAGGTTTTTCAATTGATACAGAAGTTCTAAAAAAACTTGGATGGGGAGCTACATGCTTAACCGAAGACCTTGAATTTACAATGAAGCTTGCACTTAATGATATGAAAGTTGCTTGGTGTCATGATGCAATTGTTTATGATGAAAAACCACTCACAATGAAACAATCATGGAATCAGCGTGTAAGATGGATGCAAGGTCAGGCTGACTGTGCATTCAGATTTCTCCCAAGTATGATGGTTAAAGCCTTTAAAGAAAGAAATTTAGTAGCTTTTGACTGTGCTATATATCTTCTTCAACCATTAAGAATTATATTCATGGGACTCGTAACATTGATGGCTTACTTACAGTGGTTCTATCCAAAGGGAACATTTTTTCAAATGGACTACCTAATACCTACATATGTATGGACAGTATTCGTAGTTTCTCAGCTTCTTTATGGTCCATTGATTGTGGCTGCGGAAAAGAAGTTCAATTACAAAGTATTGCTTGGTTTCTTAATATACCCAATATACTCACTAACTTGGATACCAATAACCATACAAGGATTTATTTATAAGGACAGTAAAGAATGGAGTCACACACTACACACCAGACAAATTGCAATTAGTGAACTTGAAGAAGTTAAGCAAAATATTTAAGATAAAAGAACTGACAGGGCATGCCCTGTCAGTTCTTTTATCCGACTCTCTTTTATCTTTCAAGTTTATCCGGCTCAGTGGTTATTGTACGTTTCTTTGCTTCGGTATTAACATTAACATCTTTCAATGAGTCATTTTTTGTCTTTTTCTTTTTATCTTGATTTTTCTTTCCCATAACTAACACCTCCCATGATAATAATTTACAGTTGACAGTTTACAATGATTAGTAAAACCTGTACTCAGTAATAAATTCTGTTCTGAGTGATGCTTTTTCTGTCTCCTGACTCCTGTATTCTAAATTCTTTATAATTTAATTTTACTTACCTTTTTCTTTGCATTCAGGCTTTGTACATTTTTTTATTTCAGGAGTAATCTCTCTGGCTGCTTCCAAGTTGTTTTTAAGCTTTTGAGAACAATTTTTCTTTGCCATATTAACACCTCCTGATTTATTATTTTCATTTGGTTTACTTTATAATCTGTAAAAAAAAACCAATAAGTATTTATTGGTTTTTTTACAAAACATAGTCACAGTAAGTATTTCAAGTAAACTTCTCAATATTATTAAAAATTCAGTCTGAGAAAGTAAACTCCAATCAAAATCAAGCCAAGCACTAATCTATACAAAACAAATATATTAAAACCTTTATCCTTTAAATAATTCAAAAGAAATTTTATGCTTAAAAAACCAACTATTGCAGATGTTATAATTCCTACCGTAAATGGCATCATTTGAAATTTTGTTTCAGCCAAATCTTTTACTTTTAAAAGACCTGCTCCAAGGATTATCGGGGTAGAAAGAAGGAATGAAAATCTTGCAGCACTTTCTCTTGTTAGTCCAAGAAATCTTCCTGCTGACATGGTTATACCAGAACGTGAAACTCCAGGAATTATTGCTACAGCCTGTGACAAACCTATTGTGAAACTCTTATAAAAACCTATATTATCTAAATTTACATCAGTTCGCTTAGTTTTGTCAGCATAATACATGACAGCTCCCATTACTATAAGCATGATTCCAATCAGTGCAGGATTCCTAAAAATAGATTCTGCCTGTTCTTCCAAAAGCTTGCCAATTAATGCACCAGGAATCGTAGCTGCAACGAGAAACCAGAACAATTTGCCTTCCTGCGTTTTTAAACCTTTCATTCCAGCTATAAAAAGATTAAGCCAATCTTTCCAGAAAAAGAAAACAACTGCAACTAAAGTTCCAAGATGCAAAGCAACGTCAAACGCCAAACCTGGGTCTTTCCATCCAAAAAGCCACGGCATGACAACCAGATGTGCCGAGCTTGATATTGGCAGAAATTCACCTAATCCCTGAACAATACCATATACAATTGCTTCAAAAATTGACATCAATAATACCTCCATCTATATCTTTTCCTCTATAGTACTTATTAATTATAACCGGAAATTATTCTCAAAAGCAACAAAAAACGCCTCATATGAGACGTTTTTTGTTGCTTAGGGCGTATTGTATACGCTCCAAGCATATATTATTTTGCTTTCTTTTCTTTTACTACAGCCTGAGCTGCTGCAAGTCTTGCAATTGGTACTCTGAATGGTGAACATGATACATAGTTTAATCCCACGCTATGACAGAATTCAACAGATGATGGCTCTCCTCCATGCTCTCCACATATTCCTAGCTTGATATCAGGTCTTGTTGACCTTCCAAGTTTAACTGACATTTCAACCAACTTGCCTACTCCTGTTTGGTCAAGCTTTGCAAATGGATCAGTTTCAAATATCTTCTTATTATAATATTCTTCAAGGAATTTACCTGCATCATCTCTTGAGAAACCATAGGTCATCTGGGTAAGGTCATTAGTCCCAAATGAGAAGAACTCAGCCTCTTTTGCAATATCATCAGCTGTGAGTGCGGCTCTTGGTATTTCAATCATAGTACCTACCATATATTTTAGTTCAACACCTGAATTCTTTATTACTTCATCAGCTGTTTTTACGATAATATCTTTAACATACTTAAGCTCTTTTACTTCTCCAACCAATGGAATCATAATTTCAGGAATAACATGCATTCCACGTTTGTTTACGTTTATTGCAGCTTCTATTATTGCTCTTGTCTGTATTTCAGCAATCTCAGGATATGTTACAGCAAGACGACAGCCTCTATGTCCCATCATTGGGTTAAATTCATGAAGGTCTTCTATAGTAGCTTTCAAATCCTCAAAATCAATACCCATGTCTTGCGCAAGTTGTCTTATATCTGCTTCTTCCTTTGGAACAAATTCATGAAGCGGTGGGTCAAGTAGCCTTATTGTTACAGGATATCCTTTCATTTCTGTGAATAATCCTTCGAAATCCCCTCTTTGCATTGGAAGAAGTTTATCTAATGCTTTTCTTCTTTGCTCAACTGTTTTAGATACAATCATTTCTCTCATTGGTTCTATTCTATCTGGTTCAAAGAACATGTGCTCAGTTCTGCAAAGTCCTATTCCTTCTGCACCATACTTCATTGCTGTTCTAGCATCAGTTGGGGTATCAGCATTTGTACGAATCTTGAGTCTTCTTGTTTCATCTGCCCATCCCATAAGCTTTGCAAAATCACCGCTCATTGTTGTCTCAACAGTTGGGATTTTTTCTCCATAAACGTTTCCTGTGCTTCCATCAAGTGAAATGTAATCGCCTTCATTATATCTTCTTCCGTTTTTATCAATAAAGAATTTTTCTTCTTCATTTATTCTGATTTCACTACATCCTGCAACACAACAAGTTCCCATTCCTCTAGCAACAACCGCTGCATGAGATGTCATACCGCCTCTACCAGTAAGAATACCCTTTGAAACATGCATTCCTTCAATATCTTCTGGTGACGTTTCAAGTCTAACTAATATAACGTCTTTTTCTCCATTTTTAGACGCATTAACTGTATCTTCTGCGTAGAAATATACCTTTCCTGTTGCTGCTCCCGGTGAAGCCGGAAGACCTTTTGCTACTGGTACTGCAGCTTTTAAAGCCGCTGGTTCAAAGTTTGGATGAAGTAATTGGTCAAGTTGTTTTGGTTCAACTTTTAATAAGGCTTCTTCTTTATTTATCATTCCTTCAGCAACCAAATCAACAGCAACCTTCAACGCCGCTTGTGCGGTTCTCTTACCATTTCTGGTTTGTAGCATAAATAATTTCTTTCTTTCTATCGTGAACTCCATGTCTTGCATGTCTTTAAAGTGATTTTCCAGTGTATTAGCAACTCTAACGAATTCATTGTACGCGTCTGGCGAAATTTCTTTTAATTGGTCTATTGATTGTGGTGTTCTAATACCAGCAACAACGTCTTCACCTTGTGCATTCATAAGAAATTCACCATAAAGCTTCTTCTCTCCAGTTGAAGGGTTTCTTGTAAAAGCAACACCTGTTCCTGAGTCATTTCCCATATTGCCATAAACCATTTCTTGAACATTTACAGCTGTGCCCCAGTTGCCAGGAATATCATTCAGTCTTCTATATACTATAGCTCTAGGATTATCCCATGAGCGGAAAACTGCTTTAATTGCTTCCATCATCTGTTCTCTAGGTTCTTGTGGAAAATCTGTACCTTTTTCATTTTTGTAAAGCACTTTGTATCTTTTAACAACTTCTTTGAGATTATCTGCCGTTAGTTCTGTATCATAATGAACGCCATTTTCTTCTTTAATTGCATCAAGAATCTTTTCAAATTTTACTTTTTCTATTTCCATTACAACGTCACTAAACATTTGAATAAATCTTCTATAACTGTCATACGCAAATCTTTCGTTATTTGTAAGTACTGCAAGCCCTTCAACAACAATATCATTCAAACCAAGATTCAATATTGTATCCATCATTCCAGGCATTGAAACCCTTGCACCTGAACGAACAGATACTAATAAAGGATTATTTGGATTACCAAATTTCTTTTGAACTATGTTTTCCATGTCAGATAACTTTTGATAAACTTCATTTTCAATCTCTTGAACGATTTTCTTCCCATCTTCATAGTATCTTGTGCACGCTTCTGTTGTAACAGTGAACCCTCTTGGAACCGGCAGCCCAAGGCATGTCATTTCAGCCAGATTGGCACCTTTTCCACCTAAAAGATTACGCATTCCTGCATTTCCTTCTGTAAACATGTAAACGTATTTCTTACCATCCATATTTCCTATAACCTCCTCTAAATTTTTTTATTTTGAAATTTGAAAAAGGTAATTGTATTGAGAATTGGTTGGATTTTCTTTAGCGATTATATTATACCATAAAAAATAAATTACAATGATTTAAATAAAAAAAAATGTAAAAACGAAACAATAAAAACAAGCCTTTCCAATTGGGATATTTTATTATTCAAAAATCTAAGTCTATTTATCCGTAATATTAAATAAATCTCATACATATTTCTTCTAATAATGTGAAAAATAGTAATACATAGGCTAAGTCTAGAAGGGGGATTTTATGAATAAGTTTCTACAGGTATTAAACAAAATGTTTCTTTTTCAAGAACCAACAAATAAAGATGAGCAATTCATTTTGAAAGAGTACGAAGAAAAAAAAGAAGAAGCAAAAGTCAAAGCCGACCAGCCCCAGCCCCCATCTGAAGAGAAAAAAAAACAGATGAAAAAGCCTATTAAAATTGAAGAAGCAAATAAAAATAATAATCAACCTGACAAGAAAGATAAAAAAGAACTGGAAAAAGTATCTCAAACTCTTGAAGATAACCTTAATTACCTTAAAAACAAGTATTCAGTTGATATAAATACTGATGTTAAAACAAGAAACTTTGACATTGTTCTCAAAGACAGTGCATATAAAGCTTTTATTATTTATATAGATGGCATAACTGATAAAACTCAAATTAATAACAATATCCTTCAACCATTAATGATTTTCACCTCATTTGGAGAAGCTTCTAAGCCCGAAAATATAATCGAATATATCGAGAGAAAATTGATTACACAATACCAGCTGCATAAGAGTGTTGACTATCCAGAAATTCTTTTTAATATTAATTTGGGCTCGTGTATTCTCTTTGTTGAAGGAGCAAATGAAGCAATAATATTCGATGTTAAATCCTGGGAGCACAGAACAGTTAACAGACCAAATACAGAAATTACAATCCGGGGACCTCAGGAAAGTTTCACAGAAGTACTTCGTGTAAACACAGCTTTAATAAGAAAAATTCTTCGTAATGAAAATCTTGTTGTTGAATCTATGGTTATAGGAGAACGGAGTAAAACTCCCTGCTCGGTAATATACCTAAAAGACCTTGCAAATCCCAACCTTATTAATGAAGTTAATAGAAGGCTAACCAGCCTGAAAATTGATTATGCAGGAGATTCAGGTATAATCGAGCAACTTATTGAAGAAAACACCTTTGTGCCAAACCCACAGGTAATCAATACTGAAAGACCCGACCGAGTTGCTTCATACCTTTCTGAAGGCAGGGTAGCAATTCTTGTAGACGGCAACCCTTTTGCACTTGTAGTGCCTATTACTTTTTTTAACCTGTTTCATTCTCCCGAAGATACGTATATGAGGTTTCCTTTTGTGACCCTCATAAGATTCATAAGGGTAATAGCCCTAACAGCATCTTTACTACTGCCAGGGCTGTATGTAGCAATAACTAATTTTCATCAGGAAATGATACCTACGGACTTGCTTTTATCAATAGCAGGAGCTCGGGAAAAAGTTCCTTTCCCATCAGTTGTTGAGATTATAATCATGGAACTATCTTTTGAGTTGATTAGAGAAGCCGGAATAAGAATGCCTGGAACGATTGGACCTACCCTTGGCATAATCGGTGCTCTCATTCTTGGACAAGCCGCTGTTGCAGCAACTATTGTAAGCCCGATACTAATAATAATCGTTGCAGTTACCGGCATAGGCTCTCTTGCAATTCCAAGCTACTCAGTATCGCTTGCATTAAGAATTGAAAGGTTCGCCTATATACTACTAGGTGCTGTTGCAGGCTTGCTAGGAATAACGCTGGGACTTTTTATTCATGGAATAACTCTAGCATCATTGAAATCTTTTGGCGTTCCTTTCCTCGCTCCTTTTTCTCCCAGAACCTCAAATGTACTTGATGATACTATAACGCGGATGCCGATATGGATGCAGGAAGAAAGACCTGATTATATCAACCCGCTCGATATAGCAAAACAGCCAAAAATTAGCAGAGGTTGGTTTAACAGCAAGAATAAGGAGCATAAAAAGCAATGAAAAATACTATAGTTATCGGTGAAAAAGAAGCAACATGGTTCATAATAAACATGATATGTGCCAAAATAGTTCTAAATGCTATACACATATTGGAAGATTCAGCAGGCTCGGCTGGATGGATTCTAAGCATTTATCTTGTAATACTCGCAGTTATAGGCTTTTATATTGTTTTAAAGCTCTTTAAGATATTCCCGGGAAAAGATATTATAGATATTGGCACCGAAATTGGAAACAGCTTTGGAAGGATTGTGATGGGTTTAATCTTTATCCTCAGCCAGTTGTTTGTAATAGTCCTGTACTTTAGAGGGTTTCTTGAACATTCCAAGATAGTTTCTTTAAATGTATCACCTATAAGCTTTATAGCAACATTTTTTATTCTATGTATGATAACAGCTTGTTTCTTTGGTCTCGAGTCTATTGTAAGATTGCATTATTTATGGATACCAATAATATTTACAATTCTTATAGTTATTCTGTTGCTTACCCTGCCCCAATGCCAGTTTTTAAGTCTTTTTCCCCTATTTGGATTAGGGACTGATAAGATATTCATTAATGGTGCGTTAAAGCTTTCAATATATCAGGAAGTAATATTCTTATTTCTCCTGCCTCCATTTCTTGTTTCATTTGACAAATTTAAATCGGTAGGTTACAAAGCCATCGCTTTTTCAGGTTTTCTTTATACCATCTCCGTCCTTTTTTTCGGGCTGCTTTTTCCATATCCTTCTGCAACAGAAGCAATGTTTCCTATTTTTGATACAGCAAGAATACTATCTTTAGGCAGGCTGTTTCAGAGACTAGAATCTTTTTTCTCCATTATATGGATTATGACTGCGATTTTTTTCCTTTCTTCAAGCATGTATTTCATAATATATGCCTTTACTAAAACATTTAAGCTCCCGTATATAAAACCTTTAATAATACCTACTGCGATACTAATCCTCAACTTGACTTTATTGCCCTCAAGCGTGTTTATTAGCGCTAAGATAGTTACCGATTATTACTACAGTTATAGTTGGATACCAACCTTCGCTTTGCCGTTCATACTTCTAACCATTTGCATAATCTTCAGGAAAGGAGGTAAACAGAATGCGTAAAATACTTTTAAAGGTTCATAGTTTATGGTTCGTGGTTCTTGGCATAATCGTTTGCCTATGCATTCCATTGACAGGTTGTTATGATGCAAGGGAAGTTGATGAATTGGGATATGTAATGGCTATAGGCCTTGATAAGGGTGAGCCAGGTTATGTAAAAATGACCCTACAGTTAGCCATACCAAAAAACATCGCCGGCGGAGGCGGCGAAAAAAGCAGTGGAGGGAACGACACATCCCTGACAGCAACTGTTGAAACACATTCTATACCAGTAGGTTTAAACGTAATAAACACTTTTTTAAGTCGCCAGCTAAGTCTTTCTGATGCAAAAGTTATTGTTTTTTCAGAAGAACTTGCAAAAAAAAGTCTTGAACCTTACCTACATTCAATAGCAAGGAACAAGGACTTCAGACCAAACATGTATGTAGTTGTTTCAAGAACTTCAGCAGAGGAATATATAAAAAGTGTTGCTCCCAAACTAGAGACTAATCCTTCTAAGTATTACGAACTAAATTTTAACTCATTTAAATATAACGGTTTTACACCAGGTACAACAACCCACGATTTTTACTTTGATATTGAATCATTAGATAAACAAGCCATAGCCATCCTTGCATCAATCAATAAATTTTCGTCGGATAAAGAAATCAACCTTGAAGCTTCAACATATAAGGAAAAGAACAAGCCTTATCCCTTTATGGGTGATTTTAAGGCCGGAGATCTTCCACGCGATAGTGATGCAAAGACAGAAATAATGGGCTCTGCTGTTTTTTACGGTGCAAAAATGGTTGGGGAGCTGGACGGTGCACAAACTGCATACTACTTAATGACTACTGGTAAGTATAATTATGCTAACTGGTCTTTCACCGATCCAAAACATCCCGATATGTTTTTCTCTCTTAACATTAAACAAAGCCGCAAACCAGAAATTCAAGTAGAACTAGTTGACGGCAAACCAATAATTAATCTCAAAATCAACCTGGAAGCAGATATATTATCTATACAATCTGGTGAAAATTACGAAATTCCTGAAAGAATAGGTGAAATAGAAAGCTGTGCCGCAGGAGCTTTAAATAAAGAATTAATGCTAACTCTTGATAAATGTGCAAAGCAATTTCACTCAGATATTTTCGGATTTGGTAAGAAAGCAAAATATCTGGTTTGGACATGGGACCAATGGGAAAAGATGAACTGGCAATATATTTTTAGATATTCACAGTTCAACACTGAGGTATCTCTAAAAATAAGGCGTCCTGGTCTTATTATAAGAACAGTTCCTTCAAGTTCATCAGATCAGAGTAAGAAGGGAAGCCAATAATAAACAAATATTCCCCGAAAGGAATTATTAAGATGCTTTTTACAACTAAACTTTTGGTTTTTATTATATTAGCATGGTCTTTTATTCATACGACCAGCTACGCAATATTTGTTTGGAAACAAAAAAACCGACTGGGAGCAATATCCGTAATATTATTGGCTTTAATAACGGTTCTGCTTCCAATTATAACACTATTATTAAGGGGATAAATTTATGGATAATAAAGTAACCTTTGGGAAATGGGAAGCAGTTTGTCTTCTTATTAATATAATAAATACACAAATTTTCATCAGTTTTCCACGGCTTATAACTGAAACAGGAGGAACAGCCGGCTGGATAGTATCAATCTATATTCTTATTCTCTCACTAATCGGATTTTGGCTTATTTCCAAGCTTTTTAAGAGATTTCCTAATAAAGACATAATAGACATAGGTCAGGAAGTTGGAGGAAAGATAGTTTACGTCATTCTAGGTCTATCCCTCGGAGTTCTGGGAATTATACTTGAAGCAATAACTCTAAGGGAATTTTCTGAAAATGTTAAGACAATTTCATTAACAAATTCACCAATAAGCTTTATTATGGCTTTATTTATCTTCGGTGCTGTTTTTTCTTGCTATTTTGGCATTGAGCCCATTGTAAGAATTCATGCAATCGGTACTTCAATAATTGCTGTAATTTATTTAATAATACTCCTTGCACTCTTACCTTTGATGGATATTGATAATGTCATGCCTGTTATGGGAAATGGTCCTTATAAGATTTTTGGGGAAGGGTTTTTCAGACTTTCATTTTTTACTGGATTGATTATTGCCTTTTATCTTCCACCTTTTATTAAATCTTTTAAAAAATTCAAAAGCTCGGTCTATACCTCTATTATCTTTTCCGGATTATTTATGACAATTGGTACTTTGGTTTATTTAATGGTTATTCCTTATCCCTCATCTCTTGAAAATACAATACCAATATATGACCTTAGCCGTTTAATCAATTACGGCAGATTCTTCCAAAGAATAGAACCGCTTTTTTTAACTATCTGGTCTTTTGCCGCATACTTATATTTTTGTGGAGGACTGTATTTTTCAATCTACGCTATTAAGAAAGCTCTAAATTTGCCTTATTTTGAACCGCTGATAATACCATTAGCAATAATCATGTTTAACCTTTCAATTCTACCCGAAAGCTTTATGTCTGCCGTTAAAATTGAGAATATATTTTCAAGAACATATAGTTTTATTCCCATCTTTGGTATACCAATATTACTACTGATTGTGGCAAGAATAAGAAAAAAGGGTTCCGTAGATTCTCAAGATTCTTCAACTTAAATAATCCTGATAAATCTCACCCCTTTCACTTTGATTTAGTTATATAATTCCTGCACATAAAAGCACTCCAAGCATTATAAGCATGACCCCTACAATATACTGAACCATCTTCAGTGTAATCTTCTTCATAAACCGTGCTCCTACAATTGCTCCCAAGAATGCTGCTATAATCGCTAATACAATCAGGAGCCAATTGGATGAAATCATTCTGTTTTGAAAATAAACCGAATATACAAAAATTCTTGTTATATCTATCAGTACTGCAATAACAATCCCTGTAGCAATAAAAGATTCTTTGGTCAGACCAGCCTTACTTAAGAATGCTGAACGCATTGCACCCTGCTGACCAGATAATCCACCAAGAAACCCACTTATAAAACCTCCAATAGGTAGATACTTTTTTTCAAATTGTATCTTCTCAAGTTTAGGTACAAGCTCAAAAAGAGCAAATAATATCATAAGAATTCCGATTACGATTTTCACAAAAGTAATATGAAATACGTATGCACCCAATTGATAGTCAAATAGAGTTGGCACACTTGATATCCAAGTCAGTATCCACGCTCCCACAAGTGCTGCAAATATTCCAGGAACTGCAAACCTTATAACAACATCTTTATCAGTATATCTCCAAAACATACCGAGTTTAAAAATGTTGTTTGCAATATGTATTATTGCTGTCATTGCAACAGCAATTTCAACCGGGAAAAATAGAGCCATTACCGGCATTAACATAGTAGCAAGTCCAAATCCTGAGAATAAAGTCAGGAAAGAAACTCCCAGTGCAGTTAAGCACACTGCTATATACATAAACATGAGTTTTCCTCCAAAGCTTAGACCTTTTCTTAGATTAATAATAAGCCTCGTACTTTTATCATAATCTTTTATATGTTAGAATATATAAAGTTGAATAAGACTTGTCAAATAATTTTAAATTTTAATTTCACAAAGTTATTTTAAGGGAGTAAAACATGATTAATCACATTGTTGAAGAAGCCAAAAGATGCCTGAGATGCAAATCACCAAGTTGTATGAAAGGCTGTCCGGTTGGAACCCCAATTAATGAAATGATTTCACTTCTTCTGGATGATTCGATTAAAGAAGCGGGGAAAAAGCTTTTCGAAAATAACCCATTATCAGTAATTTGCGCTCTGGTATGTCCTCACGAACAATTCTGTGAAGGTCACTGTGTTTTAGCAAGAAAAGGTATGCCTATTCAGATTAGTTCAATCGAGCATTACATTTCTGATTATTATCTAAATATTCTAAATAAGAAACCAATCAAGGATCCTGATAAAAAGGTTGCAATAATCGGCTCAGGTCCTGCCGGAATTACGATTGCGCTTATTTTGGCTCAAAAGGGTTATGATATAACTATTTTTGAAGCTCATGACAAGATTGGTGGCGTATTAAGATTTGGAATTCCTGAATTCAGATTGCCAAAGGAGATATTGCGAAGGCTCAAAAGTAAGCTTCTCGAAATGGGAATAAAAATTCGCCCGAATATTTTAATTGGACCAACTTTAACTATAGATCATCTTTTCAGAGATGGCTATAAAGCAATATTTATTGGAACAGGCGTATGGAAACCGCGCTCTCTTGACATCAAGGGCGAAAGCTTAGGGCATGTTCATTATGCAATTGATTATCTGAAAAACCCTAAAGCATGTAATTTAGGAAATACAGTAGGTATAATAGGCGCAGGAAATGTTGCTATGGATGTTGCAAGAACTGCTCTTCGCAACGGTTCACGTGAAGTATATATTATTTATCGCAAAGGTGAAGAAAACATCACAGCTTCTATAAATGAAGTTGAATATGCCAAGATTGATGGCGTGAAATTTCAATTTTATACTTCCCCAACTGAGATTGTCGACGAAGGAATTAAATATGAAAAAACAAAAATTGAAGCCGACGAAAATGGTAATGAAAAAATAATTACATTAGAGGACAGTGAAGGCTTATTTGCTTGTGATTCTGTCATTATTGCTGTTAGCCAAGGCCCAAGGGCAAACATTGTTTCTAATACAATAGGTATAAATGTTAATCCCCAAGGACTCGTTTCTACAGATGAATTCGGTCAAACAACACGTGAAGGAGTTTTTGCTTCAGGTGATGTTGTTACAGGTGCCAAAACTGTTGTTGAAGCAGTAAAATTCTCTAAAAAAGTGGCTGAAGCAATTGATGAATATGTAAGCAAAAAGTACTAAGATTTATGTAATTTTTATAAATGTTTCATATTTCTCTTATAAATATAAATGACTTAATTCCAAATAGAAATAAGTCATTTATATTTTTTTGCCAGCAGCCCTATTATCTTTGTAGTAGCTGCGGCTCGCTCCCTACAATTTTATACTGGTACTCTTGAACGACTGTTCCATCCTCTTTTGTCTTTTTGAAATTTATAAGGTCGTAACCGTCACTGGTTTTACTCTGAGAAGTTTCATAAATATATCTTACACTATTCTCTAATTGTTCTCTTGTACCTAGCCAATAAGGAAATTTATTTAGCTCAGGATTGCTTTTTGTAAATTCAGAAAACAGCTTATTTGATGCCTCAACATTTATATTTGTAAGCTTTCTGTCTACATATTTCTTACTTACGTTTGCATTCCTGCCTATGGATTTAAGATACTCTGCCGCCTGCGATTCCTTCTGCTTTACAAGGTCAGAATAATATTTATCTCCCGAAAGCACTTTATCCCAAAGCCTTTTTGGAAACATCTTTTTTGTAGAATCAATATTGCCTGCTCCATCTATTGGCTCTTTATATTCAAGCAAGGAATACTCACCCTTTTCATTTTTAGAAAATGTAATAACTGTTGGAATAGCTCCGCTGCCGCTAACACTTGTAAACACTCCATTTTCAAACCCAAACCAGCTAAAGCTTGAAACAGTATAAACCTTGATTTTCCCGTTTTTCTCTTCAGTATCAAGTATTATATGCCCCTCAGCTGCAGCTTCTCCATCAAGATACTTAGAGTTTTGCTTCAATACTGCTTGCGATACTGCCTGTTCCAAAGTTTGAGGATTATCAGGCAATTTAGAAATAATTTTATCAACAATCTTTTTTAACTTTTCGGTATCTTCAAAACTATATTCAAACTTTGGGAGTGAACTCATGAAAAGTGCATATTTAGCAATTCTTCCAGTTTTATAATCAATAAACAAATAGGAATTCTTGCTTCCATCTTTTAGAGATATATAAAGCCCCTCTACTGGATTTATTGAATTATTTTGCTGCGAATATGGTAACAATTTTATACCATTAAGTTCGTTAAGAAAATCATTAATCATTACTTTGTCGCTGGTATCTAAATATTTAGGATTGTTCCCCTGAAAAAGGTCAAGTCTCATTTTTGCAATATTATTACTTTCAAGACCTGTGTAGCTAAACAAGTCAACTGTTGCTTTTAAATTTGAATTATTCTTTACTGTAGTAGTTGGTTTAGCTTTACCATTCGTTAAGAGTACAGCTACAAGTCCTACAACACATAATAATCCTACTACTGCAATAAATCCTTTCTTGCTTTTAAAAAAC
>Ga0209340_1000894_pt1 | contig 25431 bp, 30 predicted proteins | sample EPASupsiteSAE323_FD_187266 | JGI IMG/M metagenome (GOLD analysis project Ga0209340, IMG submission 187266) | Bioremediated contaminated groundwater from EPA Superfund site, New Mexico - Sample SAE3-23 (SPAdes) (version 2) | ecosystem: Environmental > Aquatic > Deep subsurface > Groundwater >... | reverse complement strand
TGCAGTTGGAGAAATTGAGAAAAATTACTTTGGCGGACGGACAGATATCCGTCACTGAAATGACAAAAAAACAGAGAGAAATTATTCAGGCGCTAAAATTGTGCGCCTGAACTTTCGGGAGGTTAGGATCGACCTGAAGCACTGGCTGGAACAAACTGAAAAATCGATTATGAATTGAATAAGTATATTTAGTAGGAATAAGAAATAGGTACGGGAAATGCAACAGATTAATAATTTAGAAAATGATGAATTTATGGATGCAATCCTCAAGGAGGCCCTGGAGGGCTATGGAGATTTGAGGGCTGCAGCCGAGATCCATAATGTCAGCTTGGCCTCTTTGCAGGCCAGAGCAGGAGAACTTCGTATGCGGAGGATCGCATGGATCTTGTGAATGAGAAAAGGGTCCACTATTTCGGGTGCACCTGCGCGGAATGCGGCAGCTTCGCTTCCGCACAGTCGCCCAAAGTCGTGATGCAGATACCCGATGACCTGCGGCTTTGCACAAGTTGCCTGAAAGAGCGGCATGTCTCCCAGGAAAACCTGAAGAGACGAGTGCGAAAGAACTTCGATCTGGGAAGATCCCCCAATCTGCGAAGCTGCTTTCTGAAGCTGCTCCTCTCACGCAAGATCGACCTGGAGCCCTCCGGATGGAGAACCGGGCTGGCTCTGGGCCACGAACTGAAGGGCGCAGGCTTTGCGGTCCATGAGGCAAAGCAGATCCTCCTCAAGGCCGGGGCTGATTTGGATCGGGCCGAGAGACTGATCGGAGCGATCTACAAGGGAGAAAAAGGCTGCAACTCAGGCCCATTGAATTGCAGGCAGATCAGGGGTCTGGATGTGACATGCGAAGGATGTCCTGATCAATTTCGCAGCTATCCGCAGGAGAATAAAACCGAGATCTGTTAATGTGCAAATATTAATGTGCAAATATTAATGTGCAAATATTAATGTGCAAATATTTGGAAGGATCATTATTTTTTCGCTTCCAAATAAAAACCTTTTTTAAAAATAGCAAGTGCTCAAAGATGAGTGCTTGGACGAGATAGATCTGAGATCAGAATAAAAAAGATTTCTTATCACTTCCCCGTAACTCTTCCACTCGCGGCCTTCCTCTTCCACCTTCGCCTCTTTTCCTTGGCAAAGCTACCATCCTGCGCTTGCGGTCGGGCCTGCCTGCACGAGTGGGCTCATGCTGGCTTGCGCGGGCGGGGGCACGCATGAGTGCGCGGGGAAAGCGGCTTGGGCGCAGATAGTACTCTTTCTTGAAGATAGGAATTAGAGGCGCGGTGAATGCCAGCAAGTAAAATGCCTTCAGTTCTTCTGAAAGCTAAGCATTTACGTGATTTACTTAGCAGGGATACTTATTTAATACTGTACTCTTTGTTTAAGCATAACAATAGAGGAATGATACAATGTGCTATTGGTCGAAGAATCTTAGTGACTTAAAAAACGAGAATCCAACATATAAACCCAAAAATCCTTTTCCTCACCAAATAGACGCGTTTGAGGCGCTAAATAATACATTTCAGATTCCATCGAAAGAGTGCATTGGTGGCTTATTAGTTCTGCCGACTGGCGCAGGGAAAACATTCACTGCGGTTAATTGGCTTTGCAGAAACATACTCTCTAAAAAATATAAAATAATTTGGTTTGCTCAATCTTCATATTTGCTCAACCAAGCATTCAATTCCTTTTGCGAAAATGCATTAGAAATCACTTCCTCAAGAAAGTTTCTAAATATAAGAGTTGTATCGAGTAGTCCATCGCATTGTCCTGCATCCTCTATTGAGCCTACAGATGATGTAATCATTATTACGACGCAGACTGCCATAGGAAATTTCAATGCAGATGTCCTAGACCAAAATGGATCTAGAATTGAAACAAAATTTTTAAAATTCATAAAAAATAATGCCGACTCGGGGATTTTTATTGTATTAGATGAAGCTCATCATGCTCCTGCATATGGCTTCCGTCACTTATGGATGGGCTTAACTAAAATCATTCCGAATTTATATATACTAGGTTTAACGGCAACACCTACGTATAGCGATAAGCGGTCTTCGGGTTGGCTTTTTAAGATATTTAGCCGCGGTATCATTCATAATGTTAAGCAAGAAAAGCTAATTGCACAAAATATACTTGCAATACCAAAATATATAGAGTAAAATACCGGCAAAGAGTTAGTTGTGGACGATAAGCTTTATGACCGGCTCGTTGTTCAACATAAAGATCTATCGCCTGAAATAATCGAAGATTTGGCAAATGATGCTCCAAGAAATGATCATATCATCAATGATTATTTTCAGAATAAGGACAAATACGGAAAAACAATAATTTTTGCAGATACATGGCCGCAGTGCGTTTACATTGCCACAAAATTAAAAGACAAAGGTATAAAAGCTGAATATGTTTTTTCAAAGATTGATGCAAATCCCGGCTCTGCAGAGGCTCGAAATAAGCGGAAATCTACGGATAATGAAAAGATCATAAAGGAATTTAAAGAAGGGAAACATCAAGTCATTGCGAATATTCGAATGCTGACGGAAGGAGTCGACATACCAGACGTCAAGACTGTTTTCTTAACAAGACAGACTACAAGTACTATTTTAATGACCCAAATGGTAGGAAGAGCGTTGAGAGGCAAAAAAGCAGGTGGCGGACCTGATAAATCTGAAGCCAATATAGTAATGTTTATCGATAATTGGAAAGGATTGATCGATGTTTTCGCTGATCCGACAAAGGGTGATATTAAGGACATCTTTACTCCTTCGACAAGTTCTCCTTTCAAATTTATTCCTATATTTTTAGTTGAGCAATTAAGCAAGCATATAGAAGCAGGAACGATTCCAACCCTACCATTCCTGGAATATATCCCCATAGGTTGGTATCAAACAGAAATAATTAGGAACATAAAAGATGATGCTGACGATATAAAAGAAGAGATGCAAGCATTCTTCGAATTTGTAATGGTTTATAACAGATCAAAGAATAAACTTGACAAATTTATAAAAGATAAATTCAACCAAATACCTGAAGAATGGTCCAATGAAAAGCTCGACGAACAAGAAATAGCACCTAAAATTGAATCTTGGATTAATGAATACTTTGATCCAAAGGAAGATATCACGGGGCCTGCTCTGGAAAATGACTTGATAAAGATATGCAGGCATATTGCGATTCATGGTTCTATTCCTGAATATCATCCTTTTGAAGATCGCGAAAGATACGATCTCAGCAATCTTGCTAGCGAATTTGGAAACTTAACTAAGCCGCAGCAAGTATACCGGCTAAAGTCAGAATATGAAAAACCGGGGAATTTATGGAAAATATTTTATAAAAATTTTCATATGTTTATGACTGCCTTTGATCTTGAATTCACAAGGATCATCTTGGGGGAAATAGAGAACTCAAACAATGGCGGGGACCCAATCCATATAGTCGAAGATAATAATCGAGTAGATATTGAACTGACCGAGCCGGAAAAAGAGCAAATTAAAAAAAGAGATAACTACATGTGTCTTTGTTGTTTCAGGAATGGCAAAGGTACCAGATTGGAGATAGATCATATTGTTCCCGTCTTTCAGGGCGGCAGAGCGGATGTTGAAAATTCTCAGACACTATGTCGGGAATGCAATTTTCAGAAGGGGAAAAATGCAATCAATTTTAGAATAAACTCCTCGCCCTGCATAAGCCCAAAAGAATTGCACTTGTATCCTGTAAAAGGAAATGAATCACAAATAAACACGCTTATCAGGACAATAAATATGTTTTACCATTGTCAGGCAGTATGCGAAGTCAAATACAGCCTGAGGAGAAATGGCAAGTATTATTCTTCATGGGAAGTTGAATTATATCAAGGAAATAATCTGGAAATAATTGAAAATAATAAACCAAAATTAATAAAATATATACAAGAAGATTTATGCTGTGATCACGTAAAAGATATTAATATAATCAGCGTTAAATGGTCTTTGAAGTCGAGGTAGCAGAAAAAAGGAAAAGGAAGCTTCGGGCTCTCACGTCCCGCAGCTTTCCCCCTCGTGGCCTTCCTCTTCCACCTTCGCCTCTTCCGGCTTGATCTTCCCGATCTTCACCCAGTAGTTCTTGATGGCCGCGTGCAGCGCATCCGCCCCCAGGTTGGAGCAGTGCATCTTTTGCGGCGGCAGGCCGTCCAGCTCGTCGGCCACATTCTTGCGCGTGATCAACATAGCCTCATCCAGCGTCTTTCCCCTGGCCATCTCAGTAACCATGCTGGAGACCGCTATCGCCGAGCCGCAGCCGAAGGTGCGGAACTTGATGTCCTCGATCCTGTCGTCCTTGACCGTTATGAATATCTCCATGAGGTCGCCGCAGACCGGATTGCCCACTTTGCCGTAGCCGTCCGGGTTCTCGATCACACCCACGTTCCTGGGGTTCATGAAGTGTTCCATGACTTTCTTGGAATAACCAATCTGTGCCATCTTAAATCACCGATAGATAATCATAATAATCAACATATGCACTGTTTGCTTCTTGCGGCAGTGTTCGCAATAGCTTTCGCAGTATCACGGCAGTATCTCACGACATTACCTCACAGCGGAGAAAATGCCCTCAACCTCTCCACAGTCTTCTTTGTCGCTTCCACAATCGCCGGAACCTGATCCGGTCGGTTGTCCCTTCCCAGGGTTATTATCATCGATCCGTGCGCCTCTTCATGCTTCAGGCCGATGGCGAGCAGGACATGCGACGGTTCAAGGGTGCGAGAGGAGCAGGCTGAGCCTGTGGAAACCTGAATGCCGAACATTGCATCCATCGTCAAAAGGATGCTCTCGCCTTCGATCCGGGAGAAGCGGAAGCTGGCGTGGCCGGGCAGCCTCCTGGTCGGGTGGCCGGTGAGATATGCCTCCTTGATCTGCAGGATCTCCCGGATCAGGCTGTCCCGTATGGCCTGCTGCCGGGCGCTTTCTCCGGCCATCTCCAGGCCTGCCAGCCGGGCCGCTTCGCCGAATCCCGCATGGGCGAAGAGGTTCTCGGTGCCGGGCAGAAGCCCGCGCTCCTGGCCGCCGCCAAACGAGACGGGCTGGATGCGAATGCCGGGCTTCACATAAAGCGCCCCTGCCCCCTGCGGGCCGTAAAGATCGTTGGATGAAATGGTCAGGAGATCGATGCCGTCCTTTTGCACATCCACCGGGATCTTTCCGCAAGCAGCCGTGCCGTCGACGTGCAGGTACAAGCCCTTCCGGCGGACAAGCTCGCTCACCTCTTTGATGGGCTGGATGGTTCCGATCTCGCTGTTGGCGTACATCACCGAGGTCAGGATCGTGTCTTTGAAAAGCGCATTTTCCAGCGCCGCAAGATCAATGAGGCCAGTCTTGCCGACAGGAATTAGCGACAGCTCAAAGCCGCTCTTTTTCAAGTCCTTCAACGGATTGAGGACGGAGATGTGCTCTATGCTGCTTGCCAGAAGCTTCTTGCCCTTGGCGGCATTCCTGGCGGCCAGGCCCCGGATGGCGAGATTGTTGGCCTCGGTCGCGCTTCCTGTGAAGATGATGGTCTCGGGACCCTCAGCTCCGATCAGCTCCGCCACTTTTGCACGCGCTTCCTCCAGCGCGGTTTTTGCCGCCAGACCGCGGGAATGCAGTGCGGAAGGATTGCCGAAATCCGCGGTCAGGAACTTCTCTGCAAAGGCTCTCACTCTGTCGTCCACCGGATGGGCCGACTGGTGGTCCAGATAAATTCCGCTCATAGTTATTTCACGCCTCACTTTGCCGCAATCGCGCTATTGAAACGCCGCCATCGCTTAAAAGGCTTCAGAATGTGACAGTTGCATCTGCATCAAGCGCCAGATCATTGAGCGTTCCCGCTCCTGCGATCTTGGCCTCGTGAATGAAATCGCCTCTGGCAAGCCCCAAGAGCTGAGTGCTCTGCTCGCAGATGTACATCTTTACGCCTGCCGCCAGCGCCTGATCCATGACTTCCTTGAGGCTTGGGAAGCTTCCAATCTTCACTTTCTCGGCCTCACCCTTCTTGACGACGGTTACGCCTTTGATCATGAAGAAGATCGATGCCTCAACGTCCATCGCCCTTGCCGTAGCGCCGAGAATAAAGGGCGCATAAAGCCTCTCCGGCGTATCCAGGCCGCTGGTCTGAATGTAGAGTATTTTGCTCATATTGTCACCATCTTTGCGAGCATTTTTTATTTTTTTTTATTTTTTAATTTTTTTAGTTTTCCTTTTTAAATCGCTTTTTTGCGTCTCAACTACTTTTTTTTAATCATTTTTTTCTTCTGATCCAGAAGGTGATTATGTTTCCCGACCTCTCCAACTTCAGAACCTCATGGCCCACCCTCTTCGCCCAGCGAGCGATGTCCTCTTCCGCTGCCGGGTCGTCGGCTTCCACTTTCAAGACCTGGCCGATCTCGATATTCTCGATCTCCTCTTTGGTGCGGGCAATGGGCATGGGACAGAATAGACCCACGCAATCCAGCTCCGCGTTTGCGGTTAATTCGGCAGTCATCATGAACTCCTTGGATTCGTCTCGATTCTATGGGATTCCATAAATTACGGACAATTTTATGATAAGTATTATGGACTTACATCTATTTCACGGCATCTATTCCGCCTTTCTTCACCTCGTCACAAATCCGCCTAAGAGCCATCTGCCAGCCGCTTGAACCAGCATCGATCCGAATGCGATCTTGATCATCCGAATTTTTAAATTCCACTCGGACGATTGGAGGATTTGATTGGAGGATTTGATTGGAGGATTAAATTCAGATACTAAAAGCAGCGTAGTTTTATGCCATCCCGCAAATTTGATGGATGCTCGGGCGCAAATGGAAAAAAGGAGCGCAGCAAATGAAGGTAGCGATCAAGAATCTGGGTGCTGTCCGCGAGGCCGAGATCGAGCTTAAGCCGCTTACGGTCTTTGTGGGGCCGAATAACACGGGCAAGACATGGACTGCCTATACCATCGCCGCCATTTTAGGATATTACGGATGGTTCGAATACAAAAAAGCCTACAAAACGGGAACCATTTCTCACGCCTACCCTGCGCTTGACGCTGCCATCAATCAACTCCTTGAGGAAGGAAATGCGAAGATTAACCTAATCCAGTTCTTTGATGAAAATTTTAATAATTATGTCAATAATGTATCTAAATTATCATCTCAGTGGATGAGAAAATTTATGGATGCAGGCCATGCGGCATTTGACGACATGGAAGTGCAAATGGACCTGCATGATGTCCAACAGGATATTCTGAATGAAATTCGACTAATACCACTGGAAGAGAAATTATCTGTAGATGAAAAAGGAGAGGCGCTGCTCAATGCCGTCAAAGAGAAGAATGAGCCCGATATTTACTTTTACACAACAGGAAGCATCAAAGACAAGCTGCCGCTTCGCACCATAAGAAATTTCGTTGCGGGCTATGTTTTTATGTTTTTCCATATCGCGTTGTATCATTTTGCGTATTATTTTCCGCCGGAACGCACCGCCATTACTTGGTTGGTAATGGCTCCGGGAATAAAAGAAGATGTCTATCCAATCGGCATGGAAAGAAGAGAATCGATTGTATCCATGCCATATCCAATTGAGAATTTAATTGATATTTTTGATAAAACTCGGAATGAAGGCAGCCATAGAGATCGCCTAAGCCAAGCGAAAGAAAATGAAACCATCTCGCGCTATCTCGAACTGGCAGAACTCCTCCAGCTAAAAATACTGGGCGGTAGCCTTGATTTCTCTAAACCCGAGCCGGATCTGGCGCGGGAGCTTGTCTTCAGGCCGTTGACCGGGACCGGAGAGAAAAAGATAGACCTGGACGTGCCGCTGGTCTCGTCGATGGTCCGGGAACTCTCGCCTCTTGTGCTTTATTTGCGCTACATCGCAGTTTACAGTGATCTTTTGGTTATAGACGAGCCGGAAATGAATCTGCACCCCGAGGCTCAGGCAAAGCTCATCGAATTTATTTCCATGCTCGTAAATGCAGGCTTGAATATCATTATCACTACTCACAGCCCGTACCTGGTCGATCATCTCATCAACCTGATGAAAGCCGCCGAGCAAGGAGATCCCGAAAGCATATCGGACAAATTTTTCCTTAAGACGGCAGACGCATTTATTTCAAAGAATGATGTCTCAGTTTATCTCTTCGAAAAGGGCACAGCCAAAGATATCATGAACGAAGACGGATTCATCGACTGGGAGACCTTTGGCGAGGTATCCGACCGGATCATGCAGCTTCGGCTGGAGCTTTGAAGGGCGTTAAAAAATGCTGCTGGATATCCTCAGTCCTTGTCGGATTTCAAAAACTACATTTACCGATAGCGGCATCACGGTTAACGTGAGGCCGAAAGAGGGTGAATCGGTCAAGTTCTTCGTAATAGATGAAAAATCTAATCCGAATAGCAATTTGCGCGAGACGTTGAGCATTCAGGGTCGAATCTGTGATCTGATTGTCTACTACGTCAAAGAAGAAGATCCCAGTGCCGCGTTCTGCTTCGTAGAGCTGAAGGGAAAGAGAATTGATGACGCCCTGGAGCAGGTAGTTGAAACCTTTGAGACAATAAAAGGATGCACCAAGAACGCCGGGCAGATAAAATGGAAGGCATACATTTTGATCGGGATCGCGTCTCCCATCAAGATCGATCCCACAACCAAACGAATTCTAAAAGCAAAATTCGGAGACAAAGATATCGACTGGAGAATTACCAAGAAGAACGACAGAGACGATCTTGGTGCATTTCTGCGCGGCGATTAAGGGCTTTTTTGATAATGGAGATGATGATTCTGTGACATATGGATGAGAGTACTTTGACTCAAATGATGTATTAATAAATGGTGTATTAATTTTGCTGCTTCTGCGAAATAAAAATAGCATAATCCAAAATCAAAAAACGTGGTATTAGGTGCCGGGGGCGGGATTAGAATAACCTTTTACGCGTAAATGCTTATATAGTAGGAAGACAATCTGCTATCAGGTGAGCCCGTGGTAAAACCTGATCGATCCCGTTATGTTCATGTCTATATGCCGTCTGATGCCGATAAGGCCCGATGGGCAGCCCTGGCAGAGAAGGCAAAGACGCCCCTGTCCAAGTGGGTTATCGAGATTGTTGAAAGCACCCTGGCCGAAAATGAGGAGTTTAGGCCGCGCCGCGAGATGGTCAAAGAGGTAGAAGGCTTGAGGAATGAGATAAAGAGCCTTCAGGACGATCTCCGACAGAAGGAGATAGTCCTGGACCGCTACGAAGGAGAGCTAAAGAGATACCGCGCTCAGCCATTTCTGGAAGGGGATTACAAAGGCTTTAGGCCCTATTCCGAAGAGCTGGTAAAGATCCTTAAAAAGCGGGGTTCCGTGGATAACTACAGGCTGCTTGAGGAATTGAACATTGATCCTCGCGAAAGCGATCTCGTGAAAGCTGTCTCCAGGCAATTGGAAGAGCTCGAGGGTTACAAGCTGATCAAGATGGATGGCCGGACATGGAAATGGATAGGCTAATTCAAGATTTTGTTAAGGATTGTGCCCTCCGGGGTATGTCTCCAAGATCCATCCCTCACTACGGCTATATCCCAAAGGTCTTCAAGAGCTACCTGGAGGGCAAGGGCAATAATTTCCAGGATGTCGATAAGGATCATCTTAGAGGATTCATCGAATATCTGAGGATCGAGAAAGGGGCCGCGGGAAAGACAGTTGAGAACTACTTTGCCGTTCTCTCCACATTCTACGATTACTTGACATTTGAGGGCTTGGTCCCATCAAATCCAGTGCTTGCCATCAGAAAGCGATATTTGAGGCGCTATAAAGACAATGGATCAACGCAGGAGAGGCAGCTTATCAGTGTTGAGGATATGGCCCGGCTCATCAATTCGGAGATGGATATCAGGAATAAGGCGATCATTACTTTGCTGGCCAAGACGGGCATACGGCGCAATGAGCTGATCACACTTGATGTGCAAGATGTGGATCTTGTGGAAATGAGAATCAAGCTCAAGCCCACAGCCAAGCGAACCAACAGGATAGTATTCTTCGATGCGGAGACTGCTTTTCTCATCCGGCGATGGTTGAATATCAGAGAGGGCCGGAATAGGAAGGGACTCAAAGCACTCTTCATCAATGCTGCGGGCAATAGGCTTGATCGTGGCGGTATTTTGCGTTTGGTGTGGCAGGCTGCCGAGCGCGTGGGCCTTCATAATCCCGAGTCAGAGAGGATGGAGGACCACTTCAGCCCACACTGTTGTAGACACTGGATGACCACGCACCTCAGGCGGGCGGGGATGCGGCGCGAGTTCATTCAGGAGCTGCGCGGGGATAGCAGGAGAGAGGCTATTGACATCTATGACCACATAGATTTAAAGGAGCTGAAAGAGGCATATTTGGCGTGCATTCCGCAGTTGGGGATTTGAGCATGGATTCGCGTTCTCTCAAAAAAAGGCGATTACTAATTATCTACAGGTTTGCATACCCACAATATACCGATCAGAGGGGCTTTATTTCGCTCGTTTCCCTCATCAATACTTTGGCGGATGATACCGCTTGCTTTGTTACTTGCGCCCTCAACATTTCTGCTCCTTTGACATCTTCAATAGTGCGCAGGAACTCAACTGCCGCTATGTGATCCGCAATCGCCTTTTCTATGAGAGGCATTTCAGGTATAACGTGTACTTCGCCAGTTTTCGTATTAATTGTATATCCATAAGCTCCATTTGCAAACGAATAGATGTTATCTGCACGTTGTACGATCGCGAAATTTCGTATTGCTACCATCTTAATACCATCCTATCTTTTTATTGTACTCATCTATCATTACTTGAAAAATTACTTGAAAATCATCACTGAGATTGAATATTAAGTGTAATTCAAAGACAGGATTAGCTCTTGGGCCTAATCGGTGGCTCTGGCTGGGGATTTAATTTATTGTATGCTCCTAGCATAGTTTGGAATCTTGCATTGGCCTCTAATGCAACGAATTGAGCAGCCAAAACCAAATTTTTTTGATCCAGCCGAGTCTTGCCAGTTAAAAGCTTCTCAGCGGCATGGATGTCATCAGGGCCATCCGGAATTATGGCATCCCATATTTTAGGATCATGCAAAGCAGCACTGTTGGCTATCTTATCAATGATGTGTGCTTCATATTTAATCAGATCGAAATACTGTTCGGATAACTTCGTCATTTTATCATCTCCGATCCCTCAAAAAATGAAGGCTAGTTCGTCCATTCATACCACTGTTGATTACTTAAACTACCACGAAAAATCGTTACTGATAAGATGATATAATCTTTATTGGAATCCGGCACTTATAATTGCTTTCAAGTGCAAAGCAAATTCTGCCGCACGCATCGGTTTGTCATGCACCTGTGGCGCGTGGGATGAGGCGTGAGTTCAGCGGGAAGGAAGCCATTGATATCTACGAGCACGTTGACTTGAAGGAGCTAAAAGAGGCCTATCTGGCACGCATTCCGCAGTTGGTGATCTATAATCTGCATTTTCATTCTTTATGCGGAAATCCGAATGCGTATCTATTCCACTAAAAATCGCGATTTGTGGCTCAAACTCTAGAACGTATATTTTGTCCACCAAATATCGATTTTGAATTAAGTTGATCTGATGCACGACCGGAAATCGCTGCAAATTAATATCCTATGACAATGCAGAATTTGCTTCATTGACAATCGCGAGATCGAGCAATAATCTGTGTTACAATCCATTGTGAGTTTAGGACGAACCTAAATGGACCTGCGCATCATCAGAACATTTATCCATCTTGAGTCAATGATTTTAAAAAAATTATATGGTTCTATCAGAAAACATATTGATATTAGTAAATCAGAATAGATTTTTCGTTATAATTTAATTATAACTCTGTTTACAGGGTATTTGCCAGCAATGCTCCCCTTGGCCGAAAACCAAAAGACAAACGTTTGGTTTTTTAGGCTTGCGAGCGATTGATGGCGAATTCAATTTGCAGAGATTCCTATTAACCTCTTGCGTGGGTTAAGCCTATGAATCCCCCAAAAAATTATAAGATTTTTAGGAATACTGCAATATTTGAATATATGGATAGGTGGATGGAAATATGGAAGATAATTTCAGGATCAAAGGCACAGTCTACAATAGAATGCACCAACCTGTATCGGACATTCAAGTTAGAGCTTATGATAGAAACGGCATTTTTCTGGCCGATGCACTCACTGATAACAATGGTTTCATAGACTTCGAGTGTGCATCTCGGCCAACAACTATTAAATTTATCAATAAATCGAGGATCATTGCTAGCAAAGCCGTTGCAGATACGATCGTGTCGGGCAATATTATAGACATTGGAAAATATGGTCCTATCTGCATGATTCCATTTGCCCAATGGCACATTTCTGGCGTCGTTAGAGATAAAATGAGTGGGGAACCTTTGCCTGGATTGCGGGTCGAGGTGTGGGATGAGGATAAAAGTATTTCTGGCGGACCTTTTTATGATCCATTATGGAAAGGAGCGCCTCTAATAACAGATGAATACGGCGCGTTCGAAACGTGGTTCAATGCTGCGGACTTCACAAGAGAAGCAACTTGGATAGGCGAAAAAAAGCCTGATGTTGTGATAAAAATATTCAATTCCAAAGACATTCTAATACACCAGACTCCAGTTGATCAGAATGTCTCAGGAAGCCCACATTCGTGTTTTCCCTTCTGTTTTCACAAGGGTAAGGAGTATGCGATCGACGTAGATTACTTAACTGTAGCAATTAACAAAGTGGGGCCTGTCAATGTAGCAGATATTAACGCGTCAGGTCGCGCCACAGTCTTTGCGAAAATCCCCGATCGCCCATTCGGGGGTTATGCTACAATTAGTGGACGGATATGGGGAGCAAAAATCAATAAGTGGAAGCTGTATGATGCAGCAGGATTTGTGGATTCCGAAGATGAGAGATTTAATGGTCTTAAATCTACATCGGCTACCCCTAATGGCTTCGTTCAAATCGCAGAAGGCATGAATAAAATATGGGATGGCCCGATTCACAAATGGGAGACTTCTGCGCTAGGTAAAGACGAAGTTCATACGATAATTCTAATCGTTTGGGATCAGAATGAAAACGAGTATCATAAAACTCAGTTTGTGTTTATCCACAACGCGCCAATAACTCCGCCAGTTCAGATAACGTCCCCTGCGCCAGGGAGCACGGTCAGCAAAAAAGCTGCAAAGGATGTAATAAAGATCGTCGGCATTGCTGATGATGACTTTTTCCAGTATTATCATTTGCTTTGGGCTGGGCCAACTATGACGGAACTCACAGATAAAGGCATAAACTTTCAAATTGCTGGAGGAAATCACACACCTAAGGATAATAAGTTGTTGGCCGAGTGGGATATCAAAGATCTCCCTATCGGCCCCTATGTGATCAGGCTGGAAGCTCATGACAGGACAATTGTGGACGATGGCATATTTTTCAACAACGATTGGACATGGAATACTATCAATATTGCAAATTGATCTGCAATAAAATTTATAATGGGCAGGCGTTTGCAGCCTGCTCATCTGCATTTATTCTTGATCGTTTTGGGATTTCAAGCTGAATCAAAATATTAATTCATGAACCAGTGCTTTGCAGCCTTTTCCTGCAATGATATGATGTCTCTAATTTCATTTTCGCGTTATCAATAGAAAAAGGGTAGTGATGCGATAAATGGTTGGCGTTTTTTGTGGTTACCTCTTGCTTGCGATCATGATGAATACCATGCTAGGATTACTCTCGGAGAATAGCGGCATCCCTGCATTCTCTGTTAGTGCTGCATTATCAATAAAATTCTGGTTTGCGCAAATTGGATGCATTGGCCCTTCACTGGTATTTGCTCGAGTCGCAACAATTGCTCTATTCATCACACTCACGAGCTTACGAGCCTCACGTGATTCACGTGATTCATGTAATTCACGTAATTCACGTGATTCACGTGAATTGCGACATTCACGTGATTCACGTTACTCATAATTGTCACAATACTCGTAATTATCATGATACTTGTAAATGAATCAATTAAAAAGATTAATATATGATTAAGCTCAATTGGTAATTCAATGGCCAAATGCCAAGGTGATTTGATGAGAGAACGAGCCATTATGCTGCCATTGCATCTATGCGTCCCGCGAGAGATGCGAGCACAAATCGAGGCTACTGCCGACCAGAGAAAAATGTCAATTGGGGCCGTGACCCGAGAATTTCTAGCGGCTGGCATCGAAGCGCTGGAAAAAGCAGGTGGTGTGGAATGCTAAAAGAAATAAGGTCGATTGTAAGCCAGGCGGCCAAGTTGTCCAGACCGCGCCGCCAGGCCGAGAACACACGCGCGATAGGTGGTGTTCGGTATCATTTATAGCTGCGCCGAATTTAAGCCTTTGCTCGATCCCGGCCCGCGTCGCCTGGAAGACCTTGAGGAGGTGCGTGACACCTTGCTCGCGGTTCGTGAAGCAGGAGGTCAATGCATCGCCAGGTTTGGATGCGGAGACATAGTTTTTCCTGCAGAGTTCGCGGCCCGATGGGGCGAGCTTGTGGGCTGCAGGATCGCGGTCCTCAAGGTCGACGGGCGCTACCTCGTGCGAAATCTCGATGAAGAGTCCAGGCAACGGGCGGAGGCCGAATGCAGCAGCATGACACCAGGGGCCGATCCCAGGCAATTTCTTGCGCAGAAGGTGAAGGAGGGGTGCTGAGATGGCCGGAGCCTATCTTTTTCACGCATCTCAAGCGGGCGTTTGTGGCCACATCCTGTGCCGAGACGCAGACTGCAGCTCTGCAGACACTCGCCTCCTGATCCTTGAGGCAACAAGAGCCGGAGCGGGACGCTAAATGTCCGAACTACTTCAAATGGAAGCGATCGCGGTGGACTGCGTCCATGTTTATGTCTTATGCCCTTTCTGCGGCAAAATACACAGACACGGCTCTATGAGGAATAGCTCCCTGAAAGATTACGGGAGCAGAGTGCCTCATTGCTCATGGCCCGATCCATCCCCGGAAGGCCAATACGAGATCATCACCACGCCGGCAACCATCCGAAAAGAGTATGGATTAATCACCAATCGCGATCTGAAGGCTTGGGACTGGAAGCAGAAACGCTTGCGAGAGGCCATCCTGAAGGAGAGAAAGGCCGAGGCTGAAGCCAGGTACGCAGAGGCGCTGGTAAGCGTGCTGGAGGAGTTCGCCGCAGCGAACAATCCTATTCCAATGTATGCCGCTTGTCGTGTGGCCGGGGTCCCTATGAAGTTCGCTAGGCTATGGTTATTGCTCCGAGGCGTCGGTTATGGCCATGGGAGGTGGTATCTATCCAAGCTGGTCATGGAAAATCGGCCAGATCCATATCATGCGCGACTTGCGAGGATATTCCCGGTGGTGTAAATGGCCCCACCCAGAACCGTCAAGAGCTTCGAGGCCATCCCAGCGGAGCTCAAGGCCCTGAAGCAATGGTGCAACTGGAAGCTTGAACAAGACAACAAGGGAAAGCCGACAAAAAAGCCCTACAATCCTGCAGGCTACCTGGCCTCTTCGACAGATCCCAATACCTGGTCAACGTTCGAGGAAGTTAAAGCCGCCTATGAAGATGAGAGCCGCAACTTTGCCGGAGTCGGATTCTTCTTCAACAACGATTTTACTGGTGTGGATTTCGACCATTGCATACCGGAAGGACTGAATCCTGCAGATGGATTGATGGTCTCCGGCAAGCTCACACTGGAATGCCTGTGCAAGCTGAACACCTACACGGAAATTTCGCAGTCGGGAACCGGCCTGCATTCGATCATCAAGCCACCGATGCCGGAGAATTGCCGGCATAAGAGCGGCAATTACGAGATGTATAGCCGTGGCCGATTCTTCGTCATGACGGGCAACGTGCCGCCCCGTGCGCCAACCGCAGTCCGAGTGGACAAGGAGGCACTCGATTTTGTCTATTCTGCCATCTTCGGCAAGAAGCAAGGCCCCGAGACGCCGGAGAGCAAAGCAACTCCAGAACCGGACGCAGGAAGCGAGGAGACTGATAGCGAGATCGTCGCCAGAATCTGCAGGTCGCAGCAAGCCGAGAAGTTTATGAAGCTGTTCCAGGGCGACACGAGCGACTATCCATCGGCTTCAGAAGCTGATGGTGCGCTTGCGGCCATCCTGGGGTTTTACACTAACAAGAATTTCGCCAAGACCCTCAAGATCATCTCTCAGTCGAAGCTGTGGGATGAGAAATGGGCCCGAGAGGACTATCAAAGGAGAACGATAGAGGGAGCATTCGATAAGCTCACTGAGACATACGGCAAGCAAAGAAACGCCCTCAACCGCGTGGAGTGGGCGCTGGGCTACTTCGTGGACTCTGCCGGCTACACCCGCCAAGGCGGCGTAGACGAAAAGGGCAACAAGACCTCTGAGCTGGTGAGCGAAGGCTATGCTTATCTTGATGCAATTCTTGAGGATTTTGAGCAGAATCCGCCTGAACGCTATTTTGTCATTCGGGGCAAATCCATCAGCGCAAAGGACGAATTTGAGCTAACATCCAAAATCGCGGATTTCGGAGAGGACAGGGCGGCGAAGAAGATCCTGCTCAACCAGTGGGCCGAAGACAAATTGGGCGGAATGAATATCAATGTGATCAAATCGCTGTCACCAAAACCTGTAAAGCACATTCGAATTTTGCGCCGGCCTGCGTGGGTGGGCAACGAACTGGTGGCCCCAGGGCTGTCTACAACGGAAACACGATTCGGCTATGAGAAGAAGGTGCACGTTGATTTCTCAAGTGCAGGAGATGTATCTGCGGGCCGGGAGGCGCTGAACAAGGCCCTCCTGGCCTTTGATCCCAAGAATACGGCGCTGCTATTCGCAACGGTTTTGGGTGCGCCGATCATTGCCAGGCTGTGGTCCGGCGATCGTTATTGCCTCTTCATCCAGGCCACTACTCAGATGAAGAAAACGACCGCAGCGATGCTCTTTATGAGCATGTACGGAACGAAATATTCAGACGAATCGTCCCTGGTGCGCTGGGGCGATGGTGCTACAGGAAATGCTACAGAGCACCTGGCGGCGAGAACCGGGCCTTTCCCTTTCCTGCTGGATAATTACAAGCAATACACGGACAAGGACCCTTCCGCCCTGCAGAGACTCATTCATGCCGTGGTCGAAGGCACGGAAAAGGACCGGCTGAACCGTGAATCCATGCTGAGATCCGGCATGGAATATCTATGCTCTCTGATCATCACCGGCGAGCAATTTCCCGGCCAGGATGCAGCTACCAGGGCGCGGATCGTCGAGCTGCTATGGACGAATGCAACAAATCTGGAGTATTTGTCTGAAGCCCAGGCCCATATCGAAGATATCAATGCTTTTGGAAAAGCCTGGTTGCAGTGGCTGAACTCGCCGCACGGCCTGGCAGTGATGAATGAGTATGCTCCTCGATTTGAAGCGGCTCGGCTGCACTACATCAAAGCGGCCAAGGACGCCGCCAATGTGGGGAGGCTGGCGAGCAATGCCGCAGTCGTTACCCTGGTGTGGGAGATCTTCAACCAATGGCCGGAAGGCCATGATCTGGCGAAAAAGTTCTATCCGCACCTGAAAGCTGCGATAGATGAGCATATTTTTAACACCGAGGCCGATATCAGCGAGCAGCTCGATGGCCGGAAGTTCATTGACTGGCTGAAAGCCGAGTTCATGGTGGGCCGCTACTATGTTACCGGAAGAGTAGAACCAGTGCGGATAGGTACGATCTCCGAGCATATAGGCATCTTCAATCTCGCAAATTCCAGAGATCACCGGGAAATGGACGAGGTCCTGATCGCCCCGGAGATCTTGAGCGCAAAGCTGCTACCTGCCTGGCAGAAGGCCACGAACGGAACAAGGACCGACAAGAAAGCCTTGCTTCGGCAATTGGTGAGTCTCGGATACCTTCTATATGACGAGAAGCATAAAGGTTACAGCGTAGTCCGACGAGTGGATGAGAGGAATAAACGAGTTCATGTTTTTGTGAAAATCTTCTCCTCGGATGAAGGGCAACCAGTCGGAGAGGCCTCTGCTACAAAACCATTTGTAGCGGAAAACCGGGATGCAGAGAAGCCTGTAACCGGTTCAACCAGTGCTACATGCCTTGAAGATAAGATGTGTTTTGAAGACAAAATTTCTGATAAATCTATCACGGATCTTCACGAGTCATCTGAGAATAAAGATGGAGAGAACAACAATAACATAAACACTGGTAACACTGGTTACACTGGTAGTACTGAGTCTACGTCTATTGATTTTGCCGCTACAAGACCGTCACCAGTAACACCAGTCAAGCGAGAAGAGCGGAAGCAGGATTGTGGTAGCCACCCTGTGGCCCCAAAGGGCGATCCATCAGCCAAGCAAGACGAAGAAGCCAGGGCTGCAGAGGAAGCCCAGGGCTGCAATCAGGCAGCGAAGCACTCCAAGCTGGATCCCACGACCTTGGAGACGGTCCGCATTATCAAGCCGGAAGGGTATCGAACGCAAATCCCCCATCCCGAAAATCCCAACAGGTTTGTTGATCATCTCTATTCAGCCGGCGAGATCGTGGAGATCCAGCACTGGAAAGCGAAAGATCTGATCGAACGGCACATCGCTGAACCTGTGGGAAGGGCCGAAGCATGACATTCAAGCAGTGTGTAGCAGGGGGCCCCAAATTCTTTTTCGAGAATCCCCTGGGACGCATCGCCATATGGATTAAACGCAGTGCAGCCAAGCCTGCGGAGGCCAACGTATGAAATTTTTATCTTATAAATCATATACAAAATTGATAATGGACACGACCGATCCAAGGAATGGCCGGAAGGTTTCCTTCCGTATTCAGGACTGTCATGAGAGCAGGCTGCCTCGCCTCCGGTTACTGGAGAGCATGAAGGGCTTGCAGCTATTCATTGTCTACCGCAAGTCCGAAAGCAGCAACGGTGTAATCGAGCTGGAGGGCCTGGACGAATTCGGCAAAGCTCAAACTTATGCAGCCTATCATTCGTGGCCCTTCGTGACCATGAAGAATTTCGGACTGAGGATCAATTTAGGGCATGCAGACCTGAACATCCTTGTGGACTATCTGCCAAACAAGGTACAGCTTGCGGAATTCCTCAAAACAGTGAATCTCAACCCAGACGGAAATTATTCCGGGCGGCCTATTGAGGAGCTGATAGGAGCATGAAAGAAGGGACTCGAATCGGACGAAGAGATATTCTCAGGGGAATGGCCCGCAGCCGGGTAAGAATCCGAGACCTGAAGAAAGCTGGAAGCTACTCCAAGCAGGACTATGACGGCCACAGCTCCGAGGAACTGCAGCCAAGGCCGGGGAGCTGCAGAAGCAGAGGAGTGCCGGCAGCATGACCAGCTCGAAGCTCATGGCTGAGGTCCTGCAGAAGCTGCCGAACGGCCCCACGCCCATCTTGGACCTCTGCCTGATCCTCAAGCGCACTGAAGCAAACGTCAGGCGCATTCTGGCCGACATGGAGGAGCTGGGCCTGGTCGAACGTATCGAGATTTCGATCCCAGGTCGAAAGGTCAAGTACGGCTGGAAGAAGGCAGTCAAAGGAGATGATTCCCATGCCTAGACGATGTGGACCATGCGACGATAAGCGACGAAATGAAATCGATCGCAGGCTATTGAACAAGGAGATAAGCGGCGAATCGTTTCGTCGCATATCGTCGGATTTCGGCTATTCGGAGATAGCGCTCAGGAGGCACCTGGCGAACCACCTCATTGTGGATCTCGCCACGGTCAAAGCAGCGAAAGATGAGGCGAGACGAAAAGCTGAGGCTGAAGTCCAGGCCCGCGAGACCGAGAAGGCCCTGGCAGAGGTTAAGACGGAAGTCCAGATCGGCATGGCTGAGAGGCTGGAGAATGCGGCCAATTTCTTGGATCAGCTCAAAGAGGTACGCAACAAAGCAGCCACGCTCCTGGAGCTGGCTGAAGAAGCCGAGGACCTCCGGGCAGCCGGCACGTTCCTGAGGGAGCTGCGTGAGCAGATCCGGCTCTGGGCCGAGCTCGAGAAGAAGATGGATGAAAATCCGCCGCAGATCAACTTCACTCTTAGTGCTGAGTGGATCGAGTTGCGCACCACGATCCTCTATGCCCTGGACCCCTTCCCTGAGGCCAAGCTGGCCATAGTCCGGGCCATTCGAGGGCCTGACTATGATAAATGGGACGATGGCCCGAATCCGGGCGCGGCTGAAGTGAAACCCTAAAAAAGCTTGTGATTGAAATGGAAATCGCAGAAATCGAAAGCAAGATCAGCGCCGCGAGATCACGAATCCGCGCGCTGAAGGATGAGACAAAGAGCTGCATGTGGTTCGACGGGGCCGGGGCAATGAAGATCTCGGACCCCAAGAGGCTGGAGGCCCTTAACTCCGAAATCAAGCGGCTGGAAGGGCTGATCGAGCACGACACCCCGGTCCTGGCCCGGCTCCGATCCATTGTGGGCGATCGCTCCGTCTCTGAGGTCCTGGACTCTGCAAAGATCCAGTTCGCCGAGAATAGGATCCTAGGGATCAGGGCGGAGCTGGACCATGCCCTGAAGCTGCAGGTGGCCCAGGCCATTGGCATCGATGCCGATCATATTGTCATGGGCGATCATCTGTTTTACCAGGCGGGCCGGGAGACTGTAGGGCAGGTCCTAAAGAGCGAGGAGTTCACGAAGCTGCAGGTGGCGGCGGACAAGGAGGTCAGCGAATTGAGAAAAACCATAACAGAGCGAGGCGCGCTGCGTGACCTAGTCAATGGCACGCTAACAGAATTCAAGATGGAGGCTCTATGAAGAAAGAGGTCGCATTCAACCTGGACCTGCTCACCCGCCAGCCTCCGGACCTGTCCATTGTTGGCAGCGCGGGCGGCGGGCTCGTCCAGGATGTCGAGCTCTCCAGGCAGAAACATACGGGGCTGGTGAGCGAATACGGCAATCTGGTGATTGATGGAAAGCTGATCAAGCCCTGCCACCTCTATGCAATTGAGCGGACCGAGGCGGCATTGAACGCGATCGAGGCCGGACTGCTGGTTGACCACGGGTTCGTCATTCCGAGCGGCTGGATAAGTACGCCGGATGGGCGCGTCATCAAGCGCTGAAGCTAGGCCCCTCCTTTTTTCGTTGTTGGGGGCCGATGGGGCTAGGCCCAAAGATGTCATAGAACTAAAGCGGCGCATATGAATAACCGGGCCATTCCCTCATAGTTTTGAAGCTTTAAAGGGGTTCCACTTTCCTGACTTCGAAAAAGTTCTATGACATTTCCGTGAGACTTTGAAAAGTGTCATAGAACCAAGTTCATCATATGGATTACTCAGCAATTTTGCCTTTTTCTTGAGGGCTTGCGTGGCCCCACTCCTTCATTCCTCAAAAAGTTCTATGACATTTACATGCATCTTTTAAAAGTGTCATAGAACCATGCCGATGAATACGCATAATTCGGCCATTTTGCCAGATCCTTGAAGGCTTGTGGGGTTCTGTCCCGCTTTCTCTCCAAAAGTTCTATGACATTTCGAAAGGCTTAAATAAAATGTCATAGAACTGTCATGCATGCATGCTACAAACGCCGGGGAGAAACGGAAGGGTTTGAAGAATGCCGCCATTGCTCTGGCCAGGGAGGCGGAGGCAGCGATGAATGCAGCGGAGAATTCGCCAGGGGCCGGAGAGAAGGCACGCAAATTGCAGGCTGAAGCGGATAAGCTGAAGGCAGAAGCTGAGGCATTGAAGGGAACGGCCAGGCTAGAGGATCTCACTGTTTGGAAGATGGTAAAGGAGAAGAACACCAAGAAAGGGTCCCAAGAGTATGCCTACTGGATGACCTCCTGGCGTGAGCGCGGTAAGGTGCGCAATGTCCATCTTGGGAGCTGCAGGAAGCTGTCTCGCGAGGATGCCCTGCAGAAGGCCAGGAAGATGAAGGCGGAGGCGCTAGGAATAAGCATCGACGTTCATATGTAGTAAAAAGTGGGAGTAATTCAACCATGGACGACAGATTAGAGTTTCTTCAACACACATTCGACAAATGTACGCCACTATTCCGCGACACAACGCTCCCGGAGCATATTCTCAAACGGTATAAGGTTGGATTATTCTTACGAGAACCGACATTCTGCGACGCCACATACAAATTGGGAGGCTTCGTTGCCCCTCACCGCTTCCTCATCATTTCTTCAAACGCGCGTTGCCTAGACGAAATTGCCCCATCACCTTGGGGATTGTGTGTTTGGCAAAGAGGAAGAGTTTTCAAAGTCATTGACCAGGTTGAGTGGGCTGGTCACGTGCAGACGACGCTCCTGGAAATTCCCGAGGTTCTTCTTGACCTCTTTTGCGGTACAAGCCCAAACGATCTCGAACAGAATTTTGCGATTCAATCACGGGAGACATTCGAACAATGTATTGAAATGGCACCTTTAGCTGAACTGAATACAGACGAATGGCGAGAACGCCTCACCTATCCGATCGGTATCGAAAATCAGGGGCGGTATTTTCCGATTTTCGGCGAAGAAGCTTGCCAAGACAAAAATGCGACACTCCTAATTCGACGAGTGTTGCATCACCAAGCGCAGATACATTTGTTGACGAACGATTACGATGAAGCAATGCCGCTACTTCGTCAGGCACTGGCGATAGGCAGCAAGTCTGATGCCACGGACGACGCGACTGGACGAATTCTGCTAACTTTAGCAGACCTCTACTTCGAAATTAGCGATCTCCAAAAGGCAGAAGCCACTTTAGTGGAGGCCTTTCAGGCCTTCAAGCAAATGCCTCATGAAAAAAACCGCTTGGCTGTGGCGGCAACGCATTCTCGTCTTGGACATGTATACCAAATGGGAGGTGCCTTTGCCGAAGCGGAGCAGAATTATCTCCACGCCTTAAAAATACTTCGACGGGTGGGGGACCAAAAATCACTTGCAGGAGTGCTAGTATCACTTGGGGCCCTCTACGAGAGAATTGCGAGATACGACGATGCCCAGGCTGTCCTTAACGAAGCAGTCGAGATCAAATGCGACGAGAACGGCAAATGTCACGATGCGGTCCTCTTGAATAATGTAGCGCGTCTGGCCAATGCCAAAGGTGAGCACGTGAAGGCAATCGAGTACCTTCGTAGTGCCGTCGAACTCAACCGCGAAAATTCAACTATTGACTTTCAACAGCAAGCAATGCTGCTCTACAACCTTGCGGAATCCCTTGGTGCCCTGGGTAAATCAGATGAAGCGCTCGAAACTTTCAAAGACGCGCTCGAGATCGACCGCTATCTAATCAGCGAAGTAAATTCAATGTCCTCGGATAGACAGCGTCAGGAATTCCTCATAGCAAGCCAGTTTCGAGTTCACCAATGCATTTCGTTGATTCTGCGTTACCTTTCAGAATCGCAGCATGCTCTCGAGTTCGTCGCCAAGTTGATCTTTGAAAGGAAATCGCTTGGATTGGACTTAAGCTTGCTTCATCGCAAATCCGTTCTTAACGACAATGAATCGTCGATAGCAAAGAAGGTGTTTGAAATGAGAGACCTTCAATCGCGGATCGCACTTAAAACCTTGGCGAACGCTGGCAAGAGTGGAAATGAAGATTCGCGTTCGCAAATTGAAGAGGACATAAAGCGTTGCGAGTCGCTTGAATCGGAAATCTCACGACTTGTTCCATCTATCGATGTGGAACGAAGGCTTCGATCCAGTGGGTGGCGCGAGGTTGTTGAGCATCTACCGGATAAATCCGTTCTTCTGGAGTTTTTTCGACTGAATTTCTTTGATTTCACGTCCGTGAGAGCTCGAGGAGAGGACCCGCAGAAAAATCGTAAATACATCGCCGTCATTCTAAAATGTTCGAACAACCGACCTGAGATCGTGGATCTTGGCGATGCCGAGGAAATCGACAAGAGAATCGCCCAGCTCCGAATGCGTGTAACCGGAGAAATCGATTCGAAAGCGTTTGAAGTTTTCCCCGGAAAAACCGGCTCCGATGGGAATCTGCGGTATGGCCTCTCGGACATAGAGACAATAGATGAAAACGATGAACGCTTGCGAAAGTTAATCTTCGATCCGCTTGTCGACGGCTTAGGGAAAAGTACTCGATTGATTATCTCGCCAGATGGCAACCTGTTTCGTTTGCCGTTCGAGATTCTTCCGTTGTCTAATGGAACTCGCCTGATCGACCGGTACGAGATCAGTTACCTTACGAATGGCAACGACTTTCTGAGACTGATCGATAAGTCGCGGGTCGATATAAGTGACCCATTAGTAGTTGCCGACCCAGATTTTGATTTGAGCTGTGAGTTGGGCGCAGCCGCCTCGCCGGAGGGATCTAGTTCCACGTTTGTTCGATTAGATGGCACAAAGGAAGAAGGAGAAGCCATTGCCCAGATGCTTGGAGTCGATTTGGTATCGGGAGCAGAAGCAGTTGAAGGGGTCATCAAAACAAGGAAATCTCCAGTTATTTTGCACTTAGCCACACATGGCTTTGTGCTGGAATTTAGGTCGCGATACCTATCGATCGACGAATTAAAGGTAGGCATGACGATGACATCGGATAAACCCATTATTGCTATCAGCCCTCCGGAATGGCTAAATGACGACATAACTGATGACAAGGATTCGTATTCCTTTATCGCAGTCACACCTCCTCGGATGTTTGATGCCGACAGGGAAAGCGAATTTTCAAGACTCTCGAGAAATGTAAGCAATCCGATGCTCCGGTCAGGTGTGGCCCTAGCTGGTGCAAATACGTGGCTTAGAGAACTGGAATTGCCGGATAAAGCGGGGGACGGTATTCTCACAGCAGAAGAGGTCTGCAATCTTAATTTGGCGGGCACTGAACTAGTTGTAGTATCTGCTTGCGAGACCGGACTTGGAGACATTGTGAGTGGGGAAGGCGTATTTGGCCTTCGCCGATCTTTCGTTCTCGCGGGCGCACGATCGCTTGTAATCAGCCTTTGGAAAGTCCCAGATATCCAGACCAAGGATTTAATGATTGAATTTTATACACGCTTGATCAGAGGTGAAGCACGTTCAGAGGCGTTACGCCAAGCGAAACTCTCATTAAGACAACAGCATGCAGACCCGTTTTACTGGGGTGCTTTCGTTTGCCAGGGTGATCCTTCACCTATGACGAATGTTTCTCGATTTTTGACGCGCAGTCGTACGAGCCGCTAACGATTGCCTTGGGTGGAACCCAGCCCGGACGCCTCGCTGGCGGCGATAACGCTCCGTCCGCTCGACACAGGTTAAGTTCGTAGGACTGCGAGATGCTGTATGTAGAGACATTACAGTCGAGGAGCATTCCTGATATGGGATCCGGAAAGCGCGTCTACTGATGGGCTCTTGGCATGAAGAAAAAAAGTGTTCAATGTCCATCTGGAGGACTACAGGATCTATCTCTCGACGAAATCCTGTAGACGGCTAGTGCACCATAACATTAGTTTTGCAACTTTATATAGTGCCTGTTCAGCTTTGACCTTGCATCGTTTTTTGTGAATTTCCATTTTATAGTAGCTTT
>Ga0209340_1000893_pt1 | contig 25514 bp, 24 predicted proteins | sample EPASupsiteSAE323_FD_187266 | JGI IMG/M metagenome (GOLD analysis project Ga0209340, IMG submission 187266) | Bioremediated contaminated groundwater from EPA Superfund site, New Mexico - Sample SAE3-23 (SPAdes) (version 2) | ecosystem: Environmental > Aquatic > Deep subsurface > Groundwater >... | reverse complement strand
TTTCGTGCGCACTGTGGACGCGGCCGCATAGCGGCTGGTCACATCGAGATACAGGGCCTCGAACCGATCCTGTGGCAGCGAGGCTGAAGGCGGCAGCGCCCGGCGCATGAGAAGTTCGAACCCGTTTCCCACCATGAGCTTATAGGATTCGGCGGGATGCCCCGCGAAACCCGCGGCCGCCAGGCTCGAATTGACTGCGGCCGCGATGTCTTCCAGAGTGTCCGCGAGCGTACCGTCGAGGTCGAAAAGCGCGGCGCGGAGTGAGGCGCCCTTATCGACGCGGGATCGTTCTGGTTGCTGCATACGGTTCCTCCCGCGCCCCGGATGGATTCGCACACCCGGCGCCGTGTATCATAAACCTTCAAGTCCGGGAAAATTTAACGGCATTCGCAAGGAGCGTCAACAACTGTGGGCAGCAAAGGGAAATCGCCGGGGACCGATTCCTGTTCCGGGCCAGGCGCCGGGCCAGGCGCCGGACCAGAGGCCGGAGCGAACTTCGAGGCGATGGATGCCGCATATCGCTCGATATATGGTTCGCGGTGGGATGGGCTTCTGTCTGCGCTCCGTGGCGAAGGAGCACCCTGCGGTATCTCCGTCCTCCCGGAAGGCGGGTTCGAAACCGATCCGGAAGCGCCCGAAGGAATGTACCGGCTCGATCGCGCTTCTTTGGTCCCCGCCTGCGCCTTGGCCTTGCCGCGGGAAGGCGAAATTCTGGACGCGTGCGCCGCTCCCGGCGGCAAGACACTGATTCTCGCCGCCCGGGCCTGTCCGCTGGGTCTGCGCATCCTGGCCAACGAACTTTCGTCGGAACGCCGGAGACGACTTTCCGGCGTCCTTGACGGGCATTTGCCGCCTGCGATCAGGGCTTTGGTGACGGTGACCGGAAAAGATGCGGGCGCAATGTGCCGCGACAACGAAGAGCGGTTCGGCGCGATCCTGCTGGATGCGCCATGCTCCTCGGAACGTCATGTGCTTGCCTCTCCATCCGCCATGGCAGAATGGACTCCGGCCCGCAGCCGGAACCTCGCGGCCCGGCAATGGGCCCTGCTGTCTTCGGCTTTCATCATGTTGAAGCCGGGCGGCTGTCTGGTCTATTCGACCTGTACGATTTCGCCCCGGGAAAATGACGGTGTGATGGGACGGCTCATGAAAAAATACGGCCCCCATGTGCGCCTTGACCCGCCGGAAGAGGGAGAAGCGACCGAATTCGGCCGGATCATCCTTCCCGACAGAGAACTGGGGGCGGGGCCGATATATCTGGCGAGGGTTTACAAGCGTCAGTCCGGCTTGCCGTCGCCGTCGAGATCGGAATCTTTGCCGCCAGCCTCATGAAAAGCCAGTTCCTTTTCGTCGATGTCTTTTTCGAGCGTTTTGATCTGATCGATCAGACCGGCGATGCCTTCGGTATAGGCGCCGATCATCGGTTCGCCTTTTTCGACAAGCAATTCGTAGGTTTCGGCTCCAAGCTGGCCGGTGAGTTTCTGGGCTTTTGAGTGCAGCTGCAGGATTTCCACCCTGAGTTTTCCCATCTCACCCCAAGTCTGAGCCTGGGCTCCCGCTTTGTTGAGCGCATCTTTGGATACATCGAGACTCTTTTCGAGGAAACTCTTCATTTTTTCTCCGAACGTCATACAGTACCTCCAAGTAAATGAACTACTCAGAATTTACCGCCGTGACGCCGTGACTTCAAAGCGAAAGGGCGATACAATCGTATATTATCCAATAATATCCGGCGCTGAACGGCGCCGGGGAGGGCCGAAATGAATGGATTTGTCGCCGCTTTCGTTCTTGGGGTCGCCTGGTGGCTCGCTTTTGCCTTGATAGGCCTTGCGAGACGACAGATGCCGGTTTTCGTGCTCCTTCTGGTTGCCGGCGTTCTCTGGGCATTCGGCACATGGTCCCTTGCGGGCGAATTCGGCGATCTCGCCGTCGCCATGTTCATCATACCAGTCATCGTGCTTGTTCCGATGATGCGCATCATCAACGAGTATCAGCGCGGCGTCCTTTTCCGCCTCGGCCGCATGAAAGCGGTGGTCGGACCGGGCTTCAACCTCATCCTGCCCTTCGGCATCGATGTACTGCGCAAGGTAGATATGCGCACCTTTACAATCGATGTACCCAAGCAGGAAGTCATCACCCGCGACAATGTGCCCGTTCTTGTCGACGCCGTCGTCTACTTCAACGTGTTCGATCCCACCCTCGCGGTGAATAAGGTCGCCGATTACACCAAGAGCACGAGCCTTCTCGGGCAGACGATCCTCCGGTCGGTGCTCGGCCAGCACGAACTGGACGACATGCTTTCCAAGCGTGCCGAACTCGGCCAGATCCTGCAGGAACTTCTCGATGTGGCCACAGACCCCTGGGGTATCAAGGTGACGGCGGTCGAGATCAAGGCGGTCGAACTGGCCGACACAATGAAACGCGCCATGGCCCGCCAGGCCGAGGCCGAACGCGAGCGGCGCGCCAAGATTATCGCAGCCGAAGGCGAGATGCAGGCGAGCGAAAAACTTGCGCAGGCTGCGACCGTCATGGCGAAGGAACCTTCGGCCCTTCAGTTGCGGTATCTGCAGACTCTCACCGAGATTGCGGTGGAAAAGAACTCGACCATACTTTTCCCGCTGCCGATGGAATTCCTGCGTTTTTTCAGCCAGGCACCCAAGTCGTAAGCCGCGGAACGGAGAAACATACGGATGCGTTGTCCCCATTGCGGAAGTCTTGACGACAAGGTGATCGATTCGCGGAGCCTCGCGAACGGTGAAAGCATACGCCGGCGCCGCGAATGTCTGTCCTGCAATCTCAGGTTCACCAGCTACGAACGGATCGAGGAACAGCCCCTCATGGTAGTGAAGCGCGACGGGCGGCGCGAGCCTTTCGAGCGCACGAAACTGGAGCGCGGCCTCGTGCGCGCCCTCGAAAAGCGGCCTGTTTCCCAGCTTTCGATGGAAAACCTCGTGAACGAAATCGAAGACGAGGCCGCCCAGACCGCCAGGAATTCCAACGAAATCCAGAGCTCGGTGCTCGGCGACATGGTGCTCCGGCGCCTTTATTCTCTGGACAAGGTTGCCTATATCCGGTTCGCCTCGGTATACAGGAAGTACGAAACACCCGATGAATTCATAAGGGAAATCGAAGCCCTGGAGCGCGGCGAACGTCGAGAGGAGACTTGATTGCTTGAAGTAATCGACATCAAAAAAAGTTTCGGCGCGGCGAGGGCTGTCGACGGCGTGAGTTTCCGCGTTTCGCCCGGCAGCATTTTCGGACTCATCGGGCCCAATGGCGCGGGAAAATCGACCATAATCAGAATGATCATGAACATCCTCGCGCCGGATTCCGGTTCGATCCTGTTCGATGGGGTTCCTTTGGTCGACGGGCACAAGACAAAGATCGGATACCTGCCGGAGGAACGCGGTCTCTATCGCAAGGACACTGTCGATGAAATTCTCCGCTATCTGGCCGAGCTCAAAGGCATGTCGAGGTCTGCCGCCAGGGCGTCCATCGCTCTGTGGCTGGCCCGATTCGATCTGGCCGATCGCGGTAAGGCCAAGATCTCCGAGCTCTCCAAGGGCATGGCGCAGAAAGTGCAATTTATCGCTTCGGTAGTCCACGATCCTGCTCTCGTACTATTCGACGAGCCCTTTTCCGGACTGGACCCGATGTCGCAGGAAATTCTCCTCGCCGCGATGGTCGAACTGAAGAATGCCGGGAAAACGGTGATCTTCTCGACCCACATCATGGAGCATGCCGAGAAGATTTGCAGCGAAATTTTTATGGTACACCGGGGCCGGGAAGTCGCGTCCGGCAAGCTCTCCGAACTCAAGACCAAGTACGGACGGAATTCCGTTCAGCTCGAATTCGACGGCGACGGCGCATTTTTGCGGGATCTGCCCTGCGTCGAATCGGTGATACCCTATCCGCGGTGGACGGAAGTGGCCCTGAATCAGGGCTCTTCCGCGCAAGAGCTTCTCGCTGCGGCGTCCGCGCGGCTCTCGCTCAGGCGTTTCGAGCTTATGGAACCTTCGCTCCACAAGATATTCATCTCTCTCGCGGGCGGTTCGGCCGAGGAGGCCATACAATGAGCCGGCTTCGCGCGATAGTGCGCCATGAGTTCCGAACCGCGGCAGCCAACAAGACCTTCGTCGTGATGACGATACTCGGCCCCTTTCTCATACTTGCAGTCACCCTTCTTCCGGGCTTGTTGAGCGCGAACCCCGCCGCCCTGGGGGGAAATAAACCTGTCCTCATTCTCGAGTCCGAGCCTTTCGCGGCACAGACCGCGGCGGCCCTGGAAAGCACGGCAAGACCGGTCAGGCTGGTCGCCGACTCCGACGAGGCCAAAAAAGAAGTACTTGGCGGCAAAGCCGCGGGGTTCCTCGCGGGCCGGGTTCTCTATACCAAGACGGGAACCGACGCGGTCCTGTACGGGACGCTGGGATCGATCGTGGCGGCCATGGAGCGCGAGGAAAAAATCGTCCGGTCCGGACTCGATCCGGTTTTGCTGCGGACCCTTCTCGAAACTCCCGAACTCGAAGTAGTCCGTCTGCAGCAAGGCGGCGGCGAACGCAAAAGCGGCTCGGATGAATTCCTCAGCATCATGTTTACCGTTCTTGGCTTCGTCATGCTCCTCTATATGACGATCCTGCTCTACGGGCAGATGATCGGCCGGTCGGTCGTACTGGAAAAGACGTCAAAAACCGTGGAAATCATGCTGTCGTCGGTCACACCCCGAGAACTCATGTACGGCAAGATTCTGGGAATCGGGCTGGCGGGGATAGTGCAATATGCAATCTGGATCGGGGTCAGCCTTGCGCTCGTCAAATTCGCGGGGCCCTCGCTGGGCCTTTCCCTGCCCCGCGAAGTTTCTTCTTCCAACCTCGGCTGGCTTTTTCTGTTTTTCATTTTGGCTTTTTTCCTGTATGCGTCGGGGTATGCCGCAATAGCGGCCGCGTCCGAGGATGAACACCATCTGGGGCAACTGGCCTGGCCGCTCATCGCATTTCTCATCGTTCCGGTGGTGCTGATCAGCCCGCTGGTCATGAATCCCCAGTCGCCGCTGTCGGTCGGCCTTTCCATTTTTCCCATGACAAGCCCGATCGTCATGCTCATTCGCATCATGGTATCCCCACCTCCGGCGTGGCAGATCGCGCTCTGCATCGCGCTTCTTGCCGCCACTGCATGGGGGATGGCCACCGCGGCGGCGCGGATTTTCAGGACCGGCATCCTCATGACCGGAAAGCGCGCGAATTTCAAGGAAATTTCGCGCTGGCTACGGATCAGGTAACTTCAGGAACCACTGCGGGCTGTCGGCTCCGACCGGTTTTTTGGTGATTGTCTTCTTAACGCAGACTTAACGGGATCAGGCTCCACATTAACGGCCTCTCTATTTTCCGATATCCCTTCGATCTGTATCGTACTGCCTGCACTGGAGGCATTTGTGTACGTGATCATCATAGGGAGCGGAAATTTGGGAGTTGGCCTCGCACTCGCTTTATCTTCGAGGAAAGATGATGTCGTCGTCGTCGACCACGGTGCGGACTCGGGGCGTTTCGGAGAAGGGTTTGACGGGATGCTCGTGGACGGCGACCCGATGGATATGAAGGTGCTGGAACTTTCCGGCATGCCCCGCGCCGATTTGGTTATTGCGGTGACGTCCTCCGACAACGTGAATGTGACCTGTGTTCAGGCCGCCAAAGAATTGTTCGGCGTAAAAAAGGTATTGGCACGCATCGCCGATCCCGAACGGGAAAAATTCTATCGAAGCATAGGCCTTGGCACTGTCTGTCCGACCGTCACCGGCGTAAATCAAGTGCTGGAGCTTGTACTGGCCGATCGCTTCGCTCCTTTTGCAGCGAGTTTGGATCCTTCCATGCTCTGCGTCCATACCCTGCCGGAATGGGTTGGTCTTTCGTTCTCCAAAATTGTACCTCGGGAAGGAGGACATATCGTCGGTGTGATGCGCGGCGGACGACTCGCCCGTGTGGTACGCCGGGAAGTGGTACGTTCGGAAGATACTGTCGTCATAGCCCTAAAGGCGGAGAAAGGGGGCCGATCATGGAGCGTGTGATTGTCGTTGGCGCTGGCAAGGTCGGTTTTCATCTTGCAAAAGTCCTTATCGAATCGGACTATGAAGTCGTCCTCGTCGAACGTGACGGTGCGCGGGGAGCTTCGGTCGCCGAAAGCATCGCAGTGGAAGTGTTCCGCGGCGATGGGACCGATATAAGAGTCCTCTGTGACGCCGGAGCCGACAGGGCTTCGTATTTCGTGGCAGTAACGGGGAGCGATGCCGATAATCTCGTGGCCTGTCAGATTGCGAAAGAGCATTTTCATGTACCCCATTCGATCGCGAGGGTCATCGATCCCGGTAATGAGAAACTTTTTCACCTTTTGGGCATAGACGCCGTCATAAGCACGACCGCTCTGGCGGCGATGACGATCCGCAACGTACTGCCGTCGAACGGTCTGCGTCTCACATCGATTTTCGACAAGGGCGACGTCGAACTCGCGGAGGTTGAACTTACGGAATTCTCCCCTGTTGTTGGTCAGCCTGTCTCGGATATCCGCCTGCCAGAAGATTCATTGCTCGTTGCCATTCTGCAGGGAGAGACTGTTTCCTTGCCGCGCGGGCGGACGGTCCTGAAGTCGCAGGACCATATTTTTGCAGTAGTGCGACGCAGTGCGGCGCCGGCACTTCGCTTGGCACTCGTCGGGGAAGGTAGCTGATGTCGCAATTTTCCACTCGTGTCCGCACAGTACCGATCATATCTGGTATCGTTGCGGAGCTGGTATTCGCCTTTGCGCTCGGGCTTGTCGGATGTCTCATTTCCGTGGCGGCTGTCCTGTTCATGGGGATTTAATGCGTACATCGTCGAAATGGGAGGATATCAGACTCATCCTCCACTACACCGGGAAAATCATAATCGGAGTGGCAGCGCTCGACCTCATTCCATTGGCGACCGCTCTTGCATCGGGCGAGTATGCTTCCGCCGTCGATTTCCTTCTGAGCTTCGGTGCTGCATTGACTCTTGGAGCCGGTTTGAGCGCCTTCGGTGTGACGACACGACGTCCTGGCTGGATGCACGGAATGGTAACGGCTGGAGTATCGTGGCTCGTGGCGATGGTTGTCGCCGCTCTGCCTTACTGGCTTTCCGGGCATTATCGCGGTTACCTCGACTGCATGTTCGACGTGATGAGCGGATTGACGACTACAGGGATCGTGCTCATCCAAGACCTCGATCACATCTCGGACAGTCTCAATATGTGGCGCCACCTTCTCACGTTCGTAGGGGGCCAGGGGATAATTGTGTTTGCACTGGCACTGTTCGCCGACGGGACAGGAGGAGGGTACGGCTTTTACGTAGGCGAGGGTAAGGACGAACGTCTTTTTCCGAGCGTTTTACATACCGCGAAAGCCATCTGGCGGATAAGTATTCTCTACCTCGTCATAGGCACCGCCGCTTTATGGATCGCGGGTATGGTGATCGGTCTTTCGCCTGCCCGGGCATTCCTGCACGGGCTCTGGATCTACATGGCAGCCTGGAGTACCGGTGGATTCGCTCCCATGTCGCAGAACATACTCTACTATCACAGCGATCTGTTCGAAGTAATCACATTTCTTTTCTTTACCGTCGGTTCGTTCAATTTCGCTCTCCATAGCGCGGTACTTCGGGGCGACAGGAAAGAACTTGTCCGAAACATCGAGACCTTGTCCTTCGGAACTACGCTGAGCCTGCTTACATTCGTCGTCTGCGCGGGACTCATCAAACTGCACGTCTACCCGGACATCGTCGCCCTGGTACGCAAAGGGTTCTACCAACTTGCCTCCGCCCACACTACGACGGGATTTATGACGGTCTACCCCCGCCAGTTTGCGACCGAGTGGGGAGATGTGGCCGTATTCGCATTGATAGTCGCGATGCTCATAGGCGGAAGCGCCTGTTCCACGGCGGGGGGATTCAAGGGGCTACGCATTGGAATACTCTTCAAAGCGATAGTTCAGGAAACCAGACAAATGCTCAGGCCGAATTCGGCCGTCGTGGTACAGAAGTTCCGCTATCACGGAACCAAGATTCTGAGCGCGCAACAAGTCCGGAGTGCCGCATTGATCGTCCTTATGTACGTTGTGATCTTCGCGATCGCTACGCTCGCGGGCTGTCTTGCGGGCTATCCTCTTCTGGATTCGGCTTTCGAATCGGCTTCGGTGACGGGTAACGTGGGCCTGAGCATCGGTATATCGAATACGGCCATGCCTGCCGGTCTTAAAATCGTGTACATATTCAATATGTGGGCGGGAAGACTCGAGTTCATGGCGATTCTTGCATCCTTGGGCTTTGTATCCGCCATTTTCAAAAAGAGATCCATATGAAGAGCGCAGTATTGTTCGCTTCGATGACGATATTGTCCGTTCTCACTGCATTGGCCCCTGTTCCTGCAGAAGCGCAGGCACGTCAGGAAATACAGAGCCCAAAGGGGATGCCGACCAAGAACGATTCATCGGCAAGAGTGCCGGTCGTTCAGCTTGTAGAGCGGGCCGTTCAGTATGACGGCACAGAGGTCGAAATCGAAGGTGAGATCATCGGAGACTTGATGTCCCGCGGCGATCACGCTTGGTTGAGTATTCTCGACGGTGGTACTGCTGTGGGCGTTTGGGCAACTGCGGAAGATATAACTGTCGTCTCTTTTCTCGGGCGCTATTCCACACGCGGCGACCGGCTCCGGGTCAGGGGTGTCATGCACCGTGCATGCCCGGAGCACGGCGGCGATCTGGATATCCATGCCACATCGGTGGAAGTAGTGGAACGTGGCCGAGCGGAATTCCATCCTGTGAATGCGGGACGGCTTACGGCCGCGATAATGCTCAGTGCAACGGGTGGGGGCCTTCTCGTGTTCTGGCGGCGGCGCGAGCGGAAAGTCAAAAAACCGTGAGCCCTGGAAGTGCGACCTTGGCGAAATGCCCTCCGCGGAGTAATAGTGACGGGGGAGTTTCATGGCTGTAAAGACTAATCTTCGCAAACAGGGTTCGATCGCAGTTGGCGTCGGGAGCTCGCCCAACTCTGTTCGTCTTGTGCAGTGGGCTCATCAAACGGCACACGCACTCGGAGTGGAATGGGTCGCGATCCATGTCGACGATGGTGCTGTTATGGGAACCGCGGACAAAACGCGGCTGGAAGAAAACCTTGATCTTGCGCGCTCCATGGGAGCGCAAGTCTCGACGGTCGTAGGGGCGGATGTCGTATCCGTTTTGATCGCCGCCGCCATGAGGGCCGACGCAGCCATGCTCGTGGTGGGCCGTTCGGGGCTCTCCCGACTGGGACCCATTCCACGCCGAGCCACCATATCCGATCGCATCCTGCGCGAAGCAAACCCTCTGGATGTGGTAGTGGTGAGCGATTCAAAGGAACTGCGGGCCGACCTTACGTTCGCCTCACTACGCAATCTTTTCAGCGCTCCCTTGAGCCAATACGGACTACTGTTCGTTGTCTTTGCCGCAGTAACAGGCCTCTCTCTCGTGCTTGTTCCTTTCCTGGGACACCGAAGCGTCGCGCTTCTCTATCTCGCTGCGGATCTCCTTCTGTCTCTCGTGTCGAAACCCGCACCTGTGGCGATCTTCGCGCTCGTATCCTCACTTGCATACAATTTCTTCTTCATTCCTCCGCATTTCACGTTTGCCATCTCTTCGTCGGAAGATATCATACTTTTTTGTCTGTATTTTCTTGTCGCGGCCGTGACCGGATTCCTGTCTTCCGGCTTGCGCTCCCGCGAGCGACTGCTGGCCAAGCGGGACAGAATAGCGACGTTGCTTCTGGCGGCCGCAGAACGTCTCGCCGAGTCGCGGACCGTCGAAGAGGCAGCGACTGTTGTGGCTAACCTCGTCGAGCGAAACTTGGGAGGGCTGGCCGTCGTGTACGTAGCGGAGACAGAGGGTTACGCAGAGAGTCTATACGGCACCGGTACACATGAAATCGGCTGCGTAGACAGAATCGCAGCCAGGCGCTGCATAGAACTGGGAGAGAGTTGCGGGCACTTTAGTTCGAATCTGCCGGAGTCCAGGTATCGCTTTGTTCCCGCTCGGGCAGGCGAGCGGACCGTAGCTGCGGTCGGTTTTTCCCCCGCCGCGAGAAAGGCGCGGCCCAAAGAGGACGATGAGCTTTTCGCAGCATTGGGACGAAGTCTTGCGCTCTACATAGAAAAGGCGCGTTCGGAGGAGGCGTCGCGCCGCGCCGCGCTCGAACTCGAATCGGAACGTCTGGCCAAGGTTCTCTTCGACTCAGTGTCCCACGAACTTAAAACTCCTCTTACGACGATAACCGGTTCATTGAGCGCGCTTCGCGACGAGAGCATCGCAACGAACCCCGCTTCGCGGGCCGAACTCCTGGAAGGCGCATTGAGTTCCGCGGACAAGCTCAATAGAGTCGTGGAAGATTTTCTTTCGATAGGGCGTATAGAAGCAGGGGTGCTGAGACTGAAGCGCGAACCGACCGAGATCTCCGACCTTGCGGGAATGGCGGTGAAATTCGCCGCCGGCGCACTGAAAGAAAGACCCTTCAAACTGACCGTGCCAAAAGAAGCCTGGGCTTTCAAAATCGATGCGGTGCTGGTTGCGCGGCTTGCGTCGAATCTGCTTGAAAACGCCGGCCGATATTCTCGCCAGGGAAGCGGCATCGAGTTGCGCCTGGCGTACAAGGAGCGAGGTCTCTCGCTCATAGTCAGAGACGAAGGCCCCGGTTACTGTCTTGAACGCATGTGTACCCCCTTCGCAAAATTCCGGAGGGCGGAAGAAGATCAGCCGGGCGGCGTAGGACTCGGACTGGCCATTTGTCGCGGGATAGCCGAAGCTCACGGTGGGCGTATGGAAGCACGCCATGTGGAGAACGGTTTCGAAGTGGAAGCGATTTTTCCGGATTGCGCGGGAGCCGAGATATGACGCGAGTACTTGTTATCGACGACGAACTTCAGATCAGGCGTCTTCTTTCGATAGCTCTCAGCGGCAAAGGGTGGGAAGTCTTCGATGCTCCCAATGGCTTCGAAGGTATTCAAACGCTGATACGTGTCAAGCCGGATGTGGTTCTGCTCGATCTCAATCTCCCAGACATGGATGGGCATGCAGTATTGGCAAAAATACGGGAATGGAGCACCGTTCCGGTTGTGATCCTGTCGGTCCGTGATTCGCAGGAAGATATCATCGGTCTTCTTGACGCAGGTGCCGACGATTATATCGTAAAACCTTTTTACACGGATGAAATGGTGGCACGCCTTTCCGCAGTTTGCCGAAGGAGGGCGCCGGAATCGGGACTTACATATAGTCGTGCCGATCTCGACATCGATCTCGAATCGCGGAAGGTTAAGAGAGGAGTATCTGATATACACCTGACGATCACGGAATTCGCAGTTCTGGAAATCCTGTTGCGACATGCAGGGAAAATCGTTACGCGCGATCGTCTCCTCAAAGAAGTGTGGGGACCTTCCTGGGAAGCGGAAGAAGGGAGCCTGCGAGTGCATATACGCGCACTGCGCCGTAAATTGGAAGCCAATCCTGAACATCCAGACCTTATTCTTACCGAACCGGGAGTTGGTTACAGATTGACAGCGCCGGACATCTGAAATTTTGGAAAAATATATAGTTATGTACCGATGTGAACTCATAAAAAAGAGCGGTTCCGCATTGGAACCGCTCTTTGTATGCAAAATCTTACATGAAGAAGTAGGCTTGTCACACAAGCGCCGTGACCACTACAAGGCGGACAGACAACCGCTCGTCCGCTGCCCGTGAGGAGGTCAGTCCTCTTCTTCCTCGTGTATGTGGAAGGCCTGTGCCGCCTTGATCACATCGTCGGCGATCTTGCCCGTGATCGGCGCATAGTGGTCGAACTCGATTTCGAAAGAACCGGTGCCCGAAGTCATCGCCCGCAGATCGATGGCATAGCGCAGGAGTTCAGCCTGCGGTGCCTGTGTCACGATCTGCACGATACCGCCGCCCATGGGGTTTTGGCCGGATATGCGGCCGCGCCGCCCGGAGAGGTCCGACATGACGTCGCCGAGGTTCTTGTCCTCGACGAATACCGACAGGTTCATGATCGGCTCGAGGAGTACGGGGTTCGCCTGCTTTGTAGCTTCGCGGAATGCGCCGCGGGAAGCGATCTTGAACGCCATCTCCGAAGAATCGACGGGGTGTTCCTTGCCGTCGGTGATGGCGGTTTTGACGTCGACAACAGGGTACCCCGCCACGATTCCGTGTTCCATCGCCTGATGGATACCTTTTTCGATGCCGGGGATGAAGCCCTTGGAGACCGATTGGCCGAACAGCTTGTTTTCGAACTGGTAGCCCGTTCCGCGTTCGAGGGGTTCGACTTCGAAAACGACGCGGGCGTACTGCCCGTGCCCGCCCGTCTGCTTTTTGTGCGTATATTCCGCGCCGGCCTTTTTCGTGATGGTCTCACGATAGGCGACCCGGGGAACCCTCGTCTCCGCCACTATCCTGGACAGACCCTTGATCTTGTCGAGGATCATGTTGATCTGGAGTTCGCCCATGCCGGCGATGACGGATTCCTTGGTTTCGGAGCTGAAAGCCACCTGGAAGGTAAGGTCTTCCTCCGCCGCCTTGTAGAGGAGTTCGTTGAGCTTGTCCTCTTCTTTCTTGTTCTGGGCGGAGATGGCGAGCGTATGAACCGGGGTCGGAAGCTTGAGGGGAAGGAACGCGACCGGATTGTCCCAGGCGGAGATGGTGTCGTTTGTCTTCAGCGAGGCGGCCTTGGCGATGATGCCGATATCGCCCGCGGCGAGAGAGGGGGTTTCTTCCAGTTTCTTGCCCTGGGCGGTATAGAGCTTGCCGAGGCGTTCCTTGCGGCCGTCGCGGACGTTGACCACGTCCAGATCGGGCACAAGGGTTCCGGTTATGACTTTGACGTAGGAAAGACGGCCGGAAAACTGATCGATCTGGGTTTTGACGATCAGGGCCGAAGCAGGCTTGGCCGGATCGACGTGGATTTCGATTTCGGATCCGTCTTTGCCCGCGACTTTTTCGGGCTCCAGCTTGGAAGGATCGGGAGCGATCGCGGCGAGGAATTCGATGAGGGCTGCGGTGCCCGAATTGCGCAGGCCGGAACCCGCGAACGCGGGAACGATCCGGCTTTCGGCCAATGCTTCACGCAGGCCCTTGACGGTCTCTTCCTGGCTTAAGGAGCCCTCGGTCAGATATTTTTCCATGAGATCATCGTCGCCTTCGGCCGCAGCTTCAAAGAGCCTGTTGCGCGCTTCCGTGACGGCGTCCGCCATTGCGGCGGGAATCGCCGAGGCGATCTCTTTCTGATCATGGCTTGCCGGTTTCAGATACGCTTTTCCGGTCAGCACATCGATGACGCCCGCGAACTCGAGGCCGTCGCCCATGGGAATCGTTACGGGCACCGCATCGATTTTGAATTTTTCCTTGACGTCGGCGAGCGCCGAATCGAATGAAGCCCGTTCCTCGTCCATTTTCGTGACAAAAAGCACGCGGGGTTTGGCGCGGGCTTCTAGATTCCTCCAGAGTTTGATCGTTTCGATCTGGACTCCGGACTTTCCGTCCACCAGAAGGAGCGCAGTTTCGCAGGAGCGGAAGGCGAGAATTACTTCGCCCACGAAATCCGATGATCCGGGTGTATCGAGAAAATTTATTTTGACATCGCCGGTTTTGATATTGGTGAGGGTCGCGCGGACGGAAATTTTGCGGGAAATTTCATCATCGCCGTAGTCGCTCGTCGTCTTGCCGGACTCGAGAGTCTCGGGCTTTGTAATAGCTCCACCCTGAAACAAAATGTGTTCGAGGAGGGTAGTCTTGCCGGTACTGCCGTGACCGGCGATGGCCACATTCCGGATGCGGTCGGTCGCGAATGCCATAAACACTCCTTAAGGGTGGATGCTGAGGTAGATCCCTATTTTGTGCATAAGGAAACCGATTTATTATAAACCGCTCTCTTGAGGTGTCAACAGCCGATTTTCAGTTGGAGGCGGGTATGCGTTGACTCATATGGGTTCTGTTGGCGCTATAGGCGCTATGCGGCTATGCGTCGCGCTATGCGCCGCGCATAGCGCGAAGAGTCCGCTCCATTGACAGGAACGAGCCAGGCGGTCTAGCGTAGCGCCTGTGTTGCGGGATGTAGCCTAGGGGCTAAGGCGCTTGCTTTGGGAGCAAGAGATCGGCGGTTCAAATCCGCCCATCCCGAAGAAGCGCAGCGGCCTTTTGTGTCGGCGGGGCGGGTTACAAGTAATCCGCCCATCCCGAAGCAGCGAGGCGTGTCTGGGATCATAGCTCAACCGGATAGAGCAACTGCCTTCTAAGCAGTAGGTCGGGGGTTCGAGTCCCTCTGGTCCCATAACTTTATTACTTATATTACAATGCTTTGTAAAATGGCGAAATATGGAACCCGTTACAAAAACGGGTCTGGGTCCTAACAGGGTTCCGAAAATAAAATCAACTGCCTAACAAAGTTATGATGCACTGGCCGTTAGTGAGTTTCGTCATCATCGAATAAATCACTCAGATGTATTTGTTGATGAAAAGAACCATATCAATGAAATTGAAAACTTCTGGAACCAGGCCAAGAGAGTCTTGAGAAAGTACAACGGGGTAGATAAGAAATATTTCCTTTTGTTCTTGAAAGAATGTGAGTTCCGTTTCAACTATGGAACACCAAAGAAGAAACTCTGGCTTCTTAGAAAATGGTGTTCAATTTAGAGGTTTATCTAATGCAGCCCCTATTTTCAGTTCCGCGATCCTGAGCTGCACGAGATCATCGCAGCGTTCGTTGTCGGGCACGCCTGAATGACCTTCCACCCAGTGGAATTCGGCTCCGCTGGCGGCGGCGAGCACGTCCAGCTCTTCCCATAGTTCACGGTTTTTCACGGGTTTTTTGTCGGCCGTTTTCCAGCCGTTGCGCTTCCATCCGGAAATCCACTTCGTGACACCATTGCGCACATATTGGGAGTCGGTGAAGACGCGCAAAGGCGCATCGGCCCAGGTTGCGCCGCGGAGGCCACCTTCGGCCCTGCGCGTGCCCATGAAGCGGAGCGCCTCGATCACGGCGCGAAGCTCCATCCGGTTGTTGGTGGTGTCGGATTCGGCGCCAGAATCTTCACGCACCCGGTCGCGGTATCGCATGACGTATGCCCAGCCTCCGGGACCGGGATTCCCGGAGCAGCCACCGTCGGTATGTATGTCGATGAAGTCCATCGGGAGCGAGTATGCGCGAAATTCAAGGGTATTTTCAATCCCGTCCGGGCGCTTCCCGTTGCTTTGGCGGGGTCTCGAAGAGTACACTGAAAGACAATATGTGGAAAGAATTCAAGACACTCATGCCCTATCTGCGGAAATACCGCTGGCGCTATGTGATCGGTTTGAGTTTCCTCATCGTGGTCGATGCGGCTCAGGTCGCCATTCCCCGTTTCGTGAAGCAAGTCGTGGATACCATATCCTCGGGCACGTTCGAAATGAGGGATATCCTGATTCCCGTCGGGTGGATGATCGCGGTGGCGGCCGTCATTTCGGTGGGGCGATTCTTCTGGCGGTATTTTATCATCGGGGCGTCCCGCAATATCGAAACCGAACTCCGGGACCGCCTGTTCGGCCATCTGCTGGAAATGGACAGCGATTTCTACCAGGCCAACAAGACCGGCGACCTCATGGCGCGCGCTACGAACGATATGAACTCGGTGCGCATGTCGGTGGGAATGGGTTTCGTATCCTTCGTCGACGGCGTTTTCATGTCCTCCATGATTCTCATCGCGATGTTCGCGAGCAACCCGCATGTCGCGCTCTATACCTGCATACCGCTTCCACTGGTCACGATACTCATTCTGTTTTTCGGCAAGATGGTGGGTGGGCGCTTCAGGAAAGTGAATGAAGGCTATTCGAAAATGTCGGATATCGCCCAGGAGACCATGTCGGGCATCAGGGTGATCAAGGCATTCGTGAAAGAAGATCATTTTTCCAAAAAGTTCGCCGTGGCCAATGACGAGTACAGCGACTCCACCATGGATCTCGTCAAGATTTTCGGTTTCTTCTTTCCCCTGATTTCCTTTCTTTCGGGAGTGAGCACCATCATCCTTCTCTCCGTGGGCGGCGGATCGGTGATCGGCAACAAGATGAGCGCGGGCGATATCGTCGCCATGCTTTCCTACCTCGAAATGCTGATCTGGCCCCTCATCGGAGCGGGAAATACCGTCAACATCATTCAGCGCGGCGCGACAAGCCTGAAGCGCATCAACCAGATCCTGAACACCAAGAGCGGCATCGTCCTGCCGTCCGACCCGATCACCGAAAAGCCCAAGGGCGGACTCGACATAAAACAGCTGCGATTCGCCTATTCGGGCCAGGAAAAACCCGCTCTGGCAGATATCAGCCTGTCGCTGCCCCGCGGTTCCTCCCTGGGAATTCTCGGCCGCGTCGGATCCGGCAAGTCGACTCTCCTGAAATTGCTTCCCCGCCTCCTCGATCCCCCTCCGGGGACCATATTCCTCGACGGCAAGGACATCCGCGATTTCGATCTGGCGACCCTGCGGAACAGCTACGGTTTCGTACCTCAGGATTCTTTCCTGTTCTCCGATTCCGTAAGGGCGAACATCATATACGGCGCCCCCGACATTTCGGAAGCGCGGTTCGCCGAAGTTGCGGCCATTTCTTCGATCGACCGGGACATCAAGCTTTTCCCCAAGAGCTGGGACACTGTTGTGGGAGAAAGAGGCCTTACCCTGTCGGGCGGCCAGAAACAGCGCGTCGCGATCGCGCGCGCCCTCGCGGTGGATCCGGAAATCCTCGTACTTGACGACGCCCTTTCCGCCGTCGACGCGGAAACCGAAGACCGCATACTGGAAGCCCTTCTCGAGGAACGCAAAGGCAAGACGACTATCCTTGTATCGCACCGGGTATCGACCTTGCGCCATACCGGGCTTGTGATCGTCTTGGACTCAGGCAGGATCGGGCAGTCGGGAAGCCATGAGGAACTTCTCGCCCAGACCGAGGGATTCTACGCGGAAATAGCGCGGCTCCAGGAACTGGAAGCCGAGGCGGCCATAACGGCCAACGGCAAGGGAGCCTGAAGGTATATGTCCGACTATTTTGAACACGACGAAATCACCAAAGGTTATGACTCCCGCATCGCTTCGCGCATCCTGGGCTATGTCAAACCCTATCGTCTCCTCACCGTGCTCGCCCTCATCGCTCTCATCGTGAGTACGGCGGGCGAGCTGTTCAGCCCGATCATCATCCGGAAGAGCATCGATGAAGCCCTCATTGTTTCCTGGTTCGGATTCGATCAGGCGGTAGCAGGCGAAGAAGCCATGCAGGCCACGCTCAAGATCACGCCGGAAGACCCCCTTGTCGCCGGCAAAGTCTATCTTCGCGCCTCCCGTCTCTCGGGCTTGAGCGGCGCCGAACGGCGCGACCTGGAAGCGCGGGGACTTTTTTCACCCCAGGAAATGTATCTGGTCGAAATCGACGCCTCGGATGCTCCGCAGGCCGAAGCGCTGGCCGCTCATCCTGAGCTGTTCACGGTCGACGGAAGCAGGGCCGTGATGCGCCTTGCGGATCTCAAGGCGCTTCCGGGCGAGGCGGCCTCGGCCTTGAGGAAAAATGACAGATCCAGGATCGCATCCAACGTAATCCTGCTTCTGGGAATTCTGGTCACGGTCCTCGTGTCCACTTTCCTCATGACCTATCTGACCAATCTCATCGGTCTCAAGGTGATGAAAGACCTGCGGATGCAGCTCTTCGCCCATGTTTCTTCCCGCTCGCTTTCATTCCTTTCGAAGCAACCCGTGGGAAGGCTTGTGACGCGCATGACCAGCGACGTCGAAACCATCAATCAGTTTTTTACGGACGTGCTCATTGCCTTCACCAAGGATTTTTCCATCATGGCCGGATCGCTGGCGGTGCTTTTCGCGCTCGACGCGAGGCTCGCCCTGTCGGTCCTGGCTACCGTGCCCTTCGTCCTCATTGTCGCGAACGTGGCGCGCAAGAAAGCGCGCGACGCATTCCGCAACCAGAGGCAATGGACGAGCAAGGTCAACGCCTACATCGCCGAAAGGCTTTCGGGCATCAATGTGGTCAAACTTTTCGGCCGGGAAAAAGCGTCGAACAAGGAATTCGAGGCACACGACAGGCAGCTCATGAAGGCCAATCTGGGCGAAATGTATGTTTTCGCCACTTTCAGGCCCGTAGTCGATTTCCTCGCCACACTCACCAACGGCATCGCCCTCGTCGTGGGGGCCGTTCTGTTCCTGAACCACAGTGTATCCCTGGGCACATTGATCGCTTTCGTCAACCTGATCGGCATGTTCTATTCTCCGATCAAGGACATGGCCGAAAAATATACACTGCTCCAGAGCGCCATGGCGGGAGGGGAGCGTATTTTCACTCTCCTGGATGCGAAAGACACTATCCCCGACGAAGCGACCCGGCCCATGCCGGCGACTGTGCGGGGACACATCGAATTCGAGCACGTCTGGTTTGCGTACAAGGACGAGGAATGGGTCCTGCGCGATATTTCCTTCCGGATCGATCCCGGGCAAATGGTCGCGATCGTCGGTTACACGGGCGCCGGCAAAACGACTATCGCCAACCTCGTAACCCGATTCTGGGACGTGCAAAAGGGCGAGATACGGGTCGACGGTATCCCGGTGCGCGACATGCCGCTGGGAGGCTTGCGAAAAGCCATCCAGCCCGTGCCGCAGGACGTGTTCCTTTTTTCGGGCAGCATCGCCGACAACCTCAGAATGGGGACGGAAGTGACGGAAGAGCGGATGAAAATCGCCGCCGGAGCCGTCCATGCCGACGAATTCATAGACCTTCTGCCGCAAGGTTACGAAACCCAGCTCTCCGAGGGCGCCACGAACCTTTCGCAGGGGCAGCGTCAAATCCTTTCCTTTGCACGGGTGCTTGCGCACGATCCGGCTGTCATCATCCTGGACGAAGCGACATCGTCCGTCGATACGGAAACCGAACGCCAGATCCAGCGCGGCCTCGACGGCCTGCTGGCCGGGCGCACGAGTCTTGTCATAGCGCACCGGCTTTCCACTATCCGGCATGCCGACAGGATTCTTGTACTGGCGCAGGGCAGGGTGGCGGAATCGGGAACCCACGACGAACTCATCGCAAAACAGGGTCTATATTGGAATCTGTACAAGCTCCAGTATGGCGGTGAAGTTTGATGTCCGTGCTTCCGATTCAGCCTTTTTCCGGCGGCAGGGAACCGTTTCTCGTCGCTGAATTCGACGACGCTTTCGTCGTCTACAAACCGGCGGGCATGCACAGCGTTTCCGCGGGGAAACGCGCCGTTTCCCGTATCCAGACCGGCGCTGATGCCTCGGCAGAAAGCCTGCCAAGCCTGGCGGAATGGGCGGACAGAAACCTGGGAAAGGCCGGTGATGAGAAAATGCCGGAATCGGGCATGCTTTCCCGCCTCGACATGGAGACTTCGGGTTTGGTGCTTTTCGCGAGGAATCCCGCGGGCCGGGCATATTTCCTCGGGCTCCAGGCCTCGGGCGGAATCCTCAAGCGCTACCGCCTGCGGGCGGTAGCGTCGCCGAGGGAACTTCCCGGCTCCCTGCCGCTTCGTTCCGGCATAGTGCCCCTGTCCGGCCGAGTCATTGAAAGCCGGTTCAGATCCTACGGCCCCAGGGGAGCCAGGGTGGCCTGTATCGCTCCCGGTATGGAAGATCTTGCGCGCCGTATGTTGTCGCCTGCGCTGCACCGCACCGAAATTCTTGAAAACAGCGTTTCCGGAGAAGGAATCGAACTCGATGTCCGCATAGGCGCCGGTTTCAGGCACCAGATCCGCGCTCATATGGCCTGGATAGGGTGGCCTATTTGCGGCGACGCAGTCTACGGTGGTTGCGATGCCGACAGGCTGTATCTCGAAGCATACAACATAGAGTACACAAATAATAATGGGGAAATACGCGTTGTCGATTTGTACCGATAAAGATACGAATGCCGAAACGGCGATCGATCATTTGACATGGTCGTTTCCCGGAGCTCAAGCGGGCGCTCCCCGCGCCGTCTTAAGTCTGGCTTCGGCCGGCGACATGAAGTTCCGCTATGGAGAACCCAATCCAAACCGCGACAGGTTTTTCGCTTCGCTCGGCTCATCTCCCGACAGGACTTGCGGCATCGAATTGCATCATACGCGACGTGTTGTCCACATCTCGAACAGGGCGGACTATGTTCGCGCGATCGAAGAAACCGAGTCCTCGGGCGGGGTGGACGGCATCCTTTGCGGGGATTCCAACCTTGCGGTTTCGGTCACCGTCGCCGACTGCATGCCCATCTGGCTGTACGACGAACATAGCGGAAGTTTCGGAGTCCTTCATTCGGGATGGAAAGGCACGGGTATATTGGGGGAGGCCGTCTCTCTGCTGGAGAGCAGGTTCGACACTCGCCCGGAGGATATTTCCGTCATCCTGGGCCCTGCGATAGGCGCCTGCTGCTATAGGGTTCCTCCCGAACGGGCGCACGTATTCGCCCTGGAATTCGGCGAAGATTGCGTAGTCAGATCGGACGGGAGCGATGGAACGGAATCGTTCAGCCTCGATCTCCGGAGAGCCAATCTGAAACTGGCGGCCCGCATCGGCCTTCGGCGCGTAAAGGATGTCACCATATGCACCCGGTGCGATGTCCGGCTGGGCTCATACCGACGGCAGGGCGCCGCAAACTTCACCAGGATGGCGGCGGCCTGCGGAGCGTTCCGGATATAGTGTCGCGAACCCTGTGCGGGGCAGGCGGAGTTGGCGGAGCTGGTGGAACCGACGGGGCCGCTGGAGCGAACCGACCAGGCCGGTGGGGCCGGTCATTCCGACCAGCGGGAAAGAATAGTCCTGTAACGCTCCGCCACTTCCTTGACGACGTCTTCCCAGGTGCGGCAGAGCGTCATGCGCGCACGGGAGCCGACCCGTATCCTGCGATCGTCATCTCCGAGGACGGACACGACAGTTCCGGCGAAGGAGTCGATACTGTTTTCGCAGAGAAACCCATTATCGCCGTCCGTTACCGCCTCGGCGGCGTCGCTGCCCCGGACCAGGACAGCGGGCACCTTGAACGCGGCGGCTTCGCGGTACACCAATCCTGACGTATCATAGATCGACGGAAACAGGAAAAGGTCGGAACGGGCATATATCGCCTTGAGCAATTCACGGTCGTACACGACATCGTGGAACACGGCATTCGCACCGACCCCCAGCGAGTCCGCCAACCTTCGCAACTGATCCTTGGCGTAGCCCTGGCCGACGAACATCATCTTGAAATCGGGAAAACTGTCGACTATGGCCGGAAGGCTCCTGACGATCAGCTCGAGATTCTTCTCGAGTATCTGCTGACCGACGAAAAGACCCATCGGCGTGCCGTCCGGAATGCCCAGGTACTCCGCCCCGTGAGCGCGGTACGGAGCGATATCGTCGGGAACCGTCATGTCGATCCCGTTCTCGACTACATCATAGGGCCCCTTATAGCCGTACAGCCTGAGCGTCTTGGCGACCGATTCCTGCGGAACCCATACATGATCGACATTGTAGTAATAATCGATGATGCGCTTGATCTGCTCGTTCACGATCGACTTTACCTTGATGGCGCGCGACAGATCGTCCCTGTATTTTGAATGGAAGGTCGTGACGATGGGAACGCCTTTTTCGCGGGCGGTCTTGAGGGCGACGAGCCCCGTGGAAAAAGGCGAATGCGAATGGATGATGGAATAGTTCTTGTTTTTCAGATATTTCTGCAGACGCACATCCAGATCGGGCAAACCGATCCGGTACGGCGGCCTGACCACCGTGGAAATGGACAGAAAACGGAAGACCGGGAAAGGTTCGTCGACGATTGAATAGGGTACTTCGGGCGTGACCACCGAGGCGTGGCCGAAATACCTGGAAAGCCAGTAGGCGTAGTTGCGGACGGTAAGGGTCACGCCGTCCATGATGGGAGTATAGGCGTCGACGAAGAGTCCTGCTGTACGGGTTTTCATCGTATTCAAAATATAGCGCAACCGGGCGGCAGTCAACGAAATGAAGGCTTGAAGCGTCGCATGGAAGCAGGTATCATGGCTTACTTACCCGGCAATTGAAAAGAAACCGCTTCGTCCGGAACAGGCTTGGCCGTAGCGGCCCATTCCGGACGCTTCGAAAGTTTTTCAATTGCCGGGTAAGTAATATCCCTGTGGAGAGGTGTTGCCATGGCTCACAAGATCACCGACGCCTGCGTAAATTGCGGAGCTTGCGAGAGCGAGTGTCCGAGCGGCGCCATCAGCGAAAAGAACGACGCCCGCTGGATCGACCCGGCCGTCTGCATCGACTGCGGCGCCTGCGTTTCCGCCTGCCCGACGGACGCCATCCAGGCTCCCTGAGTTTTATCAGGACAGTAGAGCCAATTTCAAAAGTCTTCCGACTTTTGAAAAAGCTTCAGCAGCATGGGAATCATGCTGCTGTCCTGCTGGCGAGAAGGCCGCCCCGGAGCTTTAGTGCTCCGGGGCGGCCTTCTCGTAAACAAGCGTTTAGCGGAACGGGTCAGAGTTTGAATTTGGCGCAGAAATCGTCCAGCACCTGGGTGAGGTCGGGCTTTCCGATTTCCTGGAGATCGTAGCCCACTTTTACCGTAGGTTTGCGGATTTTAATGATGCGGTTGAGGTCGATCGGCGTGGCGATCAGCACGGAATCACAGTCGCAGGCCTCGATGGTGGCTTCGAGGTCGCGGACCTGTTCATCACCGTAACCCATGGCCGGCAGGAGAGTGCCGATGTTCGGGTAGATCCTGAATGTTTCGGCAAGCTTGCCGACTACAAAAGGCCGCGGGTCCACGAGTTCGGCGGCGCCGAACTTGCGGGCGGCGACGACACCGGCGCCGATCTTCATCATGCCGTGCGTGAGGGTAGGGCCGTCTTCGACGCAGAGGACGCGTTTGCCTTTGATGAGTTCAGGCTTGTCGACGGTGATGGGGCTGGCCGCATCCACCACAACGGCATTCGGATTCACGCGGGCGATGTTTTCGCGCACCGTCTGTATCGCTTCGGGCGAGGCTGTGTCGATCTTGTTGATGACGACGACATCGGCCATGCGCAGGGACGCCTCGCCGGGATAGAAGGACACTTCGTTGCCGGGACGCAGGGGATCGGCGACGGTGATCATGAGATCGGGCTTGTAGAAGCAGAAATCGTTGTTGCCGCCGTCCCAGAGGATCACATCGGCTTCCTTCTCGGCTTCCCGAAGGATGGCTTCGTAATCGACGCCGGCGTAGATTACATTGCCGCGAACGATATGGGGCTCGTATTCTTCCATTTCTTCGATCGTGCACTTGTGGCGGGCGAGATCGGCCACAGTAGCGAAACGCTGCACTTTCTGCGCCTCGAGGTCGCCGTAGGGCATGGGATGGCGGATCGCGACGACTTTGAGACCGCGGGCCATGAGCATTTGCGCGATCTTTCGCGAAGTCTGGCTCTTGCCCGAGCCGGTGCGAACGGCACATACCGCGATGACGGGCTTGGTCGACCTGACTTGCGTGTCCTTGGGGCCGAGAAGGGTGAAGGAGGCGCCGGCCGCATTCACCAGGGCGGAAAGACTCATGACATGCTGGTAGGGGACGTCGGAATAGGAGAATACGCACTCGTCGATGCCGAGTTCCTTGATGAGGCGGGGCAGTTCCGATTCGGCGAAAATGGGAATACCCTGCGGATACATGGCCCCGGCCAGGGCCGCCGGATACTTGCGGCCGTAAATGTCGGGAATCTGGGCCGCGGTGAACGCGAGCACTTCCACCGACGCATCGTTTCTGTACCGCGTGTTGAAGTTGTGGAAATCCCTTCCAGCGGCGCCGATGATAATGACTTTCCTTCGAGACATCGTAAACCATCCTTTTTAGCGAAGAGTCTCTCGGGCGGCCGATTGAGGTCGTCAGGAATTCAGGATAGGGGCGCCATGACCTGCCGTCAAGAATGCGAAAAAATTACCCCGTTGCGGTGAACTGCAGAAAAACGCATTAAAATACATGTGTAAAGGACAAGTTTCGGTGCTTCATGCAGAAAGCCGGGGAATAGCTTCGATCAATATACAAAACGGCACCGGCGCGAGTGAGGGAGATTTTTTTAAAAATATCGTGCATACTTTCCATTATGGCGACCTTGGGCATAGAAAGCGAAATCGGAGTCCTGAAAAGACTTGTTCTGCACACTCCGGGACCTGAAATCGAGGCGATGACTCCCGCCGAGGCCGAACAGGACCTGTACAACGATATCATTCCCCTCGGCGCCGTCCGGAAAGAATACGACCGCCTGCATGCCTTCCTGGATCTTGTAACGAAGACCTACGAACTCGTCGACCTTCTGACCGAGACACTCGCCGACGCAGGCGACCGTTTCGACTTTCTGTCCGATGTGGCGCGGCACTGCCCCATCCGGAGCAGGCTGGACAAGCTCATGGCGCTCAAACCTGCCGACCTGGCCAGGTTGATGATTCGCGGCATTCCCGCTCCCGAAGGCTCTCTTTCGTCGATCCTCAAGACGCACAGTTTTTCATCCAGGCCGCTTCCCAACGCATATTTCATGCGCGACAGCGCCGCGATAATCGGCGATTGCCTCATGTCCGCCGCCACGGCCTACGACGTGCGGCTCGTCGAATCAATTATCACGCGATTCATTTTTACGCGGCATCCCGATTTCAAAGCCCGCGCCATGATCTTCGACGGACCGGCCGAGCGCAACCGCTACGTCACCGCCGAAGGCGGGGATATTCTGGTCCTTGGCCCCCGTACCATGGCCATAGGCGTGTCCGAACGAACGACGCCCGCCGCAGTCGAGACAATTGCCCGCAACACTGCCAGGCTGAAAGGCGAGAGCATCACCGTCTTTGCGGTCGAACTGCCGCGCGAACGCGCGACGATCCACCTGGACATGGTCTTTACCATGATCGACCGGGATGCCGCCCTGGTATACGCTCCTATCATTCAGGGGGAGTTGCGGAAAAGAGTGATACGCATCGACGCCGATCCCGAAGGCCGGCTGGTTCATTCGGAAGCGGCTTCCCTGCTGGAAGGGCTGAAGGATTCGGGTCTGGATCTCGAACCCGTGGCGTGCGGCGGCGGAATGCCGCTGTACCAGGAACGCGAACAATGGCTTTCCGGCTCCAACTCCTTCGCCTTCGCGCCCGGCAAGATTCTGACGTATTCCTGCAACAGCCGTACTCTGGACGCGCTCGACAGCGCCGGTTTTTCCGTGGTTCCCGCCGGGGAATTCATTTCAGGCAATGCGGACGCCACCTCCTACAAGCGGCTTGCGGTCAGTTTCGACGGAATAGAGTTGGCGCGCGGCGGCGGCGGTGCGCGCTGCATGACTCTGCCTGTGGAACGAGAGCCTCTCTAGTAGGTTACTTCGTATTGTATGATAAAACAGCCGGAGCGTTCGCTCCGGCTGTTTTATCATTTGTGCGGCAGTCCGTTGCCCTTCAGCTGCAACCGGTGGTCGAACCGCAGGTTTCGCATTTGAGGCAGGTGCCGTTGCGCACAAGCGTCAGATGGC
>Ga0209340_1000892_pt1 | contig 25520 bp, 22 predicted proteins | sample EPASupsiteSAE323_FD_187266 | JGI IMG/M metagenome (GOLD analysis project Ga0209340, IMG submission 187266) | Bioremediated contaminated groundwater from EPA Superfund site, New Mexico - Sample SAE3-23 (SPAdes) (version 2) | ecosystem: Environmental > Aquatic > Deep subsurface > Groundwater >... | reverse complement strand
CCTCGACAAATAACGAATTTATATAAATTCTTGGTACGTTGTCCGTAAAATTGAAATTTTAAAAAAAGTTATATATAAAAGGCTTCATTGTACAGCCTCTAATCTTAAAATTAAAATTTAATTTTAATTTTTTATGTAGTTCCTTCGTGATTTATAAAATCATTACCTGTTCTTACAGGTTTTGCTAATGGGAAGAAATCTTTGTATACCTGCCTTCGTTCATCAATGTCGGTATGAAGATAAACTTCGGTTGTTTTGATTGATGCGTGTCCAAGATTTTCCTGTACTACCTTCAGGTTTCTGGATCTTTTATAGAGTTCACTGGCATAACTATGTCTGATCTTATGCGGAGTAATCCCTGGTGGAGCATATTTTTTAAAGATAATCTGAACAGTTCTTGAAGATAAATGCTTTTTATTATTTTGACCCGGGAATAAAGGACCCGTTAGTGTATTCCCGATATATTCTGCGATGAGGTTAAGCGTCTCCTCATCCAAAAAGACCATACGAATCTTGCCACCCTTACCAGATACTCTTATCATCTGATCATCAAAATCTATATCTTCTATATCAATGGAGCACAATTCTGATACCCTGACGCCAGTGGCATATATCAACCGAATCATCAGATGATCCCGTGTATCAGATATAGTATTGAGAAGGCGCATTACCTGGCTATGTTTTAGATAACGAAGTTCTTTATCCTTTACCTTTGGTCTGTCTATTCGTGGGATGGGATTTGACATTATTACTTCCTGGACGATTAAAAATCTGTAAAAAGAAGATAATGAAGATAATATCCGGTTGTAAGTAGTCGGTTGATACTCTTTTTCTTGAGATAAAAATTCAAGGTATCTGGATATCTCTGCAGAAGATACCTGGACATCTGTCTCAAGTTTTAGGTTTTCTCTTAATCTCCATTCTTTAGCTATATTACCCCGTGATTTTCTGCATAACCAGATGTATTGTCCAAATTGCCTTATCGTAAGATTATAACTGTGAAGCGTTTTCTGCGAATAATTCCTCATTTTTAAATATTGGATAAACCTGGGAATCCATTCCGAAAAATATCCTTCATCCACGTATATAACTGTATTATCTCTTTAATTATAATAATTTCGTAGAATACCTATTCTGCGAAATTATTTAACATCAACACATCACATCCCGGAATTACTATATCTCCTCCTTACCTATGTTCACATGGTACCTATCCGGTAGATAAAGGTGGAAGGATAAATTGAGGTCAGTTTTTATGCCTGAATATTCAGTTCTTATTGTAGAGGATGACCCTATTATAGTTCGAGTTCTTTTCTCAATGCTGGAATATGAAAATTTTCACGTACTGACACCCATTGACGCAGGTGAACAGGTAATAGAACAGGTCACTCTGGAAAAACCAGATATTATTCTTATGGATATTGACTTACCTGGAAAAATTACTGGAATTGAAGCAGCTTCGATATTGTTCAATATTTTTTGTATACCTGTAATCTTTGTAACAGGACATGATGAAAAACAGATTCTTAACAAGGCAATGGAGAGTATGCCATTTGGATTTCTCATTAAGCCGGTTAATCCGGATTTATTATTCAGCTCTATAAGGGTGGGTATTAATTTATGTTCGAAAATGCGTCTAACAACAGAGGGAATGATATCCGGACTATCTGAATCGATGAAAAAAAAACTTACCGAATCCTCAGGTTTTTATCTCCTTGTTGATGATATGAATCATATTCTTCTTGCAAATCAGGGTGCAGAAGAATTATTCAAAACTGATTCTTCAAATCTTTTTAATAATGATCTGTTAACAACATTCCAAAATATTATATCAGATAATGAAAGTCCAAATAGTGATTTATTAGATGATTTAACAAATCACCGACCGGTGAAGGTTAATATCGGAAACCGTGAATCGAAGTGTACTGTAAATATCGAAAGTGTGAAAAACCTGTTTGGTGTTAAATCGGGATCCTTTATCTCTATAATATTTCCAGATAATAATTATTGATTATAAGTAATTAGGCAAACTAAATAGGGAGAAAAGTATGGATATTAGAATAAAAACCTTTTTGATAATTTCTATTACTATTTTAACAGGTATTTTTGTAATATCACTTTTCTCATATACATATCTGACTGATAGTTATACTGATCTTGAGAAGCGAAATATTGAAGAGATTTTTGATAAAGAATTATTAACGCTGTCCAATGAAGAAACTTATCTGAAATCAAGTGTAGGTGATTGGGCAAGATGGGACGAGACATATTACTATATTAAAGATAAAAATGAAGGATATGAAACTAAAAATTTGAATTTTGAATCTGTTAATAATCTAAATATCGATTTTATAATATATGTTCAGAATGATCAAACTGTAATTCAGGCAATTAAAGTTAATTCTTCCAAAAAAGATCTGGATCCAATTCCGGATGATATTGTGTGGCAGATGATATCAATTCCAGGTTTTTTAAATTTTGCATCCATCCTGGATTATCATAGCGGATATATTATACTTCCTTATGGTCCTGTTATGATGGTATCAACTCCTATTATTACCAGTACTTACAAGGGCCCTTCTGATGGCTACCTTATCATGGGTAAAATACTGGATCCTGAAACGACTGAAAAAATAACAGTTGATTCAGATCTAAATGTGACACTTGTTGCTATATCTTCAGAAACCCTGAAAAGTCTGAATCTCCTTCAAGATAATTTAAGTACTTTTGATAACCGGATTTTTATCTCTTCAAAAGGATTTATTTCATGCTCCAGATTAATCCCGACATTAAATTCAGAAGGTGTTTTAGAATATACAATAACGAGGCATACTAATCTTATTAACCAGGGTAAGAATACTATAGATACTTTTATCCTTTTCCAATTAATTCTTGGAATAATTATAATTATTATCTCATTCATCTCTGTTGATTTTCTGGTTCTGAAAAGAATAAAACGAATTATTAACCGGGTAAAAGAGAGATATCATGATTACAATGAAGAAAATCTTAAAAAGCACTCTGATGATGAGTTTTCTGAATTGGAAAGAGTTATCCATCCGGTTATTCTTGAATTAAACCGTTCGAACGAGCAGCTTGAGCAAAAAATAAAACAGGTTTCAGAAAGTGAGAACAGATATCGTGAAATTGCAGATTCGCAATGCAAACTTGCGGATATTGTAGAGCATTCAAGTTCTGGTATAGTAACCGGAATTGGGGAAAGTGTCGATTATGTAAATCTTTCTTATGCCCGCATGCATGGAATGAATCGTAATGAACTCATAGGAAGAGATCCATTTTTTGTTGTAAAGGATTTATCCTCTAAAGCCTTCTTATATTATCTTCAGAATGCTTTCCATAGCGGGCACGTTACTTTTGAGAAAGATCATCTTAAGAAAGACGGTCTTTCATTTCCTGCTTTACATGAATTAACAGTGTTATCCGGTGAAGTACCAGAAAATTCAATCTGGACCATGAATGTTCATGATATCACCGAAAATAAGCTGGCATGGAAGGCTCTCCTAGATAGTGAAGCGCTTAGAGAGTCTGCCAGGCAACTAAGGGATGTGATCTCCAGACTTCCGGATGCAACATTTGTTATAGATAAGGATGGTTGGGTAATTTTCTGGAACCAGGCAATGGAAGTACTTACCGGTATTTCAGGGGATGAAATTATTGGAAGGGGTAAATATGAATACTCTTATCCATTTTATGGAGAAAAACGGCCTATGCTTCTTAACATGATACTTGAGAAAGATAGGAATTTTTTTGATTTATATCGTGGAGCATCCAAAAAAGATGATTCACTTGTGATCGAAGAGTCTTTTCCAAAAATGGGAAAAGGGGGTAAATATTTCTCTACAATGGCAAGTCCCTTGTATGATTCAAGAGGTAATGTAATTGGTGCTATTCAGAGTATGCGTGATATGACCCCGAGAATTATGGCAGAACAAGCTCTGATGAAGACAAATAAAAAATTACATCTTTTATCTGGTATTACCCGTCATGATATCCGAAACAAAATCACGGTATTACAAGGGCTTCTCCCAATAATTCAACAGTTTTCTGATAAACCAGATGATACGGAAATTATTAGAATTTTTTCAACTGCTATTAATTCGATAAACGAACAAATAGAATTTACCCGTGTATATCAGGATTTAGGAGTTCAGTCTCCTGTATGGCAAAGTTTAAGTACTTTAATAAAAAAGGCATCAAAGATAGGAATCCCGGATTATATTAGTATTTCAGAATCCCTGCATGGTATTGAAGTTTATTCAGATCCCCTTCTTGAACGGGTTTTTTATAATCTTATTGATAATTCGATGCGGCATGGTGGTGAAAAGGTATCCAAAATATCATTTACGTATAGAAATGAAGGAGATCTTTTAATTGTTATATATGAGGATGATGGCATCGGTATACCATTAGAAAATAAGGAGATAATCTTTACCCGGGGATATGGAAATAATACAGGACTTGGGTTATTTCTTGTAAGAGAGATCCTTTCAATTACAGGGATCAGTATAATTGAAAATGGCGGGTACGAACAGGGAGCACGATTTGAAATTACTATTCCGTACGGATTTTATTCAGTCAATGATAAAATAGAAGATAAAAATGAACGCCCAGATCGGAATTCGAATCCGAGTCGTCGGCGTGACAGGCCGACATGATAGGCCACTACACTATCTGGGCAAATTACTATGGTCCTCATACATATTATCTATCAAAGATAAAAACCCTACTCTTTTTTTTCTCTCAATAATCCTAGATCTTATCTATTTTGCAAAGCTATGTTATCAGGATGTCATCTCCTATCCGTTCCCATGATCCAACAAAGTATCATAAATTCAGGAAAGTGGATGGTGCCTCATATCATCAGGTGAATAAGTTTCTTCGCAGACGGACTTTTATTACTGCAAGAGAATGGGCAATATCAAGACTTTGTTCAGATTTCCAAACATCGTCAGGAGCAGAAATGACATATATCGGTCGTAATCTACCTGAACTTGTTCCCTTTATGACAGGTACTTACTCTCCTCAGGCAGTGAACCAGGCAAGATCTTCATTTAAAAAGAAGGTGAGCAAAGCAGGAGCCACTTTTTTATACGGTGCCATGTGTGGTTTTTACACTCCTGAAGAACTGGATGATCTTTTATTTGAAGTTAGTGAGATTGCACGTTTTCTTATGGAGATAGAAAGCACTTCAATAGGAATCGAAGAAGAGATAGAAGTTGAGGACAGAGTTACTGAAGTGATGCGTCATGTTGCAGAGGCTTCTTCACGTCTTTTAAAGATGAGAGAAGATCAACAGAAGGAAAAAGAGGAAAAAAAGAAAAATCATCATAAGAAAGAAGATGATAGCGATAAGGTCTGTATTGATAATGTCGATGTAAATGGAGAATAAGATGTCTGATAAAAAGAAGCAGTTATTTGGTACAAATGGTGTAAGAGGTATCGTGGGTGAACTGATAACTCCCGAACTTGTCTTGAAGATTGGGATGGCAGTCGGATCAATGAAACCCGGAATTATAGCTGTTGGAAGAGATACTAGGACATCAGGTCCTGCATTAATAGAAGCGATGAAAGCTGGATTGATGGCAACCGGATGTGATGTAGTAGACTGTGGAATACTTCCTACTCCTGCCCTTCAATATATTGTAATGAACAGATATAATGCAGGAGTGGTAATTACCGCATCTCATAACCCTGGAGCCTATAATGGAGTTAAGGTTATTGATGCTGATGGAACTGAAATGGATGATAATGGTTCCATAGAGATAGAAGAACGAATATTCTCCGGAAATTTTAATCTGAAAGATTGGAAGAATGTAGGAAACAGTATCGATAAAGGAGATCAGGTTAGGAAATATATTAAAGGAATTGTAAAAAAAATTCCTGATAATATTGGCTCTGGAATTAAGGTAGCTATAGATCCTGGTTGTGGTGCTGCTTACCGGACTACAGCTGAAATTTTAAAACTTCTTGGTTGCCAGGTTATCACAATAAATGCATATCCGGATGGTACATTTCCATCCAGAGATCCCGAACCCTCACAAGAAGGGCTTGTTCCTCTTGCAGATTTAATCGTTTCTACCGGAGCCGATTTTGGTATTGCTCATGACGGAGATGCAGATCGTGCAGTATTCATCGATGAAAAAGGATCTTTTATCGAAGAAAATAAAGAATTTGCATTAATAGCAGAATATATGTGTGCAGGAAAATCCGGTATAGTTGTTACCCCGGTAAGTACTTCAAGACTTATTGAGGCAGTAGTATCTAAACATGGTTGTAAAGTAGATTATACTGAGGTTGGCAGTATTTATGTCGCCCGGCGTATGCGTTATCTGTTAAACTCTGGTCAGACAGTTGTTTTCGGAGGAGAAGGGAATGGCGGATTAATCTATCCGGATCATCAGTTCTGTCGTGATGGTGGTATGACGGCAGCTAAAATGGTAGAGATACTAGCTGCAAAGAAAAAACCATTGTCATCTTTAATAGAAGCTCTCCCACCTTCTGTCATGCTTAAACATAAATTTAAAACTGATAAAGCCGATACGATGTTATCTGTTGTCAAATCTGAATTTTCCAAAGAAAAGATAAACTTGATCGACGGAGTAAGAATTGACTGTGATAATGCATGGGCATTACTACGGCCATCAGGTACCGAGCCACTAGTCAGGTTATATGTTGAAGGTCAGGATGAAAAATCTGCAAAAGAGTTAGAGAAAAGAATACTGACCTGTATATCAGATTATATCTAATTTTATTTTTAGATCTTAAATATATTTTATATTTTGTAATATCAGCAAATTTAAATATTAAATCTTATAATGCTATATATCTCAAAAATATTATTCAATAAATTTTATTTAATTAAAAATTAATTTATCCATTATATGAAACAGGATTTATGAACAGAGGTTTATCATGGATCAAAGGATTAAATTAAAAAATTATGTACTATTAAAAATAGTAATTATATTATGTGTGAATAAATATATTTATTTAAGGCGTATCCCTTGATTACAATACAATATATCAATAATAGATAAAGTCAGTCCGAAAGAGTAATCTTGTTATGAATAAGAAGCATAAATCTTCTGCTTGTATATATCGCAACAACATTTTTTCTTCCTGATAAAAATAGATAAAATTCCTTTAAATTTTATTAGATCCGTTTTTTTGAATCGGATCAAAACGAATTAAATACATATGATAATAATGAATTCAGATGAAAAAAAAGAATCTGTTTATCATATTGATAATCTTCATTTCGATAGGAGTGCTATTTTGTGGTTGTATTGATAATGTACAAGAAAACCAGAAAGTGGTATCAGACAAAGGTCGCATAAACTCTTCTTTTTCAGAAGAAAAACCTGTATATATTGTTGGTATTGATGGAGAATATCCACCTTACAGTTTCCTTGACAAAAATGGAGAAGCCCAGGGACTGGATGTTGAATCGATAAAATGGATTGGTGATGATATGGGCTTTAACGTAAAATTCCAGCCAGTATCTTGGGATGAAATTATTCCTGAACTTCTGGCAAAAAAAATTGATATGGTATATTCGGGTATGACTATTACTGAAGAAAGAAAAGAGGTTGTAAATTTCAGTAATCCATATCTGAAGATAAATCAGTCAATAGCAGCCCATAATGAGACAAATTTGTCTATGGAGGATTTCTATGCCGGCATAGGAAAGATAGGTGCTCAAAGAGGAACTACAGGAGCATTCTGGGTTGAGGGCAATCTAGTAAATAAAAGTATTCTGCCTGCTGATATGCTGATTACATATGATAACTTCCCATTAGTTGCAACTGATCTTCTAAACAAAAGAGTAGACTTTATAATATATGACAGATCTCCAATGTTAGATGAAATCGAAGGAAAACCACTGCATATTATCGGAGATATAAATACTGGTGAAGAATATGGAGTTGCAATCCGTAAAGATGATGAATTATTATTAAATAAAATTAATGAAGGATTGGAGCATCTTATCGATTCCCCAAAATGGGAAGAACTAAAGAAAAAATATGAGAAGGGATAAATTCCACCTTATTTATTAGTAATATATCTGCCAAAGACTATGCTATAATAATTTATGAGAGATCAATATAGGGAAAAATGCTCCTAATTTCTATCTTAACAGACTGTTTACCTTATTTAATTAGTGGTGATATAATTACGTTTTGACTTGTTGTTGTTACTATTATATATCTGGCATTAGTTACCATCACAATATTAGGTGCTAATGCATTAGAAAAGAAAATTGCTATACCTGGATAGATATTTTAATTATTCGGCAGGATATTTTAAATTCGTATTTATTTTGGGAAATATATAGCGATTTGATCCACAAAGGTTGCCGGATTAATAGGTTTCTCTATATAATCGGTTGCTCCGGAAGCAAGTGCCTTTTCCCGGTCTCCTGTCATAGCATAAGATGTCACGGCAATAATCGGAATAATTTCAAGTCCGGGAGTACTTCGGATTATCCTTGCAATTTCATATCCGTCCATCCCTGGAAGCTGAATATCAAGGAGGATTATATCCGGGTTTGATGTCTTGGCGTGAAAAATCCCTTCTTCTCCATTAAGTGCTTCTATTACCGTCTGCCCTTTGGCTTCAAGCAGAAAACGCATCAAATACATGTTTTGTTCATTATCTTCAATCACCAGAATTCTATATCCCATAATTCACCTCGCCCATAACCGGAAGGGTAATTATAAACATACTTCCAAACCTTAAAGTACTGGCAACAGTATTTTTACTCCCAGGAAGTTCAACAATTTTTTTACCAATTGAGAGGTCAAGTCCCGTTCCCTCGTTTTTTCTTTTGATTCCGGAATCGATCTGATGGAATGGTCTGAAGAGTGGAAAGATTTTCTGATTAAATCCGATCCCGGTATCCTGAACAGATAAGGTAATATCCCCTGATAAAACCCTCGCCTTTATAGTGATTGTTCAGGTCTTGGTAAACTTGATTGTATTGGCTACAAGGTTCATACATATCTGCTCGGTTCTTCGCTTATCACCAATAATAAACCCGGGTTATTGTCAGATGTTCCTTTGAATGTACATGATACTCTGATATGATAGAAATATCATTAATAAGAACTTGTTTTTGTAATAAGGCATCTGGTCAAAAAATTGGCAGATAATATACCAGATTTATCCGGAATATTGCTAATCAGACCTCACTTCTGAATTCAGGTGAACATACTTGAATGACAAGTTCCCCTTTATTTCCAAATTAAGGAAATAAATCCAATTCAGTTTTAAGTAATATCTAAAGCAGCATCCAAAACAAATTAAAGATATTATTCTCATCTAAAAAGATGTAATGATAGAAATCCATGTATCTCCTATGTATGCGTGTTTTAAAATTTTCAGAAATTTTCCAGGCTGAATAGTGTATCTGATATACTTTCAATAAATTAACGGTTTTATTCTATACCCGGATGCGTTACTAGATTAGAACATTGTATCACGTTCAGTTGAGTGCAACGCTCTTAAACTGTCTTTTATGAATTCAATTGGAGTATTTCAAAATTTTTTTCATTTCGTAATGCCTGAACAAGAAGTTTTATTTGAAGATCTAAGATCTCCTGATTAATGGAATTCTGAAAAAGAGGAATTAATTTATTAATAATATTCTCGGAAAGAATACATCGATCTTTATTAAGATCATAAGATCCTTGATTTAAACCCCCTTTATTAATAAATTCAATCGAATGCTTATCGATCATATCTGGTTTAAAGCTGGATATGAGGTCTATTATCAGGGAGTTATTTCCCTGGTTTAGAAAACCTTTCGAAGGATTCAGATGTTCTGCTATTAAAGATTTTTTACAAGTTGCAATAAGCATTCCGTATCCAAAAGATAAAATTGCATTTACCGGATCCTGATATGGTCTTTTATACCGTCTATTAAAATTATATGACGGACTGATAAGTCTGCTGATTATTTCATAATACATATCATGAACCAGTTTATCGATTCTTCTAAGTTCTTCAATTTTTACCAGGTTTTTTAGTTCTTCTGCATATCCCTTAATAATTTCAAGTTCTCCTGAAAAAAGGATTGTTTCAGGAGTTATTTTAGTATAACGCTCAATAGCCTTAATTCTGGCATTTATTGAAGCCCTGGCACAGGTAAAAGCATAAGAATATGGTAAAGTAGTCTCCTGTAATCTTTGTATCTCTTCATATGAATTATAATTATAAGGAGAAATATATCCGATAGGTTCTCCGTCAGATTCACAAAATGAGATAAAAATTCCTTGGTTTATTAATGTTGATATTGTCGATGTATGCAAGTTGTGTCCACCAATAATCAGCAGATGTGAGATCTCATTAATTGGGATTTCTTTTATTGATCCCTTATAATATATAATCAGGTTGTCACGGTTGGATTTAATATGGGCACCGAATCCTCCGATTATTTTCCATTTTTTTTTCATATTCTATTCATTAAATTATTAATTAGTTACAGATTCTATCCAGTAACCATCCGGATCATTTAAGTAATGCGAATTTGTTTTTATTTTGAGCTTTTCAGGATTCATCAAAATATCAGTTGCATTATAATTAGGATTCCCTTTAATTAATATTCCACTTAATGCAATATGATCAAGCCCATGTCCTCCTGGTTTGATAAACTCTCCATCTAATCCTGTAATCCCATATAGTAGGATAATCTTCTTTGAATTATCATTTATAAGCCATAGAAGATGCTTATTTGCATAATCTGTTATTTCATCTCCTGCTACCAGTCCAAATTTATCCATGTAAAAATTTTTACTTTTAAGAGGGGATGTCACATGAAGGGTGACTGAGTCAAGGTGCTGAATAAATGGTTTGTTTACTGATTGTTCAGTTCCGGACTTCAGTTCAATGACTCTACCATCAGGATCTTTTATATATAATGAATGTTTTTTGTTTTCATTAGTATAAATGGTACCATCCAGTTCAGAATCTCCATGTTCAAATGATACATCCAGATTATGAAGATCCCAGGATAGAATCTCCATATTAACTTCTGAAGAGAGAGTATAAGAGAAACCGTAAATTGTTTTTCCATCAACTGAAATAACATAATCATTCTTCAAATTACGTTTTTCAACAAGCAGGATATCATAATCAACACCGTTTGAAGCGATAAAAGCAATTTTTTTTTGTATATCACTCATTAATCTGGGTGATGTATAACTTAAAATAGGGCTTATAAATCTATTTTCGTTTAATAAAAATTTCTCCGTGATTTGACCTTTAAATGTAAGGTTAGCTGGTGATATAGGTCCATATACATGTGCATGAAGAATTCTTTCATAAAAATCCATACTTCTCCTGAGATCTGTTACATATAGGGCAAGATGATCGATTTTCTTCATTTTTATTACTCACTGATTGAATTAAAATTGTAAATTGATAAATAAATGAATAAAATTCTAGAAAAATTGTACAGCGTTTTTTTCAAGAGCTGCTATTGCCGGAAGTTTCTTTCCTGTTAAAAATTCGATACAGGCTCCCCCGCCTGTCGATATATGAGTAAATTTATCTCCGTATCCCATTTTTTCAATAACTGCAGCAGTATGTCCCCCTCCGACCACTGAAAATTGCACATCTGCTGCAGCTTTAATTATTTCATATGTTCCGAGTGAAAAATTCGTATCCTCGAATAATCCGGCTGGACCATTTAATACTACAGTACGTGATTTTTTAATAATATCCAGTACCCGGATAAGACCTTCTTCTCCTATATCCATAACCGGACTGTCAGAAGGTATATTTGAAACAGGCACTTCTACTCTTATACCATCTTTTTTAACTGCTACAAAATCAGGAACTATCACAGATTCATTGTATTGTGTTAGGATATCTCTTGCTATTTTAATCTGATTGGTATATCCTAATTGTTCAATAAGAGATTCTGAAGGTTTTCCTATATTGCAATCTTTTGCTGCCAAAAAAATATTTGCTACGACTCCTACCATCACGACATAGTCTGCTATACCATTAGCGAGAACATGTCTTGCTACATCTATGGAGTCATCAGCTTTTGTTCCTCCAAGGACAAAAGTAACAGGTCTGGGAGCTCCCAACAATACTTTTGAAAGGTTCTCTACTTCTCTTTTTAGAAGAAGACCAGCAACAGAGGGCATGATCTCAGGAAAACCTACTATCGTGGGTTGTGAACGATGAGCTGTTCCAAAGGCGTCATTAACATATATATCACCCATTTTTGCCAAATTTCGAATCAGCAAAGTTTTTGCAGCTTCTTCTCCGGATAACTTCAGGTTTTCTTCCGAATTAAACCTGACATTTTCCAGCATAATGATATCTCCGGTTCGGAGTCTTCTCACCGCTTCACGAGCGCACTTACCAAAAATATCATCAATAAATTGAACCTGCTTTCCTAACAGAGATTCCAGTTTTAAAGCGTGAGCCTCAAGAGATGTAAAATCTTTCTTTCCAGGTCGGCTTTGATGAGTAATAATTACAGTTTTAGCAGAATCCAAAGTTTTAATAGTTTCAAGATGTTCCCTGAATCTTTTATCATCAAGAATTATTCCAGCCTGGGGATCAATTGGTGAATTAAAATCAACCCGTAAGAGAACCGTTTTTCCAGAGATACTTACATCAGATAACCCTTTAATCATTGAATGTGTACCCATATCAATTTCCGAATCCCTTCTTCTAAAAGAATGAAAAATTTTCTTACATTATTGACTGTCATAATCTGATTTAATCCGTTCGATCCTAATCTGAAGAGAATAGACGTTTCTGATATCTGATAATAAAATCGGGGATCAGTAATATTTGCTATGGGAAAAAAAGAAAAAGAATTAAGCAGTTGTTCTGGCTTTAATCTTTTTTAATCTGAATAGTTCTTCCCGTTCCATCTCATCAAGGCGCATCTTAATGAAATCACGAGCCTCCGAAAGTTCAGGGATAACCTTAAATTCCAGAGCATTGACCCGACGCTTGGTGCTTTCAATTTCATCAAGCAGACGTTTCATGGTTGTTTCTATCTCTGCACTTTTAATTATTGCTTCGACAAGTTCCTCAAAGGCTTTTGCAGTATCGTCGATGACAGGTGTTGTGCCTATAACACCATATCCACGTTCTGCAATACCCTTTCTTACTTTTGTCGATTCAATCTCCGGAACTACCACACCCATGATATTTTTACTCTTGAGTGTAATATCCGGATTTTCCCTGACAGAAAATGCAGCTGCCTTAACACCAATTGAACCCTCAATAGTATTTGCAATAGCCATCATCTTCTGTGCCCGGGAATAATTCTCAAGCAGAGCACCTCTGGAGTCCTTTGCCTCTTCAAGCACTTTGAAGAACTCCATAATGAGTCCATCGCGCTTCATTTTGAGGATTTTGTAGCCGTTTTGGGAGAGTTTAATCTTCTTTTTAGTATTAATGAGCTCTGACCTTGTAGGCTTGACATCTTTCAGTGCCATGGAGGCTCACTCTGCCTTCTTTCTGTATTTTGGATGATACTTCTGGATAAGTTCACGGTCGATACGAACCAGTTGTTCTTCCGGTATATCTGCCAGAAGATCCCATCCAAGGTCAAGTGACTCTTCGATAGTCCGATCTTCATCCTTGCCCTGCCTGACGAACCGATTCTCGAACATCTCTGCAAATTCCAGGAAACGTCTGTCACGTTCAGATAGTGCATCCTTTCCTACGATTGCTACTAATCCGCGAAGGTCAACACCTTCTGCATATCCTGCATATAATTGGTCTGATACTTTCTTGTGGTCTTCACGAGTAAATCCTTTTCCGATACCAAGGTTCATTAGACGTGAAAGGGAAGGCAGGACATTGATTGGCGGATATATACCCTTTCGGTGAAGGTCACGGTTAACCACGATCTGACCTTCGGTAATGTATCCGGAAAGATCTGGAATCGGGTGTGTGATATCATCACCTGGCATCGTAAGGATAGATAACTGAGTTACAGATCCTTTTTTGCCCTTAATAATACCTGCACGTTCGTACAGGGATGCAAGATCAGTATACATGTAACCCGGATATCCACGACGACCTGGCACTTCTTCACGGGCAGCTCCTATCTGACGGAGTGCTTCACAGTAATTGGTCATATCTGTCAGAATGACCAGTACGTGGTATTCAAGTTCGAACGCAAGATACTCTGCAGTGGTAAGTGCAAGACGCGGTGTAATGATACGTTCAACTGCCGGATCGTCAGCAAGGTTTAAAAATACTACTGCATGTTCCAGGGCTCCGGTTCTCTCGAACTCGGCCATGAACTGGTTCTCTTCTTCCTTGGTGATACCCATTGCTGCAAAGACAACAGCGAATTCTTCATCAGATCCAGGAACCTTTGCCTGACGGGCAATCTGCAGGGCAATCTCATTATGTGGCAGCCCTGAACCGGAGAAGATAGGTAATTTTTGACCACGAACAAGAGTATTTGTCAGGTCTATCGTTGAGATACCGGTCTGTATAAACTGACGGGGAGAGCCACGTGCCCAGGGATTGATTGCAGCACCTGTTATTTCAAGACGTTTTTCAGGAACGATATCTGGTCCTCCATCCTTAGGCTTTCCTGCACCGGAGAGAATACGTCCAAGCATATCTTTTCCGACAGGCATCTTGATGGTCTCACCTGTAAACCTGACGCCGGTATCTTTACCGATTCCTGTAGTTGTCTCAAACACCTGAACAACCACAATATCATCTGATGTATCAAGGACCTGTCCACGTTTTTCAGTTCCATCGGCAAGTACTAGGTTGACGAGTTCCTGATATCCCACGGGTTCAGTCTTCTCTACAAAAACAAGAGGTCCTGCAACCTGAGTGATGGTTCTATACTCCTTCATCTAAACCGCCTCCCGGAGTTTGGTAAACTCGGATTCCATTCCCTTGATAATTCCGTCGATTTCAGATTTATAGTCCTTAACATATTTGATCTGTGGAAGATCATTCTTTGCCTTCAGACCGATTATCTGAGAAGTTATGACACCAGTCTTCAGAGATGTGTATGCCTGGTCAGAATAGAATTTTATTGCCTTGAGTATGTCTAACTGTTTGGTCATATCACAAAATGTGTCTACAGGATCAAATGCGTTCTGCTGAAGGAAAATTTCACGAAGCATACGAGCCACTTCTATTGTAACCTGTTCTTCATCAGGGAGGGCATCAGAACCGACAAGCTGGACAATTTCCTGTAGTTCTGCTTCTTTCTGTAGTACTTCCATAGCCCAGGTTCTTAGAGGATTCCATTCAGGTGAGACATTCTCATCATAATACTGGTTTAAGGTATCAAGATATAGTGAATATGAGTTCAGCCAGTTAATAGCCGGAAAATGTCGTCTCTGTGAGAGCTTTGCATCAAGGGCCCAGAAACACTTGACGATACGAAGGGTATTCTGGGTAACCGGTTCAGAAAAGTCACCGCCCGGAGGTGAAACCGCACCAATAACCGTAACAGATCCATAATCTTTATTCAGTGTGTGAACACGGCCAGCGCGTTCATAAAACTCTGATAAACGGGCTGCAAGATATGCTGGATATCCTTCTTCACCAGGCATCTCTTCAAGACGGGAAGAAATTTCACGCATGGCTTCTGCCCATCTGGAGGTAGAGTCTGCCATCAAAGAGACATCGTATCCCATATCACGGAAGTATTCTGCGATTGTGATACCGGTGTACACAGATGCTTCACGGGCAGCCACAGGCATATTTGAGGTATTGGCGATGAGAACCGTACGTTCCATGAGTGGCTTTCCGCTCTTCGGGTCTTCGAGTTCGGGAAATTCGGTAAGAACTTCTGTCATTTCATTTCCACGTTCTCCGCACCCGATATAGACGACAATCTCTGCATCTGACCATTTTGCAAGAGCTTGCTGCGTAACTGTTTTTCCTGATCCGAACGGTCCGGGAATTGCAGCAGTTCCTCCTTTTGCAATCGGGAAAAGACCGTCAAGAATACGCTGACCGGTGATCAGCGGAATATCAGGGTTAAGTTTTTCGGTTACCGGACGGGGAATACGGACCGGCCACTTGTGCATCATGGCTATCTCTGTACCATTGTCAAGGGTACAGATGATCTCGTCGATGGTAAATGAACCGCTCTTTATTTCCTTGATCTTACCGGCCTCTGATTTTGGAGGAACCATTACCTTGTGAACGATATTGGTCTCCTGAACTTCACCGATTATAGTACCCGGTGTAACTACGTCTCCTGCTTTAACAACAGGTTTGAACTCCCATTTCTTTTCGTGGGAAAGACCTGGAGCAGTGACACCACGCTCAATGAAATTTCCCATCTTCTCAACCAGTACTTCCAGAGGACGCTGAATTCCGTCATAGATACTGGTCAGAAGCCCTGGTCCAAGCTCTACCGAAAGCGAAAGACCGGTGTTCTCTACCGGTTCACCCGGTTTAATGCCTGATGTATCTTCATAGACCTGGATGATAATGTTATCACCCTTGATCTTGATGACTTCACCCATCAACTGCTCATCCCCGACTTTTACCACATCATACATATGTGCATCGAGATTGACTGCAGTGACGACAGGTCCTGCAATTCTCTTTAAAACCCCTTTGGTTCGTTTTATTTCCACAGATCAACACCCACTGATCGTTTAATTCTCTCACGCATCGACAGTCCGCCTTCCTCTTCACCTAGTGTGATAACCGTCGGGTGAACTGAGTTTTCGAGGGTTGTGCGGAGTCGTACTGGAATCTTTGCCATATCATTGCTGTTAAGTACCAGGACTCCTATTGAACTATCCTGCAGAACCCGGTTTACAGACTCAACAACTTTTTCATCAGATTCTGCCGCATATGTTTTTGTAATTCCGGCAAGTCTGAACCCAAGGATGAATTCACTATTACCGATTACCGCAATATCCATTTATATCACCAGATATTTTCCAATGGTGTCACCGGATAAGCGGGATTCTTTTCCACGGGCTATTGCTCTCAGATTAAATACCTCGTATTTCTTCTTTTCAAGATAAACGAGGACTGGATGGATAGAGAACGGATTGATCTTGGAGAGTTGCTCCATGTGATCCAGCTGAGTCTTTGTAAGTTCAGTATCAACTTCCTGTTCTGACTTATCCGTTCTAAGATCTTCCAGGGCAACCTGAAGTGCTTTTGTCTTTATTCGTGCGAGCAGGGCATCTATCACTTCGTTCCTATTTGTCATCTGATTCATCTGCTGTAACTCTTCCGGAGTAAATGTCGCACCAGAAATGAAAAATTCACGAGCATCTTCTTCATATCCATCACCCCTCATCCGGAACAGTGTCTTGATGTTCTTGACATCAATTTCCAGCTGGACAAATTTCAGGAACTGATTCCCTCCCTTTACTCCCCTACGGGCAATCTGCAAAAGATCTGTATATAAACGTTTGTATAACTCATTTTCAAGTTTGGCAAATGACCCTATAGCACATCCTTCGGAGAGTTCCGTAGATATTATAGGATACATCTTCCAGTTTTTCAGAGCGTCTGCAACTCGTTCGCAGTTTTCTTCTGCTAATATCCGGTCGAGGATGGTCCGGTCAAGGCTACCTGCAGGAATAAGAACTTCCTTAATTTTTCCTTCTTTCATACCCTGCATCTTACCCCGAAGGATGGTCAGGACATTATAGATATCCCACCGGCGAAGGTATGCCATAGTAAATTCCTTGAGGGATCCAGGGGTCAATTCGATAACCCGCTGATATTCTTTGGCAAGATTCCAGGAAAGAGCGACTTCTATCAGATCGATTCCTTCAAATGAGGTTCCAAGTTCATCGACCTCCTTTTGGTATTCTGTCTCTCCAATCAGACGAATAATCTCCGGAAGACTCATGTTAAGCATCCGTTGATATTCTTCAGGGGGGAGCAGTTTTGCCTTCCTAACCCGTAATCGTGTACTGACATAGATATACGGAGCCGGTCCGCCACTGTTCTGAACCATTTTTATACCCCTTTGATCAAGTGAAGAGCAGATCTGATGCGTCCTTTAATCCTGATTCCCATACCTGGTTAAGAAATGTACGATAACTGTAATCGACCTGCAATTGTCCGTCATTGCTTTCCACTATGATTCCACCATCGATTTCGATGACGGATCCAAATGTATATGCAGAAAATTCCGAATTTTTTAGGACTTTTTTGAGGACTTTCTCGTCACGTGCTGCGCAGCTAACCTTACCCATTGGGATTTCTTCCTTTGCTTTCTTGAGCAGGGAAGTGATAGCCTCCTGATGGAAGGATTCAGGCATTGAGACGATCTTGTCTAATGCCTCCTTGTAAACCCTGTCCATCAAATCCTTCTGGGCATTAAGTACCTGGCGTTTTACGATAAGATGTGCTGCTGCTTCTTCTTGTGAAATGATGTGAGAAAGGGTTTTCTCAACTTCATCCTTTACTGTCTGCTGGATCTTACCAACTTCCTGGTTGGCAGCTCTTACGATCTCATCTTTCCGTGCGGAACCTTCATTTATGATAGTCTCCGCCTCTTGTCGTCCTTTATCCTTTATTTCTGCAATGACTGCGTCCAGTCCCATGTTCCTTTCCTCAATCACTGGAACATGAGAAGGAGTGCCACGACAAGACCGAAGATAACGATAGTTTCCGGTAGAACGGTAAAGAGCAAGGCAAGCCCGAACATATCCTTATTTTCTGCGACTGCTCCCATTGCTGCCGCACCAATACCCATTTCACCAAGTCCGGAACCAATACCTGCAAGGCCTACTGCGAGACCTGCCCCTACTGCCTTAAATCCTGCTGCCGATGCTGCGGCTGTTGCCACTTCTAATGCTACTTCTGCTGCCATAATTTAAACTCCATTAATTTTATTTTCAATCTGTTTGTTCAGTTAATTTTCTAATCATCCCAAATGGGGTATACTTCTTACCTCCACCACGGTAAAATTTGGTGAAGAACTCTACATAGTGAAGACGAAGGGGATGTAATCCACCGCCAAGGATACCTAGTGCAGTATTTAGCGCATGACCAAAGAGGAAGACTACAATCCCTACAATGATCAGGATAATCCCTATCGGTGATAAAAACGTCAGCTGTGGGCTGATGATCATATCAATAGCAATAAAGTTTGTAACCATTGCAATAGCAACGGAAGATAGCCCGACGGCTATAAGACGAGTATATGAAAGTACGTGACTGATAATTGTCGGGACTTCCATAAGATCAAGAACATTTTCCCGGGCAATAAATACAAGGCCTAATATAAGCATCACTGCACCGGTAATCAAAGCTAGATTAATTCCTGCAGTAATTTCCGGAAGTTGAGAAAAGTCCGGCATCATTGGAATTGGAAATTTCGACCAGATAAGAACAAGAATACCCCACATAACAAGAATCCATCCAATATTTGAATAGATCTTCAGGGTTTTGTGATGACCATGATCCATTTTTGCGGCATTCCGGGCTCCCCAGAGTCGTCCAAGGGTAATATGAAGAATGCCGATCCAGATCGAAAGAACCAGCAATTGCGGAATATGCGATACATGTTCAGCCGAAGCACTCATTCCTTCTACAGTTGCTTCTACTGCTGCATGGCTTGCTGCACCACCCATGTTGATATGCCTTGAAAGCCATACCGGCTGCCATGGGAGTGAAAAGCCAAAACATTCTGAAAATGCTATTCCAAAAATTATACTGCTGATACTACAATTGCGAAGTACAGTTACCAGTTGGGTTCCTGCCTCATTACCTTTCACTAATGATCTGAGCCATAGACTCATAATTAGCAGAATGATACCATATCCTACATCTCCAAGTATTAATCCGAACATGATCGGATACAATATCGCCATTAATAATGTGGGATCAACTTCAGTGTATCTGGGTCTTGAATAAAGATCCATAAATAACTGAGTCGGGTGTGCAAAGTCCGGATTATGATATTCAACCGGTGGCATTTCATTATAGTCTTCGACTTCAAGTTCGGAGACATATACCTTTCCTGCACATACTGTATCCAGTTTTTCAAAAACCTTGGTGACTTTACTCGTAGGGACCCATCCGATAACTGAAAATGCATGTTCTGATGTTGCAAACCGAAGCGGTGCTTCAGCCTGTTCCACATCTCCCGACAAGAACTCCTCTGATGACATCAGGAAAAATTCTTGTTTACTTCGGATAGTATCCATCTGATTTTCGAGATCAGTAATTTCCTTGTTCAATTCTTCGATCTTCTGCTCATACTCTTTAATAACTTGAAAAGCAGAGCCTGTTTCTGTCGGAATCTGAACTTTCTGAATTTGGAAATCAAGCAGTTCTCTCTCTGCCACTGAAACATCTGAGTTTTTCACCGCAATTATTACGAAAGAACCGGTCTTTGACTGTTTTTCCCACATCTCATTAGGAATAGACAGGCTTACCGGTCCTTTAACGTTTCCTGCGATAAAGCTGATGGTATCAAACCCATGCAGAAGTTCCATTGACACGGGAGCATCTATAAACGGACGAAGTGCTTCAATACGCTGTTCATACTCCTTTACTATAGACTCACGTTTTGACTTTTGAGAAAGGAGTTTTTCAACATCTTCGGCGATCGAAGGAAGATCCTGTTCAATGCGTCGTTTTAGTTCTTTAATAGAAGAGCGTTCTTTATCACTAATAGAGTCCTTACTGATGCCAAATGCACTGGCAATTGATCTAATCTTTACTAGTGCCGCGGATGTGACATCTGCCCCGGCAAGAGGCATACCTATCCTGAATCCTTCCCATTCACCATCTCCCTTCTCAACGTAATCATCGATATGGAAGATATTCATGTGATAGAGTTCAGTAATAACTGGCTCTAGCTGCTGTTTTGATGCGACTATGAGCAGTCTGCTCATTGGTTCAGGTTGAAACATTGAGCTGCTCCCGGAATCGTGATACAAGCAGGTCTACTGCCTTTGGCAGGTTTTGTTGCCCCTTGTTTTCCAGAGCCATTGCTTCAGCCTTTCCATCACTGATAATCCGCTGATACCGGTTATCAGCCTCTTTCCGTGCATCTGCAATCCGCTGTTTTTTGAACTCTTCAGCATCTGCATGAGCCTTCTGGATCATGTTATCTGCTTCGAGTTCTGCACTGGTTGTAATTGTTTTGCGCTTTTCCTGTGCCTCTGAAATCATCTTTTTGTAGTCTTCTTCTGCAAGTCTGATATCCTTCAAGACCTCAATTTTCATCCAACCCTCCTCTCATTGATGGTTCATTACTAAAGTAGACAGACATCAGTATATTTGTTATTATTTTGTTTCACCAATGATCGCATTACACTGATAATAAGAATTTAATTAAAACAAAGGAGTAATCCTACAGTTTAATTGCCTATGGGGAGAGATATCTTGGTTAAGGAGAAGAAAATATAATATGGATATTTTATCTGAAATGAATCGAATGATAAAGGAGATTAAGGCAGGAAATTATGATACAAGGCTAAATTATGATTCTGTTTCATCTGAAGAGGCTGATCTGGTAAAAAAAATAAATAATCTAGCGGAAATATATTCAGAAGAGATAAAAAAGGTTAAACATGATATGCAGATTAAATCAATGGAGTGTACTAAAGAATGCGTATTAAAATATACAAAAATTATAAATGATTTTGCAAAAGGGAATTTTCAAAGTCAATTTCATATTTCAGACTCATATTGTTTACTTCACGATCTAAAACCACAGTTTGATTCGGTTTCCTATTCAATAAATAAATTCCGTACAATATTTCAGATATTAGAGAAAGATCTGAATACTCTTTTAACCGGAATTAAAGAAGATAATTATAACAAAACCATAGATCTCTCGCAATATCCAGGTGAATTTCAAAAAGTAGCAAAAATATCCCAGGATATTGTTTTTTCATGTAAAGATGAAATAAAACAAACATTTGGAGATTTAAATAAAAAAATTGCTGAATTATCTTCCAATATTAATAGCACACAGGATAATGTTCTGGAAGTAGCGCACAGTTCAGATCAGGTAGGCAAAAATTCAAGAGCAGTTTCAGATAATACTGAGCAGAGTGATGCAGGGGTGCGGCAGGTTCTCAGGGCTATGGAAGATCTTTCTGTTACAGTGGGTGATGTATCTCAAAAGGCAGAATCCGTTTCTCGTCTTTCACTTGATGGTACACAAATGTCTAGAGAAGGTTCTGAATATGCAAAAAAAGCGGAAAATGGGATGATACAGATTATATCCCGGACAGAAGAAGCTGATCACCTGATAAGTGAAATGCAGGGGGATATGAAAAAAATTAATGATATAGTGAAATTTATTACTGATATCGCCAATCAAACTAATTTACTTGCATTAAATGCTGCAATAGAAGCGGCGAGAGCAGGAGAAGCAGGCAGAGGATTTGCAGTCGTAGCAACAGAAGTAAAAACTCTTGCACTAGAATCCAGAAAATCCGCAGAGAAGATAACGGATATGATTAGCAGTCTACAAAAACAGTCTCAAAAAGCTGTTGGTGCGGTATCATTAGCAACAGAGGCCGTTCGTGAAGGAAATATCCTGTTATCGGATACTCTTGGAATATTTGGAAGACTGGCTGAATCTGTTGAGGAGATATCTATCAATATTGAACAAGTGGCCAGTATGAATGAGGAACAAGCTGCAGCAGTTGAAGAGATTACAAGCAGTATGCATGAAGTTTCTGCAATGCTTAAAGACACCGCAAAAGAAGCTGAAGAGTCAGCTAAAACTACAAATGATACTTCAGAAACAGTGAATAAGTTAAATTTAAAAATTAATCATTTATCTGATCTTTGTGGGGACATATCCGGTACAATAACTCGTTTTATTTAATTATTATAATCTCTTGCGCGCAAAAAAAAGTATAAATTATCTCTTTTAAATTCCTTATTTTAACATACTTACTTAATTCTTATAATAATTTATTATTTGAATTTATAATTCAGAATTCTTTATATTCTTTTCTATAATAGGTACATATTAAGGGGAATTTTATGGTGTCCAGGTGATTACAGTGGATCTTGCTGAGTCGATAATTACAGAACTTAGTTCTTTGCAAAAAAAGAATGAAGAACTGGTAACAATTATTCAGAAATTGGAGTATGAATCAGATATTATCATAAATCAGTTTGAAGAAAAAATAGCGGAATTGCATAAGAAGATTAAAAAATCTGAAGATAATGCAATTAAATCAGAAAAAAAGTATGAAAATCTTTTTCATGAGAATGAACATGAAAAAGCGCAATTAGTTGAACAGTATCATAATCTTGAAGCGACTTTGAATGAAAAAATAAGAATATCAGATGAAGCACTAAATGAAACTAAATCTTCTTTAAAAGAAAAGGATCTAAATATTGCTAAAATTTCAGAAGAGATAAAAAAACTTCAGGATACATATTCTCATGAAACTACAGCGTTAAAATCAGAAATAGAGTCTTATCATTTAAATCTTAAAAAAGAAAAAGAAATTGCAATATCCAAACAAAAAAATTTAATTTCTAAATATGAAAATTCAATTCGAAAGATCCAGGAAGAATGTCTAAAAAAGGATAATGAACTACGCATTCTTGCAAGTGAAATAAATAATAATAATCTTCTTAAAGAGAAAGAAATCCTTGACTTAAAAGGGAAATTATTACTGGCAGAACAATCTGTATCTGATAAAATCAGAGAAATTAAATCTGAAAAATCTGTTCGTAATAAAATTGAGGAAGAAAATAAAAATATCATCGAAAAAAATAATAAAATCAAACAGAAATATGAGGACAGGTTAACAGAATTAGAGAACCGGATTTTCTCTCAAAAAGAGGATTTGGTAATACAAAAGGAAACATTGGAGAAGAAAATCAAGGATTTACTTGATACCATAGATAAGGATTCAAGAGAGATAACAAGATTAAATGAAAGCAATATTGAAATTAATAAGGAATATCAGAAGGTTTCAACATTATTAAAGGAAAATGAATCGGAAAATACAAAATTAAAATCTGATTATGAAGAAGATTTGAATAAATATAAGATAAGATATGATGACCTGGATGAACATCTGAAGAAGACAAAATCACAATTAATAGAAAAGGAAGAGAAGATAAGATATTTAGATACCAGATGTATTGAGCTGGATAAAAAAGCAGATACTGATGGTAAAAAAAATTCTGTTCTTATTAATAATCTGGAAGATCAGAAAAGAGAGTTACAGGATCAACTGAATTTGAGAATTCTTCAGAATGAAGAAGAAAAATCCGTTTTATCCATGAAAGTTATGAAACTTAAGACTGAATTGGATGAAATATCAAATTTAAAAGAAGAGCGTGAAATATTTTATTTAAGTAAAATTGAACAGAAAGATAATGAACTCCATATTAATAAAGAAGAGATAAAAAAACTTCAGGATTTTTACACAGGTGAAATCTCAGAAAAGGACCGGAAATTATCTCTTATTAGTTGTAACAATGAGACACTAAGAACCGAGGTGGAACGGATTAGATCAAGACTTCTCTTACTTGAGAAGACAATCCGGGAGGAGAAGGATGAACCTGTTCAGGCATTATTAAGGCAGATTCAAAATTTATCTGTTAAACTTACAGGGATAGAATCTGAAAAATTAATTCTTACTGACAGGGTTTTAAAGCTTGATACTGAAAATACCAGACTTTCAAAGATTATTTCTGCGTTGCCTGAATATGAAGATAAACAAATAAAAAAACCGGAGAATAATTCAGAAGAGAAAATGCTTTCTTTTCCTCCAAATTTATTGATCCTATTACCCCTTCTTGAAGATCCTAATAATTCTATGGAAGCCGCATTGGAAATTTCAGGAATGGGTAACAATATAGTTGATTTTTTAATTCCGTTATTATATCGGGGAAGCTTAGAGCGTCGTGCATGGATTGCTACAATATTATACGAAATTAATGATTCTCGTACAATAAAACCACTGACTGATATAACCGAATCACAGGATACTCATTTGAGAGAATTAATCTGGGATACAAGAGTAAAATTCAGGGAATGGAAACGTTCAGGAACAGTCGGTATACCTTCTTAAAATGGTAATTAAATAAATGTTTATAATATTATGGACAACGAAATTATTTACTATTAATTTATTATTATAATTATAATAGTTTATTTAATTAATTATTACTTGTCCGGTATCAGAGATTTGCATACGATAAAATTTTGATAATAATGCATGGCATTATTACATGGCATTTATTTTTAATTTATCCTGTCATTTAATTGTTAACCTGTCTGATGTTAATGGAGGTACAGGTAGTCAGGTTAATTAGTACAAATTATTAAAGAAAATTAACATGATCATTGATGCAAAAAAAGTATATCAAGCCCCAAAGGTTATGAAATTATTTTCCGGTAATAATATTGGAGAATATTTTTCAGAGAGTAGAGATGATAATTGTAGTTCCGGATCTTCTAATAATTGCTCTTATAAGAGTACAAAAAAATCATCAGGTGGAGGATATTAAAAAGATTATTTAAATAACATTATATTCAAATAATATATAATATT
>Ga0209340_1000890_pt1 | contig 25593 bp, 20 predicted proteins | sample EPASupsiteSAE323_FD_187266 | JGI IMG/M metagenome (GOLD analysis project Ga0209340, IMG submission 187266) | Bioremediated contaminated groundwater from EPA Superfund site, New Mexico - Sample SAE3-23 (SPAdes) (version 2) | ecosystem: Environmental > Aquatic > Deep subsurface > Groundwater >... | reverse complement strand
CGCTGAATAACTCGTCTATTGAACCGGATAAATTTCCTTTGGATTCATATCTCCTGGGCTGCGATAAGCGATGCATACACTCCGTTTAATTTCATTAACTCCTCGTGCTTACCTTTTTCAATAATCTCTCCCTGATTTAGCACCAGTATTTTATCTGCATGAATCACCGTACTCAGCCTATGGGCAATTATTAACACAGTCCTTCCTTTCATCAATTCCCGGATCGTCTCACGGATCTGCATTTCTGTTATGGTATCCAGATTACTGGTTGCTTCGTCCAGGATAAGAACCGGAGCATCCTTTAAGATAGCCCTTGCAATAGCAACTCGTTGACGTTCACCACCTGACAGTCGGATTCCTCTTTCACCGACCAGGGTATCATACCCGTCGGGGAGTTCATTAATGAAAGCATGGATCCTGGCAAACCTTGCTGCCTGTTCCACTTCCTGATCAGTTGCATCTACCCTTCCTATTCGCATATTCTCCTTAATGGATGTATTAAAGAGGAAGATATCCTGAGTTACCACTGAAATGATTCTTCGGATATCGATAAGTCGAAGATCTTTAATATCGTGCCCGTCAAGAGTGATTACTCCTTTTTCCGGATCCCAGAATCTCATTAAAAGATGTGTTATTGTTGTTTTTCCCGCTCCCGTCATACCTACAATAGCGGCAGTACTACCTGAAGGTATTGAAAAATTTACCCCTTTTAGTACATATGGCTCATCCTTGCCATACTTAAACCAGAGGTTGTTTACTTCAAGAGACGGAACCAAATTTACAATGGATTTATAAGATCCATTTTCAGTTACGGTCGGGATATCATCCATCACATCAAAAAACCTTTTTGCCCCGGCAAAGGTCATAGTGAGTTGTTTGGAAACCTCTATTACTTCCCGTATTGAGCCAAATGCTCCTGCTGCAAGAATTACCGCAACCGGGAGATATAATGAGTTGATTATTCCGGCCTCCGACAGGACCGTTGCTTCGACCAGTACTACTACAATTCCGGCAGAAACAAGGATAGAATATATGGCTGATGTCCAGGCATTTACTCTGATATAGGCCCGTTGTTCCTTCCGATAAAAAAGGATCATCCGGATTATCGATGAGAGACGATCCTGTCCACGCCCGAAAGACAGAATTTCCCAGATTCCCTGTACACTATCGATTAGAAATGAATGCAGTTGTGCAAGGTACTGTCTAAGATGATCACCTTTCTTTTCATTTGCCCTGATGGTCAGGATAGGAACTGATGCTGCAAGGATTAGGAAAAACAACAGTATTACTGCAAGATACGGATGAATCCATGCAAGGACACATAAAACTATGAAGGGCACTATTATCCCGACTACAACCTGGACAAGTGTATGGGCAAAGAAAAGTTCAAGAATTTCAATATTATTTATAGCAATAGAGACCAGATCACCGGTTCTTCGTGATATGAAGATCGCGGGAGCCAGAGGATCAACCTTACGGTAAAACTGGTTCCGAAGATCCGACAGAATGTGAAAGGCTGCAACGTGATTAAGATATGGAGCAAGATATCCACATATTCCTCTTATAAGAGCCAGAATCAGTATCCCTGCCCCGACAGGAAGCAGGGCAGAAGCTGAAGATCCACTGGTGGCAGTAATTATCAGCAGGATTCCGAGAAGACCTATCCCTATCGTTAAAAGATGTTTTGTCGTCTCAAAGATCATTCCGGTAGCCAGCAGCGGAATATGCGGACGAACAAGCCCTGTCATCCTGGAGAATAATTCTGCAACTGATCTCATCCCGGTCATAATTCACCCCCGGGAACATATTCATGGTTTATACCAGACAGCATCTTTGTCTGGGCGTTAACAAACCGCCTGTATCTTCCACCCCGACTGATAAGATCCTCATGAGTTCCGGTCTCAACAATTTTTCCACCATCCATAACCATGATTCTGTCGGCCCTTCTGACGGTTGAAAGCCGGTGGGCTATTACAAGTACCGTCCGATCCCTACAGAGTACTTCAAGAGCCTGCTGAATGAGTAGTTCACTTCCGGCGTCAATGCTTGAGGTTGGTTCATCCAGCAAAAGTACCGGTGCATTCTTCAACACAGCCCTGGCTATGGCAATCCGCTGCTTTTCTCCACCTGAAAGCCGCATTCCTCTCTCCCCCGTCATAGTTTCATAACCTTCAGGCAGGGAGATAATCCAGTCATGGATATTTGCGACTTTTGCTGCAGATATGATCTCTTCTTCAGTTGCATCAGGAGAACCGATGAGAAGATTGTTTCTTATTGTGTCGTAAAACAGATATGTCTCCTGTGACACGAGTGAAAACTGTTGTCTTAATAAATCCAGCGGGTATTGGTCAACCGTATAAGAATCAAGAGAGATCTTACCATTATCCGGGTTATGAAAACGGTACAGGAGGTCGATTACTGTACTCTTACCAACTCCTGAGGCTCCGACAAGGGCTATCGTCTCTTTCGGATTAATTTTAAAAGAGCATCCTTTTAGAACCTCTCTTCCTTCTTCATAAGCAAAACTGACATTATCAAAAGTTACCGATGGTGGTTTTATTTCAGGGATCGTTACGGTAGTATCAGGGGATTTGACCTTTGGTTCTTCCTTTATTATCTTCAGAAGTGCATCCAGTGCCTTTTTCCCATACAGGCTGTTATGAAAATACTGACTTAATGCCGTCACATGTTCATAAAAGACCGGTCCGACAAGCAGGACAATCATTAACTGTTCTATTCCGAGTTTACCATAAGTGAATTGAATACATGAATATAGTAATGCCAGACCATATCCAAGGTACGGGACAACATCACAAACATAATGGACTCCAAAGAATATTTTAAGTGACTGAATGTAAGTAGTCTTCAGTTTTTCTGCTTTTTTATGAATCTGACCTGCACGATGACTACTCATATTAAACATCTTGAGAGTAGTCAGGCCCTGCAGACTCTCGGAATAATACGAACTGAGATCATGATAGTCACGCCATATATCCAGATTTTCATTCCACGAAAGTTTATATGAGAGAGCAATAGAAAACGGAACAAGGGGAACAAATACCAAAAGGATGAGGGCAACCGGGATATTAATAAGAATGCAGAATGCCACAAAGAGTATTGCGGGAACGATAAAACAGAGAATAAGACAGGGAATAAAAAAACCTACATACTGCTCAAGAGAATCCACTCCATCGGATATCGTAGCTGCTATAGAACCTGAACTTTTATGCTCCGTATATGCCGGTCCCAGTCTGAGAAGGTGCTCGTAAACACGCGATCTGATACTGTATTTCATCAGATCTGATGTATTTTGAGCTGAAATATCCCTGATGGCTTCTGAAAGTCCCCTGGTGAGAAAAAGAAGGATCATGCCTCCAATAACCGGAGCAAGGGAATAAAAAGAGATTCCGGTAATTACCCCTGCGATCAGCGTACTTATCAGAAAGAGCATTAATATGTTGGTTCCAGAACTTATAAGACCGGCAATGGTTGTAATACCCATGCTCCGGGTCATCCCTTTTGCCAGAGAGAAAATTCTCCGATCAAACAAAGATAGTATCAGCCAGTGAAAAAAATTATTATTACCATTTTGGATATTTGTCTGTCTCATCTTTTTAATCCTGCATTTTTTTAGAATAACAAAAATACATAATGCAGGATATTATTATTAGTTACACAAATTAATAATTATTTTATTAATAGCATCAATAATCAGGATAAAAATACTTAATAAATAAATTTGCTTACGATACTATAATTATTAAATCCTTCGATAATTATTGATACATTATTTAAACCTATAAATTTCTTATTAGTCAAACGAAGGCAGGTAATTGAGATTAAAATGTAATGAAATTGTATTTTTAATGATTAAATAACTTTATCGTAACAAAAAATGTAATAATTAATGTACTGAATTTTATCAATTCAGTGAGGATTAGAGTTATGGGAAGGTCTAAAATTTTTTTGCCGGGAGTTATCTTATTACTGATAGTCTTCTTCATTTCAGGGAATGCAACTGCTTCGCCTTCTCTGAATTATACATTGAAGATCTATGGCAATGCAAACGAAGATGAAACCATCAATGATCTGGATATTAGTTATGTAAATGATGTTATCGCCGGAATAAAACCAAATACAACTTTTTCCGATGCTAATAATGATGGTAAAATAAATCAGGCTGATGTTACCCAGATTCAGAAAATTATCGATGGAACCGAGTCTCAAATAATAATCAAAGACAGCAATGACAGAGTGATATCCTTACCATATCCAATTCAGAAAATTGTCTGTTTATGGGCAACAATAGCTGAACCTATTCAGGCTATTGGTGCCGGAGACAAGATAGTGGCTATTGATGATGAAACTGCAAAGAGAACGGCCCTGTTACCTGATATCTCGAAAAAGGAATCCGTAGGAAAAAGAGCGGATCCCGATATTGAAAAATTGGTAAGCCTGAAGCCGGATTTCGTTATCTCACTCGGGATGAAGGATGAGGTTATTAAAAAGATCGAAGGTGCGGGAATTCCTGTAGTAATCTCATCGTACGGGACTAATGATAAACTTGATACCGGATTCTCCTCTGGTATGCAGGAGACAAAACAACTTGGATATTTACTGGGTGCTGATAAAAAGGCAGACGAACTTATAAACTGGTACCGGGGATATCTTTCTACCGTTCAGGATAAGGTATCAGGACTATCTGACTCTGATCGGCCAACAGTATTGTATCTCTATGATCATTCAAATGGGAAGATCCAGTCCAGCGGGGGTGCAACATATGTTGTTCATATGATCGACTTTGCCGGGGCCGATGATATTACAAGTACAAATCCTGGAAACTGGATTGAATTGGATCCTGAGTTTCCACTTAAAGAAAATCCGGAGTATATACTGTTTGAAGATGCTATGACTCGTGACGAACTTATAGGACCAGGCATTACGGATACATCTAAAATTCAGACAACTTTGGATGGTATCAAGGAGATAAACGGATTCGATATTATAGATGCAGTAAAGAATAATAAAGTATATGCAATGCCCTGGGGGCTAATCTCCTGTAATAGCTGGCTTGGGACATTATATCTGGCAAAACTATTCCACCCGGAAGAGTTTAGTGATATGAATGTCCCTTCAATTCATCAGGAATATCTTGAAAAATACCTCAAACTAAAACCTGAAGTTTTCCAGGATAGTACCTTTATCTATCCAAAACCGGATGGATTCTAATTTTAATTTTTTGCCATGTCTGTTTAGGGAAATTTTTATGACTGAAATATTTGATGCATTAAAATTAAATATATATAAACACGAGATCTCGGACTGGTGGACAAGAGATAGCAATTATTATGATAATTATCCGGAACATGGTCTTACATCATTGGAAGAATCTGAATGGAGACGTTTTTTTGTTCAGGAACTTAATACGGACTCATTAAAGATACTTGATGTTGGAACGGGAACAGGATCATTATCCCTTCTTTTAGCTGCAACCGGTCACCAGGTTACAGGAATTGATATCTCTAATGGAATGCTATCAGAATGTAGCAAAAAAGCCAAAACCCGGGGAATTTCTTTAAGATTACAGGTCGGAGATGCCGAAGCACTTCCTTTTAAGGATGAATATTTTGATGTTGTAACAAGCAGATGGGTTCTCTGGACTCTTCTTCGACCGGATATTGCAATACGTGAATGGAAGAGAGTATTAAAACCCGGAGGAAAGATCCTGGCTTTTGATGTGATATCCCCAAAGGATAATACGGATTCCATATCGCATAAAATCAAGCGGTTATGTTCCGGTATGCTGATTTCTCTTCAAGACGGGAGAAAATTTGTTTCAAACGGATATAATCCCGAAATTTATAATCACCTCCCACTCTATCACAAGAAACCTGATGCTTTTAAAAAACAGGTCGCTCTCTTTTTTTCCGCCGGATTCCCGAATGTTACGGTAAAAAGAATTGATTTATTATCAGATTTCTCTTCGAAAGATCTGAATAAACCCTGGAGATACAGACTGGGTTGGAAAGGATATGGAGACTGGCATTGCATAATAAGTACAAAGCAGGTTTAAAAAAATTTATTTAAAATATAATTTTTTAACGAAATGTAACTATTACTATGGTTTTTCTGCAGATACGAGAAATCTCGGTCCCCAATATCCTTCTTTCAGATATTCTTTCCAGGAAAAAACTTCGGATTCGATAGAGTCATTAGTTGTGATATTAATATATCCGGCGTCACTCAGAATGTTTCTGTCATAGTCAGGCCGGTTAGCTTTTATTGACCATAATGCATCCTTCATCTCTTCTGATAGATCTTCACTTCTTGGATCCCTGAATTCTGTTACCAGGGTAATAAATTCGGAAAAACCAATCCATAATTTTCTTTTTAATGTCTTATCGGTTTTATACCAGTTACCGTCAATATATACTATCTTTCCACCGGGTTTTAAGATTCTGAACCATTCCTTAAACACTACTTCCGGATTTATAGTAGTCCAGAGCATATGTCTGCTTACTACAACATCAAAAGAATTGTCATCAAATGGAAGAGATTCTGCATCTGCTCGTTTAAATTCAATATCCAGGTTTTTATTATGGGCATTATGTCTGGCAAATTTTAGCATGTCCTCAGAAAAATCCACTGCAGTTACATTAAACCCCTTTTGAGCCAGCATAATTGCAATTATTCCCGGGCCAGTACCAACATCAAGGATCGTTTTTGCATCGGATTGAAACTCATTGCAATATAATGACTGCCATTTTTCCTGTTTTTTTTCATTTTTTATTGCTTTTGATGTATAAAACTGATTATATCCTTCTGCTGACTTATTCCAGTAAGAATTAATTTCAAATTTGATCTGCATATGATTTCTCCAAATTCAAAATTGAAAGATCAGGAATTGGAAGGATAGATGAATATACCATCCTTTGTAGGATCAACATTAATCCCCAGGAATTTATTGACATATTCCTTGTGAATCTCTCCTGGTTTCATATCTCCAAACAGTTCGGGATGAATTACCGGTGCCAGGTATATTGCCGCAAGCCAGGTGTCTCCTGTAAGCAGGTCAACCGGAAGACCATAAACATGGTTATCCTTAATCGCCTTTACCGAATTCATACCCGGAAGAGATTTCAGTGATTCAATATCATCTGCCATTGTGGATGTATTAGTAATACCATAACCGCTATTATGAGACATTTCTTCAAATATCAGGTATGAAGGATCTGAATTGATCAGATGTTCAAGTTCGACTTCTGACCAGTCGCCTTTGACATCTGAATTAATATCTTTGGCTCCGATAAAATTAAGCAGATAATGGAACCGGTTTTGTGAACCTGATCCGTAAATCTTGTTGTTATCCCACTTGTATGTATACATGGCCAGAGGACGTTCAGATTCAGATAAATTCGATGTCTTATCATTGATATTGCCAATATATTTCTCACGCCAGTCTACGAATTCGTTGGCTTTATCCCTGGTCCCGACGATAGAGCCCAATACCCGTGTATTCTCCTGTGTCGGCAAAAATCCTTCGTCAACTGTCGGGAATAATGAAACAGCCAGAACGTTTAATCCGGCTGATTCTAACTTCTTAATCTTTTCATCTGTTGCGTATAAACCTACAAGAACCAGATCAGGTTTTAATGATACCAGTTTTTCAAGATCCGGTTCATCACTTTTACCTATACTTGTAATATTAGTCCCATCCGGGGATGGGACTTTCTCCATAGATGTGGTCTCATCCATGGCAATAATTTTATCATATGCCCCGATAGCCTGGAGAGTTGAAGCGATTTGCGGAAGTGCATCAATGATGGCTATGGTCTCTACCGGCTTTTCGATAGTTACCTCCCGACCCATGCTGTCTTGCACGGTGATTGAATTATCAGAATCATCAGTGATCTCCATAACCGTGGCGGCAGAGATTGGTACAATTAAAATACAAAATAATAACAAAAATAAAGAAAATATTGATAAAATTCTATGTTTTATCATATTTAATATTTTTACATGCTATCAGTTAAATTTTTCGAATTATCGGATAATAAAAAATTTAATATTTTCCTGGTAACAAGCAGGAGAGCCTACATTCTCTTATTAACCAAAAGGGTATTCCAAGTGCCCATTGCACCCTCTACAAAAGCCCTGATATTTTTAAAATATTTATAAAATATCAAATATAATAGGATTATATCAATATTGCAGAATGGATTATCTTAATCAACTACCAAATCCTTCTGTCCGGCTGAATAAATTAAAGGAAGATTCCTGGATCGATGGTTACTGGTTTGTTAATTGCTTAAGCGCTATTCAGGTTGAGATTCTCTGTAGGTTATCCGTTCTTTGGTCAGACAATAACTATAGAATTAGGTCTGATTTTGGGCATTGTGCTCAGAAATATATCCAGAAAATCCTCTGCCTAGAATAGAAACATAAGAATTCCAGTTTAACTTGCTGCTAACCGCCGGATGTGGAATCGAAATAAATCTTTGTCCGGGGGTAGTGAATTCCCTGAATAAAGGATCGCCGATGACCAAATCATAAACCCCATTCTTCATAAGTTTCTTAAGATGTAACTCATCAGATAATGCGACATCTCCTGATGTGGCAAGTTGTGGAGAGAATGCAAAGAAGGTAGCATTAGTCACCTCTGAAAAACCGTATTCATAAATCAGAATATCACGAACGGCATTGGCGAAAACCTGTTCTCCAATAATCAATGCTTTCCCGGAGCAAACGGAAGGCGTGGGAATCTTTGGTTCGGTATTCTGCAGAAAGCATCTGATTTTTTCTTCCCCATAAATGCCACATGGAAGTCCCACACAATATGGAATTTTATATTTTGCTTTCATTTTTTCTGCAAGAGGAATGGCTGAAGCCGAAACCACAATATTTTTTTCTGCATTCGGGGAATATCTGATTCCCTCTAGATTATCGCCTGATAAAAAACATAAAACACGATATCCACAGGAAGCAACAAATAACCTTAAAGCTTCATCATCACCTGAGAGAAAAAAATCAAGGGGCGTATATCCCAGAATATTAACGGTTCCATACATGTTTTCAGTTTTTCCTTCCATAAAATGTTCTTCAAGGGCAATGAGAGCATTTTCAATTCCATCATGATAATATCCAAATCCGTTTGTCTCCAGACCAAATGCAGTGATACCAGTAGCATCTGTAACCTCTGCAGCAATACCTGAAATATCACAGCCAATCAAGGCGGGAACAGGAGTGCCAAGAATAGCAATAAAGGATGGGCGGTTACGCTTACATTCCCGAAGTATCTTCTCAATAATAATTGAATCATCGCCGATTACCGCTTCATCCTCCCGGATAAACGAACTGAAAATCCTCTTTGGCGAATGATACCATCGTGGCTCATCAAACCCGGTGAAGTTACCCATGCATCCTGACGGTTCATGTATTACAACAAGCCCTCCGAGATTGTATAAAACCGAGGCTGCACCGGAATAATCCGTCGCAAATGATGGCAGATTTACAAACAGATGACTCATCAGGCCACCAGTCCGTATGCTTCAATCATCGTCCGGAGATCTTTTGGATCGGTTATGCTCTCAACCAGCCTATTCATCAGGAGTTCTACGCCATAGTATCCAAACATACCCTCATCTCCGATCAAATCAACAACGCTTTTTGCACCGGAAAAATATCCGGCATCATAACCGATTGCAATTTCTGCGTTCCCGCATTTTCCAATTTTATTAACCATCGACGGATCTTTTATATCATGAATAACAATGTCCGGTGCAGATTCTAAAATCCATTTTTGTGCCTCACGTTCAAACAAAGCAACATCAGTACCAAAAATATCAGTAACACAAAATCCATAACCAAGGAGGGCTCTTGCCAAACTAAACGGTCTGCATACAGCAGAAGCACCAACTGCAACCGGCCGGTTTCGGACAACTAATAGAGCCTTCCGAATGGCTGCCTCTGCCCGTGATTCGTACTCATCAAGACTGCACCTTGTAGAAAGCATCGTAAAAATTTGCTCATACTGTTCCTTTATCTGAACCAGATCATAAGAAACAGGAACAAAACAAAAGTCCATGCCCAAAGACAAATCTTTTGCCGCAAGAATCGCTTCCGGGCGTATTACAAGGTTCCAACGAGCCTTGCCCATTAGCCTGAATTCTTCGAATGATTTCAGTTCTGAAACATGTCGGGTGACTTTTACCCCACACATTTTTAGAACACCATATATCTCATTTTGATGTTCAACCGGCACATTATTTCCAATGAAATTAAGTTTATTCTCCTTTGGAGAGTTAAAATCCAGCATGGAGTACATTCTCTGTTGCATCGTCAGAGCTGGTGGGTGCTTCGTATCTGCCGAAACAGGATTCATCAGACAGATCTGGAATTGAATATCTGGATTTCGTCTTGTCAGTCCGGTCTTTATACTTTCTTCATCAAATCCTGCCAGATAGAGAACGCAACAAAGATACACCAGGAAAGCTTTCGGACGGGTTCCTATTTGTGACAGAAGATCATCGACTGCATCAAAGAGTTCATCTTCAATTGTGCCAAGAACCAGTTCTTTTTCATCGAAGAAGAGGTAACTTACTTTATTTTTATATCCCTGCTGAATAGCATTTATTGAAGTATGTCTTCCACAGGAAGGAGGACAGACAAACAGGAGATAACTTTCAGGAATCAAAGAACCTACCCTTACAATTCCGTAACCTCCATATGTGGTTGAGCAGAAACACAATTTATCCATGCTATTCTTCCATAAGAAGGTGGGCAAGAACCCGATATGTACAGGCCTGCGAAGAGGTACGATCATATTCCATAACTGTCATTTTGGCATTTTCAGATCTCTGTACAATTGAATCACGGTTAATTTTTAACAAAACAGATGTTTCCATCTCTCTTGCAGCACAGGCAACAATTTCATCCTCATTTTCGATGTTCCTTGCATTGTAAACAAGTCCTTTCAGTGCTGCATACCCTCGCTTTGCATAATTCCTCACAGCCTGGGCAATATTGTCTGCCGCATACAAGGACATCATCTCACCGGACGTTACTATGCAGATTTCCTCTGCGTATCCTTTACGAATAGGAAGAGCAAATCCTCCGCAGACAACATCACCGAGGACGTCATAAAGAACAATGTCGGGTTGATATTTCTCATATGCTCCAAGATCATTTAATTGTTCAAAAGCAGTGATAATCCCCCTGCCCGCACAACCTGCCCCTGGTTTTGGCCCTCCTGCCTCTACGCAGAGTACACCTCCCGAACCAATATGAACGATATCTTCCAGTGTAATCCCGTTTTGTTTCTCCCGCATCATCGATAGTACTGATGGTATAGATTGCCCATTTGTAAGGTTCCGGGTGGAATCAGCTTTTGGATCGCAACCTACCTGCATGACTGAAAATCCCTGTTCTGCAAGAGCCATAGATATATTTGATACCGTTGTTGATTTCCCGATTCCCCCTTTTCCATAGAATGCAATTTTTTTCATGAGTTTTTCCCTGTTTTTCCAAATATTACTATTCCACAATTGAGATAGGCAAAATGTACCGATAATTATCAGTTGTCAAAGGTACATTTCCTATCTTCACATTAACATTGAATGCATCACGAAGGTTTTTTTCAGTGATGATCTCCTCAGTTCTTCCATAGATGGTCCTGCCTCCACCTGTGAATAACAGAGCCTTATCAGATATTCGAAGGGCATGTTCGGGGTAATGTGTATTAAGAATACACGAAATAGATTTTGAAAATTCTTTGATTTTCTCTAGAATCATCAGCTGATTGTGATAATCCAGGCTTGATTCAGGTTCATCCATTATCAGTAATTTCGGTTCTGCTGCAATTGCCCTGGCTATCAAAACCAGTTGCAATTCGCCACCACTCAGTATCCTGCAAGAACGGTCTGCAAGATGGCTGATTTTCAGTGTTTCCATTACCCGGTTTACTATCTCCATATCTTTTTCATCAGGCTGGTAGAATAATGGAATATGAGCACTTCTGCCTAGAATAACCATATCCCGGACTGAGTAATTAAATGCCGAAGACTTTGCCTGAGGGACATAGGCAACCTGTCTCCAGAACTCTTTTCCGGGTATGGATGAAATATCCGCATTATTAAGATATGCATGTCCCTCTTTCCATGGAAGCATGTTCATCATACATTTCAGGAGGGTTGTTTTTCCAATTCCATTCGGTCCAAGTATGGCTAGTACTTCACAATTATCCACTGTTAGATTGATATTTCTGAAAAGACAGGTATCATTATAGCCAAAGCCACCATTTTGAATGGTAAGTTTCATAACCAGTTTCTCCCTTTTTTAATAAACAGAAATGCAAAAAGAGGTGCTCCGATTGCTGCGGTCATAATTGAGAGCGGAATTTCAGATGGTGCAATCGTCCTGCAGAGAGTATCGATTATAAGCAGATAACAGGCACCAATACTAATACATGCGGGAATAACATCCCTGTTGTCTGATCCGACGAATAATCGTGCTACATGAGGAATTACAAGTCCGACCCAGCCAATCTGACCACAAATTGAGACGGTTGCAGCAACTACGAATGTTGCCGCAATGATTGATATCCAACGGATATATTTTGGATTTAATCCAAGTGACTGGATCTCCTCTATGCTTAATGCCAGGATGTTTAAACGCCATTTCAATAAATAGAGTAATATAATTCCAATGATGAGAAGCGGAGCTGAAAGCAGGATCTTGTTATAATTTGCCCCGACCAAACTACCCATTAACCAGAATGTAATTTCAGGTAGCTTAAGAAGCGGATCGGACAGGTACTTTACCAGTGATATCATAGCCGTGAAAAATCCTGCAACGATAATACCCGCAAGTACAATTATCAGAATAGAATCATTGTGGGCAACTTTAGTAAACGTAAAGGTGATTGCGATGGCTATAAGACCGAATACGATGGCAAGTATCTGCACGGGTAAAATAGTATCAAATAACAGGAGTCCGATCGATGCACCAAAAGCCGCACCTGATGAAACACCGATGATATCAGGTGATGCCAGGGGGTTTGAAAAGGTTGACTGAAATGCAGCTCCGGCTATGGCCAGACCGGCGCCAACAAGAAGTGCAAGGATAATTCTTGGCAGTCTGATGTTAATGACTACAGACTGAACCGTACTCTCGACCGGATATCCAAAGAAAGTCAGAAATGCCCCATAAACCTGGATTGGTTCTATCCAGTACCGTCCTATACAAAGGGCTAAGAAGGCAAGAACAATCGGAAGGAAAAATAAAAGAAGAAAAAACGATGTTTTTGTGATCGTTTTCATTTAATGAAGTCTTACCGAGATGTATTCCGGGTTTAGGAATCCTTTGATGTCTTCATCGGTCGCGGTGTAATTAAAGAACTTTTCAAAGAATGATTCGGTCTCCTTTGTCATGTCAAGGTCTTTGAAGAGCTCCGGGTGATTAATTTTAGCCATCCACTGAAGTACAAGTCCGTTTTCAAGTGAAGGAGCGTATGACATGTATGTGGCATAGGGGAAGATATAGACCTGTTTGTTCTTTACAGCTGATACCGAACTCCAGTCAGAACCTGGAATGGTGTTATTGTAGAGGTCAGACGGCAATGCACTTTGCGAGTTGGCAAAGTAGATGATCTCCGGATCCCAGGCTATAACCTGTTCCATATCCACTTCTTTCAGTCCGGTAATATCGGCTGCCACGTTTTCTGCTCCGGTCGCGTTAAGCCAGTAATCGGAATAGTGGCCGCTTCCTGCTACCTGAAGTTTTCCGTCCTTGTAACTGAAGATAATCAGGGCTTTAGGCTTGTTGTCTTCTGTTACCGTGTCAATCTTTTCTGCAACTTTTTCCTGGACTTCATTGTTGTAAGCGATTAGCTGATCTGCTTTTCCCGTATCACCTACAATATTAGACAATTGCCTGAGCCATTTCTCTACCTGATTAAATACGTTATTATCTGTTCCTGCCTGGGAAGTTGTAAATCCAACTGCAGTAAGATTTGCCTTTGAGAGAATGTCATATTCATCCTTACGTGAGCCTGTGTAGATGACAACATCGGGTTTAAGTTTTAATATTTCTTCAATGTTGATATCCACCCCTTGAACAAAACCTGTATTGACGTTTTTTAGGCCCGGATAGATCTTGGACATGGCTCCAGACAGTGCATAGGTAATTCCGGCAGAGTTTGCACCGATTAGTTTGTCGGTAGAATTCGTGTAATACACATATATCGGCACCATCGGAGACATTGAGGTTATAATAACCCGGTCAACTGATTCTGGTAGAGTTACGTCGTTTCCGGCCATATCAGTGAAGGTTGTTCCAGGACCTGATGCCGGTTCAGATGCTCCGACACATCCGACCATGAGAAAAATTGCTAATATTAATATTACATTTTTTCTAAAAAGTTTATCTCTCATTATTATCCCCATAATTTTGACTTGTCATTCATGAGAAAATATGAGTAATCATCATATATTTGGAATCAAATTTCCAACATGTATGTCAGAGTCGGCATAATAATATATTTTTTCTAATATTAAGTATGATGATTTGTATTTTTTTAATATATATGCTGAATTACTCATGGATTCTTAATCCAAGGTAATTAATTACTAATGTAACGGGAATTGAATCATTTACTGTTATGGCTTTGGTTTTGTAAAAACGAACAATTTAAGAAGGGATCAAAAAATTTCGTAATACAAAAAAGATGGGAAGATACGTACAATTCTGGAAAGGAAATAACCAAAGGGTTTCATGATTATATGCGAGATTTATGCTTATATTTGATTTTAAGACACCCGATCAGACCCTTTTTTTGTCACCGCAGACCATATGTAATCTGCCTCCATATCTGTAACCAATTTTAAGATACCATGGAAGATTTCTTTTAACAATATCAGGTAATTCATCCAGTGTCCTGATGGAAATACTGTTAATATTTTCTTTCCGTAGAAACTCTGAAATTTTATCGGCACTGGCCCCTCCAAAAAGCGGAAGATCTTTTTCAAGTCTGGTATCATGCCCAAAAATTCCTGTATAACCACACATTATTCTTCTGCAGATAAACCAGATTCTCTTATTAATCTTCATTGCATATGACTCACTGTTTCTATTCCAGTTGCCATCGATGATAACAACGGTTCCACCGGGTTTTAGAATTCTGACCCATTCATGAATGGCTGTTTCAGGATTGGGAAGGGTCCACAGCAGATACCGGCAGATAATTACATCAAATGTTTCATCCATAAAATCCGGATGTTCTGCATCACCTATTACAGTATCCCATTTGAAATTTCGCTTTTTCATCTTATCTTCTGCCTGTCTTAACATGCCATCACTAAAATCAAGTCCGGTTACAGAATGACCAAGAGCAGCAAGATTCATCGCAATAAAGCCGGTTCCTGAGCCGACATCCAGTATGTTTTTTTTGGATTCTCCTATGACCTCTTTAAAGAGATTTTGCCAGTATTCACATTCTTCATCTGATTCATATCCAAAATCATAAATTATCCCCTGAGTATCCCAGTAATCACGAATTCCGGATTTAATTCCGGTAACTTCAATTTCACTCATAATACTTGAAAAGAAAATTTTGCTTATGGTTTTGGATAGATGAAAGTATCATCAGAAATGTCCATGTTAAGTTTCAGATACCTGTCGACATACTCCTGATGGATTTTAACAGGATCAAAATCCTTAAACAAATCCGGATAGATCACAGGGGCCAGGTAAATTGCTGCAAGCCAGGTATCGCCTGATATCAGAACAGAGGGAAGACCATACACTTTGTTGTTTTTTACGGCATCCACAGTATTCAGACCAGGTAAAGAGCGGACTGCAGTAAGATCCTTTTCCATTGCAGAAGTATCACTTACATCATATCCGCTCATATGATTCATCTCTTCGAAAACTATGAACTGTGGATTTTTCATCAGAATATCTTCAAGATCAATAACCGCCCAGTCAACATCCAGATCATTGTTGACATCACTGGTTCCGATAAAATCAAGTGCAGAATGAAATCTGTTCTTAAGACCTGAACTTGACAGGGTGGAATTCGTCCACCGGTAAGTGTACAGTGATGTTACCTTTTTATCTTCCGGTATGGTTGCCACTCTTTCTTTAATGATATTCAGGTACTTTTCTTTCCAGTCTGCAAATTCATTAGCAGTCTTCTCTGTTCCGACAATTGTACCAATAACTCTTGTATTCTCAATGGTAGGATCAAAATGGTCATCAGGATTCGGATATAATGAGACTGCAACAACCGGAAGACCAACATCTTCCATTTGCTTTACTTCATCTCCAAGGAATGTCCCGACATCAAAAACAACATCCGGGTCTAATTTAAGAATCTCTTCCAGATCAAGTTCATCCTTTGTACCCACAAAATCCTTTTGACCAATATTCGGGAATAAGAGTTTTTCCTTGGAAGTATCCACGTCAACTCCTACAATTTTATCATATGCCCCCATTGCTTCAAGAGCAGAGGTTACCTGCTGATGTGCATCAAGTACTACAATTTTTTCAACAGGACTTTTTACCGTAACTTCCCGGTCAAGTATATCTTTAACTGTAACTGATTTGTCAGTTTTATCCAGGACACTCATTACAGGTGAAGCGGAAACTGATGAAATAACCAAAGACAATACAATAATCATTGAAAGGATAAGAGATAACCTTCGTTTAAGAAACATAGTAATAACTGGACAATATTGGTATTAAATATTGTTATTTTTTATTATTAAATATGGATTAATTTAGATGAAATAATAAATAATTTGTAGAAAATGATCCTTTTTATATCTCCTGTGCTGCAATCAGCGATGCATAAACCCCGTTCTTCTCAAGCAATTCCTTGTGCATCCCTTCTTCCACGATTTGACCTCCCCTGATTACCAGGATTTTATCTGCATGAATTATAGTCGAAAGTCTGTGAGCAATAATCAACACAGTACGGCCTATACTAAGTTCCTGTAGAGCCTCCCGGATCTCAAGTTCTGTACAGGTATCAAGGGCGGACGTAGCCTCATCCAGAATGAGAATAGGAGCATTCTTCAGAACGGCACGTGCTATTGCTATCCGCTGGCGTTCTCCCCCTGAAAGTCGTACACCCCGCTCTCCGACCAGGGTTTGGTACCCTTTCGGAAGAGAACAGATAAAATTATGAATTCTGGCAATCTCTGCAGCAGCCATCACCTCTTCGTCAGAAGCATCTGGTAGACCAAGCCGGATGTTTTCCATAATTGAGGTATTGAGCAGGAAGATATCCTGGGTGACCATGGCAATCGTATCACGTAGCAATGCAAGCGGGAGTGTTCTGATATCATGCCCTCCTATCAGGATTTTCCCCTGTACCGGATCCCAGAACCGCATGATCAGATGGGCGACTGTGGTCTTCCCTGCCCCGGTCATCCCGACAATTGCAACATTACTGCCCGGCGGAACAGAAAACGAAATATCAGTCAGTACAAACGGATCACCCTCACCATACCTGAATGAAACACCCTCAATTAAGATGGATGGCTTGAGGAATTCAGGAGTTTCAGGAGTTACAGGCTCTGTAACATTCGGCTCCAGATCCATTAGTTCATAAAGTCGTTTTGCCCCTGCAAATGTCAGAGAAAACTGCTTTGAGACATCTATAATATTGGTCATCGAGCTGAACCCGGCCGAAGCAAACAGCACGACTATCGGCAGGGTGAGTGGATCAATCTCTCCTGCTGAGCTTAGGAATGAAGAGACGGCAAGAAGTACAATTATCCCCCCGGAAATCAACAGGAGAAACGATGCTGTAACAAAAGAATTTTTCCGGACATATACACCATATTCCTCCTGATACCGGTGATTTAACTCCATTACCTGATCATACCGTGCACGTGAACGTGAAAACGCAAGTATTTCCCTGATACCCTGGACACTATCGATGAGAAATGAATTGATATCAGCAATCAGGATACGGAGCTGCTCACCCCGTTCATCATTCAAATACATTGCAAATCTCGGAATAAGGGCGATGAATAGCGTGCATACACCATATGCACAGGCAATCACCGGATGAATTATGAACAGAAATAAAAATACCAGGATGGGGACGACTATGGCTGTCACAAGAGGAGCGATGGTATGAGCAAAGAAGAGCTCAAGCATCTCTATATTATTTCCCGCCACCGAGACAACGTCACCGGTACGCCTGTACATCAAAGCTGCCGGTGCGAGGGGTTCAATAGTCCTGTAGAATTGATCCCGGAGATCAGCCAGCAGCCGGTAGGCTCCGACATGGCTAAGGTATGGACTCAGATATCCAAAAAGTCCCCTAAGAACAGCAAGAACCAGGATAAGAATACCGATGGGAATGAGGACTGAAGAGTCTTCTCCAGCTCTTGCCAACCGGAGAAGATCCACACCAAGGAGACCTATCCAGAGGGTTACCACATATTTAAGGATCTCGGAGATTACACCGAGAGAGAGAATCGGAATTTGTGGCCTTATGACCCTGAAAAGGCGGAAAAAGACAACTTGTTTCTTCATGAAAACATCCCCCTGGCTGCCTGACTTCCCGTTCCCCCGGCAAGTTCCTGGGCCCGGACAAGCTGTGCATACCTGCCGTTCAGATCTATCAGTTCCTTGTGGGTTCCGGATTCAACAATACTCCCTTCATCCATCACCAGAATCCGGGTTGCATCACGAATCGTTGAGAGCCGGTGTGCTATCACAAAAACCGTCCGCCCTGATAAAAGTTCTTTGATTGCATCCCTGATATAACGCTCATTTTCCGCATCCACACTCGCGGTAGGCTCATCAAGAATTAAAATCGGCGCATTTTTGAGGAACGCTCGTCCAATGGCAATTCTCTGGCGTTCTCCTCCGGAGAGGCGTAGTCCACGTTCACCTGCCATTGTCTCAAACCCCTCCGGAAGTGACCTGATGAAGTCATCGAGCCTGGAGATACTGGCTGCATGAGCTACCTCTTCATCCCATGCATCCGGGCTTCCGAAGAGGAGATTGCCCCTGATTGTATCATAGAAGAGATAAGTATCCTGAGATACGAGGGACAACTGCCGCCTGAGTAAATCCAGGGGGATTTTTTGAACAGGCATCCCACAAACCTCGATGCTTCCTTCATCAGCGTCATAAAAACGAAACAGAAGATCTACAATTGTGCTTTTCCCTACCCCTGATACTCCGACCAGGGCAATCATCTCCCCTTCCCCGACTGTAAACGAACAGTCTTTCAGGACCGGCCGGTCAGGTTCATACGAGAAAGATACGTTTTTGAATACGATAGACTGGGGAAGAGGAAGAGATATCCGTGGAGATCTCTTCGGATCTGTTACCACCGGGGCAGTTCCGATCAGGGACAGAATGGCATTTATCGTACTCTTCGCATTGACGCTGTTGTGGTAATACTGGCCAAGATGGATCACATGTTCGTAAAAGATCGGGCCGAGCAGAAGGACCAGCATCACCTGCTCTGTACGCATTGTTCCTTCACTCATCCCGATACAGACATAGAGCATGGCAGCTCCATATCCGAGGTACGGAACCATATCGGCGACAAAACTAACCAGCAGACCAACTCGAAGGCGGTGGATCCAGGTATGACTAAGCCTCTCCGCCCTGATTCGAATCTCTTCAGCTCGTGAGGTTTGCTGATTGAAAAGTTTCAGGGTCGGAAGACCCTGGAGACTCTCGGTGTAAAATGCACTAAGGCCCTTGTATTCCCGCCATACATCTGTTCTATTAAGCCGGTTCTGCCGGTTTGACAGCATAATAATTATCGGAACCAGGGGTACAAACGCCAGCAGGATAAGAGCGGTTACCGGATCGACCAGAACTGCAAATGCTATAAAAAGGCCGGTTGGAACCAGCATGCAGAGCAGGATGTACGGTATGTAATATGCTACATACTGCTCGAGTTGCTCAGTCCCGTCAACAAATGTAGCAGCAATTGAACCTGAATCATTCCTATCGGTATAGGCAGGACCAAGGCGGAGAAGGTGCTTGTACATCTTTGACCGGATCGACTCTTTCATCAGCCCGGCGGTAATATGAGCTGATCGCTCTCTGAACATTTCAGCTCCGATCCTTACGATAAGCATACAGGCCATTCCAATTCCGGCCGGAACCATCTCTACCGGAGATCTTCCATCAATTAACCCGGATATAAAAATACTTACAAAAAATAGGAGCAAAATGGATGCCACAGAACTCAAAAGGGCAGCCCCGAACGTACGGGTTACACAAAGTCCCAGACCAGGAATCAGCCTGACAAGCCGGAGATCGATGCAGAGCGAGATAATATGGGTAAAAAGGGATCCTTCCCGGTGAATCCGGGTATCAGGATTATCTTCATGCGACATTCAGGCGGGAATCTCCTCAATACCCATAGTCTGAGCAGATTTCTGCTTAAAGTGTCCATATATTACAGGACTTATCGGGACGACATGTGGTTTTCCAAGCACTGTGATAACAACTGCCGTAACTCCGTATACCTCCTTTATCATATCCGGAGTATAGAGATCTATCGGTTTTCCTGCAGAGAAGATCTTGCCTTCTCTTAGCATAACCATCGAATCGGTGTACCGTGCACCAAGATTGAGATCATGCATTGCAATGATCGCTGACATGTTCTTTTCCTTAACCAGATGATTAACAATCTCAAGCACTTCAAGCTGATGCCTGATATCCAGGGCTGAAGTAGGTTCATCAAGGAGAAGCACTTCCGGTTCCTGGCAGATAGCCCTTGCAAGGAGAACCATCTGTTTTTGCCCTCCTGAAAGACTGGAAAAGTCACGCATAGCCATATCTCCGATTCCCAGACGTTCAAGTGCATCTGCAACCTTATTGATGTCTTCCTCGCTGATCCGCCATGCGGAGTGCGGTCTTCTGCCCATAAGGACCGTCTCAAATACCGTGGAGTCCATTGCACTTGACCCGTTTTGTGGAACCAGACCAACATTTTTTGCAAGATCCACCCTGTCCATCATCAGAATGTCTTTTCCATTCAGTAATATTGATCCTCTGGGTTTCAGAATGGTATCCATACATTTGATTAGTGTGCTTTTTCCCGACCCGTTCGGCCCGATAAGACCGGTAATCTCTCCAGGTCCGATTGAAAAATTCACGTCCTGTAAAATATCCGCACTCGGGTAACTGAAACAGACATCTTTGAGATCTACATTTACCATATTTCTTTCCTCTTACGCATAAACAAAAACATGAAGAACGGAACTCCGACAAGGGCAGTCATAATTCCCACCGGCAGAATCATCGGAGCCAGAATGGTACGGGCCACCGTATCTGCTCCAAGCAGGAGAATACCCCCGACCAGTGCGGAACCAGGAATCACGTACCTGTTGTCTCCGCCGATGATCATCCTGGTGATATGAGGGGAGACCAGACCAACAAACCCGATTATTCCGCAAAAGGCCGTTACAGAGGCAGTAAGCAGGGCTGCAAATATGAGGGTTCTCATTCTGACGCCTTCCACATTAATTCCCAGACTATGAGCGGTCTCATCCCCGGCACCCATGATTGTAAGGTCGGAAGCCTTGTAGATAAGATAGGGAATAGAGAGAATAGCGATGATGAACACGATTAAAACGGTCTCCCAGCTGGCCACGGAGACACTGCCCATCATCCAGAATACTACTGCCTGAACCTGTTCTGCAGTACCGAGGTACTGAGTAAATGAGGTGACGGCATCAAGTAAAAACATGATAGCGATTCCGGCAAGTATTATCGCTTCCGGAGTCATTCCTTTGCTTTTGGCTATGGAATAAATTACCAGGGTTGCAATAAAAGCGCTGATGAAGGCATTGAGTACAACACTGTAGGATCCGAAGAATTTGATTCCACCGATGATGGCAAGCGAGGCACCCATGGCAGCCGCCGAGGATATGCCCAGTGTAAATGGTTCGGCAAGGGGATTTCTGAGCACCCCCTGCAGAATTGCCCCGGCTACCCCAAGACTAGCCCCACAGACTATTGCCATGGCAATCCTTGGAAGCCGAATCTCCCAGATGATGACACTGGCTACCGATTCCGGGAGACCAAGACCTGGAAATATTCCCCCAAGTATGGTAGTATAGACCTCGGTCAGAGTGAGATCATACGAACCAAGTGATGCCGCAATTCCCACAAGTAGAAGAATACCTACTGATACACTGGATAAAAAGAGGATCTTTCTTGCGTGATGGTGTTTGAATTCTGCTTGAATGCCCTGGTTTTGATAATTAGAATAGGAACTCCCTTTATTTATCTGACTCATGTCTGTATGATACCTCCGGAATCAGGAACTTCGATTCCCGGTAAAAATTAGTACATAATTATTACGAGGTAACTTGTTATTATATTTGTGAAATTAGTATGATCAATTATATCTTTATCAAATAAAATTCTAACAAGATGTTGCAATACGGAGTGTTGTTATGAATTTGTGTAGGAAAAGTTCAGTTATTATTACTCTTCTGGCACTAAGTTGTCTTTGCATGGGTGTGTCAGCTTCCGGGATGGAATTCACACTATTCATCTTTGGTAATGCAAATGGAGATATGAACATCGATCAACAGGATATCGATCTGATTAATGAAATTGCAGCAGGAAAGACTGCAGCTACTGATCTTGCTGATGCCAACCAGGACGGCAAGGTTGATAGCAAGGATGCGGAACAGGTCAAAAAGATAATTGATGGAACTGCAACGGAGATTACCGTTCAGGATGCAAATGGCAAACCGGTGACCGTCAAGACACCTGTAGAACGGATAGTTACCCTGGACCGGATGGTGGCAGAGAATGCCCAGGTTATCGGTATCGGGCCCAAGGTCGTAGGTATTGATAAAAATACCGCGAACCGGGGGATTATACTTCCAAATATCAGCAAAGTAACGAATGTTGGTTCTACCGATGAACCTGATATCGAAGCTATTGTAGGTCTTAAACCAGACCTTGTTGCCGGTACTCAGTATTTAGATGAAGAACTGATGAGTAAAATGAAGGCTGCAGGATTAACCCCGCTGGCTATGATATATCACGGTGACATCCAAAACAGTCTTGGATATTCCAAGATGCTTGGATATCTCGCCGGATCTCCTGACACGGCTAATGAATATATTGACTGGATGGGAGGGATGCTCGGGTCTCTGCACGACAAATTAACCGGATTATCCGAAGATGAAAAAACCAAGGTTATTTACTTGTATCCACGAAAGAACGGTGCTCTTGGAAGTGGCGGGGACAACTGCCCGACAATCAAGACGCTCCAGTTCCTTGGAGCAAACACCATGACCAAAGATACCAAAAATACCACGGGAGCGGTTATGGACACTGCATCATACTTTGAGATTGATCCGGAAGTTGTGATATCCAAGAATCCTGAAGCCATTGTTATGGAAGACTTCGATGAGGCCCTGGGATATGGATTTACAGACAAGGCAGCCGCTCAGGCAGAACTTGAAAGGGTAGAAAGCCGGGCAGGGTTTAACAAAATTGATGCGGTTAAGAATAACCAGGTCCATCTACTCGATGTGAATATCGTTTCACACAGCAACTGTCTTGGGGCATTATACATGGCAAAGGCCCTGTATCCTGAACAGCTCAAAGATGTTGATCCGTATTCTATCCACCAGGAGTATGTGAACCGGTTCCTCAAACTGCCAAACCTTGATGTGAAGAAGGATGGGATCTTCATTTACCCTGAATTAGAGAACTAAAAAAAGTAAAATTTTTATATCACTTTTTTTCCTTTGCAGGAGAAAAACATGTTTGCCAGTTCACCTGGAAAACCGGTATAATCCATCCGGTGCAGACAGAGATCCTGAATCTCCTGGAAGGGATATGTAAAAATCGTAATCCTGATTATTGATGATGGAGCCGATCATTGAGAACATGTTCATAAAATATTGAACTCAGCGAAAAAGAAATTAGATGATACATACCATATTGAAATATAATTTATGGTAATCTTTAAAATTCAGGAAAAAAAGTCCGAAATATTGGATATTGCAAAAAGGCACGGGGTGATTGTTTTTCAGGTGAGACTCCGCTTGACATAAATCCGAAGATATCAGCCGGTGATCTCGAACGCTGTGTAGCTTCAACCCTGACACCATCAAAACCAACGACGATCCGATCTCCTTTTCTGACAACCCCCTGACGTCTGCAAATTGGTTCTTCATTCTCAATAACTACGATACAATCCATCTCAATGTCCTTTACCTCTCTCCATTTATTATTGAGTAAGATAAAAGTCGGATGGTGTGTTGTCCCATAGAAATTGTCAGGCAATACACCGTCTTGTGGTGCTGCTTCGGTTTTTATCTCTTTTCTTGGGAAGAGTGCACCCAGGTTTCCAAGTTCAATGAATAATTTTTCATCTCCCCTGACAAGAATCCTGCAATAACTTTCATCATCCTTCTTTTTGCCGATATCAAACTGCAGAATCTCAAATGTCCCTTTAAGATCCAGGATAATATCCAAAACTTTTGTCAGGATTGATGAATCTATGATATGGCCCTTTAATTCAATCTCTTCTGAAATTTCATTCATGCGAATCACCTGTTAATTAATTGACGGAAATCGCCCTTAATTATTCATAACTCTTCAATAACGGCACTCACTTTTTTACTGGAACAGGATAGATTATTAAATCCCGTTTCTCACAAAATAGTTGCACAATTAATAATACAAAATGATACAATTTGCAATTTAGTATTAAGAGGGTTTTTCGCAAGATATATCTTGTGGTTTCTGGGAGTATAAAAAAGGCTTAAAATTCTGGTTTAAACTCGCATTCTGCTATCTTTAAGTAAAATAAATTTTCACTATAAACTATTGGTAATCGGAAAGTTCCTAATCATGAGAAAAAAAAGGTTGATAATTTATTCAGATATCCAGTCCAGCCACTGTATTGATTTGAGTTCCTCTGCAGTCGTTTCATTGACTCAGTAGACGTTCTTATAGAAGTCGAGAACCCATTTATTCAGATTAATATCTGAGAAAAGTTCAGGATATGATGCTTTTGCTGTAATCATAACATCAATCGGATACTCAACCCGTTCCGTGCATCTGCATGGAGTCCAGGGAAGGGCTGTAACGCGTATATTCTTAACCGTTTTAAGATCTCAACATAATAGCAACATATGTAAATATATGAAATTATAATAACTTTTATGAAAAATGTTCCACCTGCTTTTGAAGATGTAGTAAAATTCCATGGACATTAATGTCCCGGGCTAGCCTACGCATATAAAGCATCAGTATATGCCCTGGATATTCTCTTTTCTGATCGTGCAGAAGACGAGGAGATAGTTGCTATAGTTGAGAACGATGCCTGTGGCTTTGATTCCATTCAGGTGGTAACCGGCTGTATTCTTGGAAAAGGGAACCTTATCTATAAAGATCTCGGGAAAAATGCCTGGTCTTTTTTTTCGAGAACTAACAATAAGGCCGTAAGGGTCTGTAAAAAATTAACGTGATCATTTTGTATGAAAAACCCTAGTAATAGGGATATCATGCCCTATATTAGCTGAGGATCTGGTCGATTAATAGCTTGAACAGTTTCTGTAAATAATTTAA
>Ga0209340_1000887_pt1 | contig 25653 bp, 25 predicted proteins | sample EPASupsiteSAE323_FD_187266 | JGI IMG/M metagenome (GOLD analysis project Ga0209340, IMG submission 187266) | Bioremediated contaminated groundwater from EPA Superfund site, New Mexico - Sample SAE3-23 (SPAdes) (version 2) | ecosystem: Environmental > Aquatic > Deep subsurface > Groundwater >... | reverse complement strand
AACCCACTACAGCAACTACGGCACTTTTATCTCTGATCTTGGTTAAAAGGCTGTTTGCCAGTTTCAATGTTAATCTCTCCTCCAAGATTTAACTCATAAGTCATGCTCTATCGAGCATTCCCGGAGTATTCCTTTAATTGCAGTAATCATTTGCCTGGCTCGAATAGCAGTGGTGTGTCGGTCATGAACCATCTCATAGCCCTGGCTCGCTATTCTTTCTCGTTCTGCTTCGTGGGAAAGATAGTACTCTGCCTTTTGAAGAAAGTTGTTTTCATCAACTGCTACGAAATGAACATCAGGCAGAAAGCCAAGATCCGCCAATTCCCTGGAGGCTGATGCCAGCAGTAAGGTCCGACAGGCAAGGACCTCAAAGTATTTGGCCACAGGATAGCGGTAGGCGGAATCGCAGGTAAAGAAGATTTTAGCACGGTTAATTTCACGCGCAAAGCGCTCACCGACCAGGGCGTCATCAGAATCATCGAAATTACGGTACCCGGGATGGGGATGGTAAACAAAACCAGTTTTGTTCTGCATACGTTGGAGGACTTTATGGCGCAAGGGATAAATCTGGGGATGCATAGCGCCCATCAGAAGGTAATCGATATCCTTGTTCATACCATAATCATGGAATACCTGCGGATTAAAGTGATGCGGAAGCCAGAATAACCGTTTCCAGAAACGTGGATACCACTCATAGAATTTGTCACGGTAAAGAGAAAAAATATACCTGACATTATCATTCTCAAAGGCATCCCAGCGAATTTTCGGCTGATAGTGCAGATCATGCAGGGCTACCGCAAAGGGTACCTTGAGATTTGACAGTCCGGTAATCCTAGGAGAATTGGTTTCGCCGTATTCATTTATGAATATAAAGTCGGGTACTATCTCGAGTTGGCTCAGTATCTCATGAATATTGCCTGATTCATACCAGACTGTAAGATCGACCAGACGTGCTGCCTCCGTCAGGAGGTTATTAAAATTTGGAGTTAGGTGGTGCGTGAGATCACCAGTGGTTACTAATAGTTTCATATTCACTCCTGACTTACATGCGGAAGAGATTCTCCAGGCCAATAACATCGGTAATAAACGAATCACTTACCACCTGATCTGTAATTAACGCCTGCATACCCCAACCAATGTCAAAGGCTACCTTACCGTATTTTTCAGCAATGTGTGAAGCCAGAATGACCGCGTTAACCCCGGCAGCTATCAGGCAGAGATCAAAGTCGCAGTTGGCAAGTTCATCCTTTACGCGGGGTATTTCTTCATACTCAAAAATCGGAATAGCTCCAACTATATTTAAGCCCGAGTGCCCCTTATATCTCATTTCCAGGGCAACTTTGGCCTCTGGCGCCAAAGAACCAATTAACAATACCTTGCGGTTTTGCAACATAGATTCAAACTTCTCAGCCTGCGAATACATAAAAACCCTTCTGATATTAGCCTCATAGATCCATTTCGGGTTTATCCCATAAACTGAAAATACCTGTTCGGTCAATCTCCTGGCATTTTCCTCGATAGTGTTGTAACCAATAATGTGAGCCTTTCTGACAGCTTCAACCGTATCATCCCGGGCCTGCGGATTGGGGAACCTTATACCCCGGTGCAGAAAACCGCTCTTTTGTCCCAGGTTGGCGTTATAGGCCTCGCGGTGTCTCATAAACTCCTGTTCTGAATATAATCCGTACTGAGCCATCACGAATGCTTCAGTCTGGCCAACCGATACTACCGACAATGGCTCATTGTTTGCCAACGCCTGCAGGATTTTATCCATCAGTTGGGAGGAGTCCAGTAAGATGGCGTTTGCTACTGGATTAGAATAAGCATTGTCCACAACGGGATCAATATTAGGCGGGGAGGAATCTCTTTCAACCGACGTGGTGGTCCCGGCATGCGCTATCCCATCGTTTACCCTGAGTGCTGGTTTTCCAGCAGAATATTTGGTTTGCATATAACACCTGCTCTCTTTGGATATCTGCAGTATTATATGTCAAAGCCAGGCTTTTGGTTGCTATAATCCTTTTGTAAACTACCCGCCCCGCCTTTGCATTTCCAGCAGAATCTGCAAACCTTCAACCAAGCTGTATCGCGGTAGCCATCCCAGATGCCGGGAGGCTTTTTCGATGGCAAAGCAGGAATGTTGTATGTCTCCTTCTCTGGCCTTCCGGTAAATGGTCGGCAAGGCGGAGTTCGTTTTCTCGGTCAGAATGTTGAACAATTGGTTAATAGAACAGGCGGTTCCGCTTCCAATGTTAATGGTTTGATAGTCTGCCCGGTCCAGGGCTTTTACATTGGCTTCCACGATATCACCTACATAAACAAAGTCTCGGGTTTGCTCGCCATTGCCATGGAGTACTGGTGGTTCACCTTTGCTTATTCGATCAAGGAAGGTGGCAACAACACCGTTTTCACCCTGGGCAGTTTGCCTGGGTCCATATACATTGGCATAACGTAGTATAGTAAATGAAAAGCCGCCGACTTCGGCGCAACGCGCCAGGTATTTCTCCGCAGTAAGCTTGGAAAGACCGTAAAACGATAGAGGATAAGCAGGATGTTCCTCGTCTATCGGCAATTTCAAGGGTTCGCCATATACGGCTGCCGATGAGGCATAGATTACCTTGCGGCAATGGCCCGCCGCACATTTGAATAGATTCAAAGACCCGATGATATTGATTTCCGCATCTTCCTGGCTCTCCGATTCCGCAAAAGCCACATCTACCTGAGCCGCATTATGGATAACCACCTCAGGTTTTTCCCTCTGAAAGATTTTCCTCAATTGATCGTCGCGTATGTCCAACTTATAGAATACGGACTTGGGCGATATATTGTCCAAGCTGCCATGGGACAGGTTGTCAATTATTATTACCCGGTGCCCATCCCGTATTAGTTTTTCACATAAATGGGAACCGATGAAGCCGGCCCCCCCTGTCACTATGATATTCATACTTCTCTACGCACCCAAATACTCTCCAGTAAATAATCAAGCTTATCTGCATAAGATATAAAAGCCACTCTTGATATGATATTCGGTACTAATTGAGGCTGTTACCGCTTATCTTTCCAAGCGTAGTTGAAATATTTGGGGGAGTGTGAGTAGACTGTCCGGATTTGTTATCAAAGACCAGGATTTTGCCAGCCTGAATGAAATAACTAAGCGCATGCGCTATTGTTTGCGCAATGGTGTTGGCTTTTCTCTGGTCAGAGTCGGAGATGCCGAAAATCAGGTTATGGCACAGGGACACATCTTTTCTGAAGAAGAAATTCGAGATATATGGTGGGCTCAAAATATTGAATGGACCGGAATCACGCTTCCCAACTATGCAGCTCGTGATCGAGTAATCGACAGTATCAAAAGGGCTGATATGGTAGGAGTTTTGCACCAGGAAGAGGCTCCTTTATGGCGGCTTTTGACTGAAGAAATATTTACAAACTGCAAAATTAAACCTAAACAATTATGTTATGCCTTCATCAATACCTATTTCCCAGATTCACATGACTTCCTCACTATAATCAATGAACACAAGCTGCTGCTGATTGGTAATGCCTCATATCATTTTGCCGGTATTCTGAGAAATAAATTCGGTATCAGTCAGGTAGCAGCTATTCCTATTACCAACTTTGATGAAATAGACCGGACTTTAATTTTATCCGACCGGGTTGAATACGATCTGGCTTTAATCAGCGCCGGATCAAATGCACTTATTCTGGCTACTGAGCTCGCCGAACGAGGCAAGGTAGCGATAGACTTTGGGCGGGCCCTGAATCCAGAATATTGGAGTAAATATCCTTCACATCCCCATTATGTTCTCAACCCCGATAAGATACGCCAACCACTGATCCAGTACCACCCTACCCGTAATCAGACTTTCCATGCCCCATCCGATATCAAAAGCGACCTTACCGAATGATAGGGCAATGTCCGGTGCCAGAATGAGGGCATTTACCCCGGCCGCTAAAAAGCATAGATCAAAGTCATACTTTCCTATCGAATCAAGCACCTGGGGTATATCTTCGAAAGCATCCAAGGGGATGGCACCGACAATTTCGCAGGACAGGTCTTGCCGATAAGTATTCTGCAAAGAGTTAAATACCATTGGAGCCGGCGAACCAATCAAGAGCAGGCGCCTATTTCTAAGCATGTCTTTAAATCTGTCTGGCTGAGAAAACATAATAACCCTGCGTAGATTGGCCTCAAATAATTTAGCTGGTTTGATACCATAAGCATGCAGAACTCTTTCGGTAAGCGTTTTAGCCGGCTCAATCAATGTGTTGTAGCCAACTATATCCGCCTTTCTAACCGCCTCCACGGCCTGGTCCCGGGCACTTATATTGGGAAATCTGATACCGCGGTGATAAAAACCCTGCCTTTCCCCTCGATTGGCTACCAGGGCTTCGGGATGATCCATAATCTCAGCTTCGCTATAAAGTATATACTGAGCCATGACAAAGGTTTCAGTAGCCCCCATCGATACAACCGAAAGTGGGGTCTTATTCATCAGCGCTTCAATAATATTGTCCAACAGCTCGGAACTGCTAAGCAGATTACCGGTTTCTCTTCCCGCGACATACGAAAAACCACCTTGCGGTGGTTTTATACGAAGCGCCTGTTTATTAGGGCAGCTTACCGTTTTTGTGTTTTTTAAATTCATGTAACTGATCCAACCTCTCACTTATCTCCTGTATTAAATTATGATAAGTGTCTATGGCTTGCTACCAGTCAGATACCAAGCTATTGTTGTCTGGGAAGAGTGAAATAGAAGGTCGAACCTTCGCCCAGCTTGCTGTCAACGCCAATCTCGCCGCCGTGGTTCTCCACCAGATGTTTGGCAATGGAGAGACCCAGACCGGTTCCGCCGGTCTTGCGGGAACGGGTTTTATCCACCCGGTAAAAGCGCTCAAAGATTCGGTTGGTATCGCTCTCCGGTATCCCCTCGCCCTGGTCCTGTACGCTTATTTTAATACCGAATTCTTCATCGTCCAACTCGACCCGGATGGGTTTATTGTCCGGATTGTAGGCAATGGCGTTCTTCGTAAGATTGATCAATACCTGGACAATGGAATCCCTATCCACCTTTATCATTACCGGTTGATCCGGCATGACCGTCTCAATTTTCAGTCCTCTTTTTTCATTTCTCTTTAAGGCTACCTTGACCACTTCATTGACTATGTCCCGAGCATCTACCTCAACCAGGTTCAATGCCAGCGTTCCCGTTTCCAGATTGGAGAGTTTGATCAAGCTATCGATCAGTCTTCTTAACCGCTGTGATTCATCATAAATAATTGATGAGAATTCGTGTACATGTTCATTCTCACTCTGCTCGGCCAGCAGGGTTTCAGCAAAGCCGCTGATATTAGCCACCGGGGTTTTTAATTCATGCGATATATTGGCTATGAAGTCCTTGCGAACCTGTTCCAGCCGTTTTAATTCTGTAATATCATTCAGAACCAGCAAAACACCGGCCGGCACAAAGCCTTCCGTCTCAGAAATCGGTACGGCATGCACTTCGATAATCTTGCCGCCCAGGTTATTCAAAACCAATTCCCCTTTGTAAGGAAAACCATCCTTGCGCACCTGGTCGATAATCGTCAACAGGTCATAGTTTGCTACCGCCTCGAAGTGCTTGCGCCCGATAATTCGCTTGTCGCTGCCCAGTACCCGCATGGCTACCGGATTGGCATAGGTAACCCGTCCGTCGGCAGCTACCATTAGTATTCCATTAACCGTATTGTCCAGCACCATCTCCAGGCGGTTTTTCACCGTAGAAATCTCCTGAATATTGGCATCCAGCCGTGAGGCCATTTCGTTTACCGCGGTTGCCAGACTGCCCAGTTCGTCATCCATATCCCACAGCACTCGTCGCTTAAGGTTGCCCGAAGCCATATCGTCAACCGCCTCGGTTATAGTCATAAGGGGCCGGGAGAAACGGTCCGCCAAGCGTACGCTGAAGACAGCGGTTAAAACACCGCCCAGCAGCAAGGCCAGGAGAAAAAGATAGAGGGATTTGCGATACAGGGTCTCTATTTCGGTAAGGGGACGAGCCAGCCTGACCACGCCGGTTAGACTATCACCGTGAAAAGGCACAGCTACATACAAGGTCTGGGCCTGAGCGGTTTCACTGAATCTGCTCTGAATCCCAGTTTTCCCTTTCAGAGCCTGAAATACTTCCGGGCGATTTTTATGGTTGTCCAGTTTTTCCGGGGAAAATTCGGAATCGGCCAAAACCTTGCCTGTGGAATCAATAAGGGAAACCCGGGTACCCGAATCCCCACCGGCCAGTTTTGCTAAACGGGTGAGGTATCCGCTGTCCGGCTTATTGTGCAGAGCCAGATTCTCCGCTATCAATTTGGCGTCCAACTGCATACTGTTTTTGATATTGTCAAACATATAAGCCCGGAAGGCAAAGGTCATGAGCAGACCGATAAAAACTAGTACTGTAACGATAACTACTAAGTAGGTTCCGGTCAGACGCCGGCGAAAAGAACTATGCATGGCCGCCCTCCTCGAATTTATATCCCAGTCCGCGTACAGTTTTGATATACTGCGGATTCTTGGAGTCTTCCTCTATTTTATCCCGCAGTTTGCTGATATGAACATCCAAAACCCTGGTATTGGCACTGTCAGAAAAATCCCATATAACATCCAGCAGATAGTCTCTTTTCAGAACCCGGCCCTTGTTGCGTAACAAGAGACTAAACAACTCATATTCCTTTAGGGTCAGATCCAATAGCTGCCCGTGGTGGTAAATCTGGTAGCTGTCCGGCTTGAGTAGAAAGCTGCCCACCGCAATTTCCGTCTCCTGGCTCTCGTCTTTGCTTATTTCCCGGCCGCGTCGCAGCACAGCTTTGGCTCTGGCGCTGAGTTCTCTGACACTGAATGGTTTGGTCACATAGTCGTCGGCCCCCAGTTCAAGTCCGACCACCTTGTCCACCTCTTCGTCGCGGGCAGTAAGCATTATTACCGGGGTCTTAATATTGTTGGCCCGCAGGATGCGGCAAACTTCCAGCCCGTCTTTGCCGGGAAGCATTAGATCCAGGATAATGAGATCGGGCTGCTCTTCCCGCACCAAGCGCAAGGCTTCTTCCCCATCATAAGCCGGTATGGTTACAAAACCCTCTTTATTAAGATTATAACTAATCAAGCGAACCAGGGCTTCCTCATCATCCACTACCAGGACCTTACCTTGCATCTTGCTCACCACCAGATTTATTTTCTAATCCTATCGTAAACGTTATGGCATCATTATTAAAGCGATTGTAGATTTTTTTACATTCCGTTGCAGGGTTATTTACATTAGGATCTAAACCTTGAAACAGCTCTCACCAACAAATTCACGCAGGATGGAGTTCTGCGGTATGGCACTGGTTTCCACCGGTCGGAAATAGCTGAGGAACTTGAGCAGCCGGCGGGCTTCCACATGCTCGGGCTGAGATTGATCGATCTCCCTTAACAGCGGCTCAGTCAGCCCTTTTAAGACCGCCAGTTCATAAACCAATGAAGAATTAAACATCACATCGGCATTTTCCTGAAAGGGAAAGATGTTTTTTTCTTCCCCGCGCCGAACTGAAGGCCACCGTCTCAAGGTATCAATAGCTCCGTAACTCCTGGTACGGGCATCACGAACAATTCTTCTTATCAGGCGGCTGTCGGTGGTGGGAATACGGTTGGAATAATCTATATTGATCTGGGTTATGGCGCTGATATAGATTTTAAATTTCTGCTGTTGAGGGATGCTGGCGGTTAGACGATCATTCAGGCCATGAATACCCTCAATAATAATGGGTTCCCCCGCCGGTACCTGCATGGGCACCCCGATGGGATCACAGCAGCCGTTGCGGAAATTATAGATCGGTATTTCGACGTTCTTGCCCTCGATCAAGCCCACCAGATCATTATTGAATTTATCTAGTTTTAGTGCTTCCAAGGCCTCAAAATCATATTCCCCGGCTTCATCACGCGGGGTTAATTCACGATCAATAAAATAGTTATCCAGGGAAACTGAGACCGGCCGGCGTCCGTTGACCCGCAGCTGGATCAACAAGCGCTGGGCAAAGGTGGTCTTGCCCGAAGAAGAGGGCCCGGCTATCAAAACCAGACGAATCCGGGGATCTGAACATATCATATCGGCGATGGAGGCGATCTTCTTTTCATGCAAAGCCTCATTTATGCGGATCATGTCATTGATGTCGCCAAACTCGATCATATCATTCAGGGCGGCTACATGCGGCACCTCCAGCATTTCCGCCCAATCACGGGCTTCCCTGTATATCTGAATCAGCTTATGCGGCTCATGATAGGGCTTGATAATCTCCGGTTCGGTCTTATCGGGTGTCTGTAAAACCAGACCCGCCGGGGTAGCAAACAGATCAAAATTAGTTAATACCCCGGTATGGGTAACCATAAAGCCGTAAAAATATTCATAAAAGCCATCAAGCTCGCTCATATGAACATGATCTTTGTCCCGGAACTCAAAGAGTTTAACCTTATCCAACTGCCCTTGCCGGGAAAATATATCACGCGCTTCCTTCTTGGAAACAATGCTCTTGTGGATGGGGAGATCCTGATGGACCAATTTGCGCATGCGTTCCGTAATCCGGCTAATCTGGTTCTGGTTGCCGGGATAATGCAGAAAATCACAAAGGAAGCCATCATTTATGGAATGTTTTATGACCAGGGTACGTTCGGGAAATAAGTCGCGGCAAGCCTTAATCATCAGGAAGGATAGGCTGCGGCGATAGATCCGCATACCGGCGTCACAGGCAATATCAATAAATTCCACCGAGCAGGGGCTTACAAACACATGGTGCAAATCCTTCAATTCGTTTTCAATTATCAGAGCTACTACCGTATGGCGTGGCACCGGGTCCAGCGAGGCTAGCAATTGATCAGCCGTACTGCCTACCGGCACAGAATAGCTCCCCCAGCCCAGGACGTTTATTTCAATATTTATGGCTTCCGTCGCTGCTTTTGACAAATATATACCCCCTTCAAATGCCTAGTATATTATACAATAACCAGTATTGAAAGGGGCATGGTTTCAGTATTCAAATATACCCGCTCGGTACTAGCGGCGTGAAGCCTGCAGCTGGTCTTCCAGGCTCTTCTGTATATTGCTCATACTCTCATTGATTTCGGTGTCGGTTAACGTCTTGTCCGGAGCCTGGAACAGTAACCGCAGTGCCATGCTCTTATAACCTGCCGGCACCTGTTCACCGGTATAAACATCAAACACCACTACCTTGCTCAGGTAATCACCGGCGGCATCCTTCACTACCTTTACTACCTCAGCGGCCTGCCGGGCAGTTTCCACCAATATAGCCATATCCCTTTCTACTGCGGGATAGCGAGTAATCTCCTGCATCATTATACGCTCCCGGCTGCAGGCATAAAGAGCCTCCAGGTCCAGTTCCATAGCGCAGCAGCGGGGTTTAATATCATAATTCTGCAGAACCAGCGGATGCAGTTCCCCGATCACGCCCAGTACCGTTTCGCCGCTGATTATCCTGGCGGTACGGCCGGGATGATATGATTCGATTCGCACCGGCACAAATTCGCCATCCATAATATTAAGTTGCCGCAACAAGTCCTCGGCTACTCCCTTTAGATAATAGAAATCGTAGCTCACCTTGTTCTGCAGCCAGTTTATATCATTGGCACCGGTTACAATAGCCCCCACTTTTACGGTTTCCCGGGGCAGGCGCTCTTCCGAAGGGGAGAAAACCGCGCCCATTTCGAAAAAGGCCAGGTTTTCATTCTTACGGGCCAGATTGGTTGCCGCCGTGGTCAGCAACCCGGGCAGCAGGGTAGTCCGCATTATACCCTGCTCTTCCGACAAGGGATTGGCCACTACCACAACCTTTCTCTCTTCCGCGGCCTCCGGCAGCCTCAATTGGTCTAGATGCAGCGGATTGATAAAGCTATAGGTCACTATCTCATACAGGTTTTGCGCCATAACCGCCCGCACCCGGTCGCGGAACTTCTGGACCGCGTTAAGCCCGCCCTGCGTGGTGTTGCCAACTGGCAGGAGCGCATCAATCTTATCATAGCCATGAAGCCTGGCGACCTCTTCGATCAAGTCCACTTCCATGGTAATATCAGGCCGGTAGGACGGCGCCTCTACCTTCAACACCCCATCGCTTTCCTCCAGCGGAAAGGTCAGACTCTCCAGATAAGAGCGAATCTGCGCCATATTAAGCTCGATCCCCAGCAGGCGGTTTACCCGTTCGGGCCGGAGGGTTATAATCCGCTTCGGCTCCGGTTGGGGATAAGCGTCACAAATGCCGGCCACTACTTCGCCATCGGCCAGTTCCTGCATCAAAGCCGCTGCCCGGTTGACTGCATAGATTACCCCATTTATGTCGGTGCCCTTCTCGAAACGCTGGGATGAATCGGTACGCAGGGCCAGACGCCGTGAGGTGCGGCGGATATTGGGACCTAGGAACCAGGCCGACTCGATGAGTACGTCGCGGGTGTCATCCTTGATTTCGGTATTAAAACCGCCCATCACTCCGGCCAGGGCTATAGCCCGCCGGCTGTCGGTAATAACCAGCATTTCGCTGTCCAGGATGCGCTCGGTTTCGTCCAGAGTGACAAAGCTTTCGCCGGCCTGGGCCCTACGCACTACTATCTTCTTGTCTTGTCCTTCCAGCAAATGACAATCAAAGGCATGCAGGGGCTGATTGGTTTCCAGCATAACATAGTTGGTAATGTCCACGATATTGTTGATAGGCCTGATTCCCGAATTAATCAGGGCCTTCTGCATCCAGTCCGGCGAATCCTTGATAACTACATTCTTGACCAGCCGGGCGGCATAACGCCGGCACAGGTCCGGGTCGGCCAGTTCCACCGCTATGTAGTCTTCAACCTTCTCGCTATTTTCCTTTACTGAAACCGGTGCTATTCTAATCTTCTTGCCGTTCAAGGCCGCTATTTCGCGGGCCAGATTGATCATGCCCAGACAGTCTCCGCGGTTGGGAGTTAGATCGAGATCCATGATGCAGTCGTCTCCCGCCTGCTCTACTCCCTCAATGGCGATGCCGGCCATGGTCAGGCGATGAGCCAGTTCCTCCGGCGCCCATTCATAATCGATATATTCTTTCAACCAATTTAACGATACTCCCATCTTAACACCCCTTAGAATTGTTGCAGGAATCTGCGGTCATTATCAAAAAAGAGCCGGAGGTCGTTGACCCCGTATTTAAGCATGGCGATGCGTTCGATTCCCATGCCAAAAGCAAACCCGGTTACCTCTTCCGGATCGTACCCGCCATAACGCAGAACATTGGGGTTCACCATCCCGGCTCCCAGTATCTCCAGCCACCCGGTATGAGAGCAAACGCGGCAACCCGCTCCCTTGCACATTACACATGATATATCCATCTCCGCGCTGGGCTCAGTAAAAGGAAAGAAACTGGGGCGGTATCTCACTCGGAGATCCTCGCCGAATATCTTTCGCGCGTAGGTCATCAGGGTTCCTTTCAGATTTCCGAAACTGATGTTGCGATCCACCAAGAGCCCTTCCACCTGTTGGAACATGGGCGAATGGGTAGCATCATCATCCCGGCGGTAAACCTTGCCCGGCACGATGATCTTTACCGGAAGCTCCGGCGCCATTTTTTCCATGACCCGCACCTGACAGGGCGAGGTGTGCGTCCTCAGCAGGATTTCCTCGTTTATGTAGAAGGAATCCTGCATATCCCGGGCGGGGTGATCCTTGGGCATGTTTAGGGCTTCGAAGTTGTAATAGTCGGACTCTATCTCCGGACCTTCAGCTACGGAAAAGCCCATACCCATGAATATTTCACGGATCTCTTCCATTACCAGAGTCAGCGGATGCTTCCCGCCCATACTAATTGGCATACCAGGCAGGGTTACATCCAGGGTTTCCCGCTCCAGCCGGGCCATCAGTTCGTGGGACTTTAGCTCCTCACCCTTCTTATTAATGGCCATTTCCAGTTCTTCCTTGACTTCGTTGGCTACTCGCCCGAATTCAGCTCGGGCTTCGGGGGTCAGATCTTTGAGCCCCCGCAAAAGACCGGTGATTTCACCCTTTCTCCCCAGGATCTTGACCTTTAAATCGTTAAGTTCGGCCATGCTGACCACGTCGACCAGTTTTTTGTCGACCTCATTCTTGATTTCGTGCAGGCGTTCCAGCATCACAACCATCCTTTCTGGCAAATAAAAAAGCTTCCGTCCCCCAAGGGACGAAAGCCTATGCGCATTCCGCGGTACCACCCTGATTAATCAGGCCATGCGGTCTGATTCACCTCTGAACCGTTAACGGCGGCAACCGGTAGGGTCTACTGCTCTTTCAACCCCCAGCTCCCAGGTGAATTCGCTTGAACCTTCACCCTGGCCGTGCTTCCAGTCAATGGCACCGACCTCCCTGTTAAGGCTACCCGGCAAGCTACTTGTCCTGATCATTGCTCTTTGTTATGTGATTATAACTTAGCTTAATGCTTTTCATATAAAAAAATCAAGCCCTATGGCCTGAAGTATACCCAATTTATTAGTCAATTAAAGCTCGTACGAGAGGTGTACGAGAATCCTGCAGAAATCCCTCTACACCTGACAAGTATTCTACTGAGTGATTAGCGTCTTATAAAGAAGATAATAGATGATACATCCGGAACTTTCAAAGAGACGCCATAAACTTTCAGCCTGGCTTGTCATATAGCGGGTCCACCCTTCACATAATGGTTGAACTCAAGCATTTATAATTATACCATAACACGGGTATTAAGACAAGAGAGCGCAAGACCGCTGTCTCAAGGCTTCCACCGTTATTATAGCACAGGCCATGGCCGCGTTCAAAGAATCTGCCTGCGGATTTATTGGTATTTTGAAGCAATTATCACAGAGGCGAAGCACATCTGCGCTGATGCCCCGGCTTTCGTTGCCGATCACGATAATGGTGCTGCCTGTGAAATCCTGGTCAAAAAGAGAAACCGCCGCCCCTGGCATACTGCCCAGCATCCTATAGCCCTGGGCTTGAAAATCACCCAGTAAATCAAGCCCTACTCCTTCCAAGACCGGCACATGAAATATCCCGCCCATACTGGCCCGCACCGCTTTGGGGCCAAACGGGTCGACACAATCGGCGGTTAGCAGTATACCATCCACAGCAAAGCCCCAGGCTGTCCTTATCATAGTTCCCATATTGCCTGGATCCTGGATCTGGTCGAGCAGGAGCCAAAGGCTCTTCTGCCGGATGAACCCCTGCATATCGCGCTGCGGTATCCGTGCCAGAGCTGCTATCCCTTGCGGTGTTTCGGTATCACACAAGATTGCCAACAGGCGCTCGTCAACTAGCAGGCACTCCACGCCGGGCAGATTGCTTAAGGCCGGATAATAAGACTCCGCGGTTTCCCGGGTCAGAAATACCCTGACTAAAAATTCAGGGCAAAGCAAGAGCTCCCGCAGCATCTTGTGTCCCTCCACCAGAAAGAGCCCCTCCTGCTGGCGGTATTTTTTCTGTTTCAGTTTTATGGCCTGTTTGATTGCCGCATTATCTTTTGATGTGATTTCTTTCATCTAATACTTTGTAGCCCCTCAAAAAACAAAAGTATGACCAATGGTCATACTTTTTTAATCGCGCTATTCTAGCTGTTCTGTTTGGCCAGTTCAGCCAACTGGGTGAAGCCTCCCGGATCGCTAATGGCCAGTTCGGCTAAAACCTTGCGGTTAATGTCCACGCCGGCTACCTTCAGGCCGTGCATCATGCGGCTGTAGGAGAGGCCATTGTCGCGGGCGGCCGCATTGATGCGAGCGATCCACAGTCTGCGAAAATCCCTCTTTTTCTGGCGGCGATGAATGTAGGCATAGTTGCCGGATTTCATAACCTGCTGGTTGGCTACCCGGTAGAGCTTGGACTTGCTGCCCCGATAACCCTTGGCCAGCTTCAATATCTTCTTGTGTCTTCTATGCGTAGTTACACCACGTTTGACTCTCGGCATAAGTAAGTACCTCCTGTGTGCTTAGTAGGGAATGAGTCTGGAAATATTCTTGTTCTCCTGTTCGCTGACCAATCCAGCTTTGCGCAAGCCTCTTTTCCGCTTGGAACTCTTATAACCCAGAATATGGCTGTGATACGCCTTAGACCGCTTTATTTTACCAGTGCCGGTTTTCTTGAACCTTTTAGCGGCACCGCGGTGCGTCTTGACTTTAGGCATTAAGCTTCCTCCTTCGTTTTCTTATCCTTGTCTTTATCGAGATCCAGCTTGGGTATAAGGACGGTTGTCATGTTTCTTCCTTCGACCTTGGGAGCCTTTTCGACATTACTGATATCGGCCAGTTCTTCAACGAATTTGAGCGACAGCTTTTCACCCAGGTCCGCGTGAGTAATTTCCCGGCCCCTGAACATGATGGTCAGCTTGACCTTGTCACCAGCGCCCAGGAACTTACGGGCATTCTTCGCCTTAACCTGAAAATCGTGCTCTTCAATATTGGGACGCATCTTGACTTCCTTGATGGAAATAACCTTCTGTTTTTTACGCGCGTCCTTTTCCCGTTTATTCTGCTCGAATTTGAACTTGCCGTAGTCCATTAATCGGCAAACTGGCGGCTGAGCCGACGGTGCGATCTCAACCAAGTCCAAAGACTTTTCCAGGGCCATATCCTGAGCTTGCTTCAGCGGGATAATCCCTACTTGTTCGCCGTCTTCCCCGACCAGTCTTATTTCCCGGGCCCGGATTTCTTCATTGATTCGCCAATCCTTACTGATGTGAATTTCACCTCCTGAAAATTAAAAAAAGCGAGTTACAAAAACTCGCTTCAATAACTGACTATTGTAGGCTGTCACGCCAATACGCTTCTAGTCGGTTATATACCTTACGAACGTCAGTTGTAAGGTGAGAAGACGAGCTTCTGCTTAGTACCGAAAAATAGAATACCACAAAAACCACCCCCATTGCAAGGGGGATTATTAATACGTAACCCCTAAAGGGCTTTGGTCCGGATTTCTTCTTTGAGCATGGCGATAAAATCTTCCCTTTCCATTACGCCCAGGTCGCCCTGCTGGCGGTGGCGGACGGCGATGTTGCCGGCTTCGGCCTCTTTATCTCCCAGTACCAGCTGATACGGTATTTTTTGCATCTGCCCTTCTCTTATCTTGTAGCCGATTTTTTCGTTACGCAAATCGACTTCGGCTCTGAGCCCAGCCTTCTGCAATTCGTCCAGTACCGCCAGCGCGTAGTGGTGACTGCGTTCAGTGATCGGTAAAACACGTACCTGGACCGGGGCCAGCCAGGCCGGGAAAGCGCCGGCAAAATGCTCGGTCAGTATGCCGATAAAACGCTCGATACTGCCGAAGACCACGCGGTGGATCATGACCGGGCGGTGTTTCTCGCCGTCTTCTCCGATATAGCTCAGATCGAATTTCTCCGGCATCTGGAAATCCAATTGGATGGTACCGCATTGCCAGGTGCGGTCCAGTGAGTCCTGCAGGTGGAAGTCTATCTTGGGACCGTAAAAGGCTCCATCACCCTCATTGATCTTATAGGGCAGACCCTTCTCGTCCAACGCCTGGCGCAAGGCATCCGTAGCCTTTTCCCAATCTTCGTCCGAGCCCATGGAATCTTCCGGGCGGGTCGACAGTTCAACATGGTATGAGAAACCAAACAAACTGTAGAATTTATCCACCAGGTTCATGACACCCTTGATCTCGTCAATGATCTGCTCGGGCAGCATAAAGATATGGGCATCATCCTGGGTAAAGGCCCGCACCCGCATCAAGCCGTGCAGCACCCCGGACATTTCATGACGATGCACCAGGCCCATCTCGCCCATGCGCATGGGCAGCTCCTTATAGCTGTGCAAATTCTGCTTATAGACCAGCATACCGCCGGGACAATTCATGGGTTTTACCGCATAATTCCCCTCGTCGATAGTGGTGAAATACATATTATCTTTGTAGTGGTCCCAGTGCCCGGAGCGCTCCCATAATTCCTGGTTAAGAATAATGGGTGTACGAATCTCCTGGTACCCCGCTTTGTGGTGTTCTTCCCGCCAGAACTTCTCCAGTTCATTGCGCAGGGTCATGCCCTTGGGCATGAAAATCGGGAAACCCGGCCCTTCGTCCACCAGCACGAACAGTCCCAGTTCCCGGCCCAGCCGGCGATGATCGCGTTTCTTGGCCTCCTCCAGTTTATGCAGATAGTCATCCAAGGCCGCTTTCTTGGGGAACGAAGTAGCATATATCCTCTGCAGCATGGGATTCTTCTCACTGCCGCGCCAGTAGGCTCCGGCCAGACTCATCAGTTTATAGGCCTTCAGCAAACCAGTGGAAGGCAGATGGGGACCGGCGCAGAGATCAATGAAATCGCCCTGCTTGTATAAGCTGATAACTGCATCCTCCGGCAGGTCCTGAATCAATTCCACCTTAAAATTCTCACCCGCATCTTTGAAAAAAGCCAGGGCCTCTTCCCGGCTGAGTTCCTGGCGCGTAAAGGGATAATCCTCCTTGATGATCTTAGCCATTTCCTCTTCAATCTGCGCAAAATCATCCGGGTTAAAGGTATGCTCACTGTCAAAGTCGTAATAAAAGCCCTTGTCAATAGCCGGGCCGATGGCCAGACGGGTATCCGGCCACAGCCGTTTGACCGCCTGGGCCATGACATGGGATGATGAATGGCGATAAACCTCCAGCGCCCGCGGATCATCTAAGCCCAGCAGTTCCAATTCCCCGTCGGTAGTTATTTTTGTATTTAAATCAGTCAGTCGCCCGTTCCACAAGGCAATGGCTGTGTTTTTCGCCAGTTTGGCACTGATATCCCCCGCTACCTGTAACAGTGTGACATCCTCGGGATATTCACGCAAAGAACCATCTTTTAACTTAACCTGTATCATAAAAATACCTCCAGTATATTAATTGTCTATCTGGTCAAGAGCAGGATTGCTACCTGGGCCAGTCCGATAATAAAACCCAGTACCCCGCCCATGATTTCTATAAAGCGAATCTCAGGGGAAGATACCCCTAAGATCATATCTTCCAACTGCTTAAGGTCAAAGCCATTTACTTTATCCTCGACAATCTTCTTGATCTGGATCTCCCGGGTCAGATAATCCCGGCCGGATTCGATTATCTCATGGATCATATCCTCGGCTTCCTGGCGGATCACCTTTTCCAGGGTATCGCTGATTATCTGCATAACCTTGCCGGGGATGATACGTGGCAGCATGTTGTTCAGCTTGTTCCGAAGCAGATCAACCAGCTTGACCACGATCTTTTCCCGCATCTCCGGCGTGTTGATCTTGTCAAAGAGATCGTCTACACTCAGAAGCTGCTCTTCAACCAGTTGGCCCAGGGCAATAGCCACTTCCGCCCGCCGCTTGGGGAGCAGTCCCCATAATTCAAAGAAATAAAAATTTATCGGCTGCCGGGGCAGAAAGAGCATCTTAACCGCGACAACATTGGTTAGATAACCAATAAAAGTGCTGATCAATAGCGAGGAAACTATTCTCCAAATCATTCAATCACCCAGTTTCATCTTGCTATGTGGGCCGTTACCATAAGAATATATCAAATTCTGCTATTAATCGCAAAGATAAATAGATCGCCAAATTATAAAGCGCCCGGAAAAAGACTCCCGGGCGCCCCATGTCAACAACAAGAAATCGGCGTTAGTTATGCAATGGCTTTACCCCGCTGCCGTCGCAGCGCTCGCAGCCGCGGCATTCCTTGATTCTTTCCTTGAATACCTTGCGGATCATCTGAACCGACTCGGTGTTGAGCAATTGGGCACTATCATGCAAAATAATCCGCTGCGGAGCAATGGTGATTAGTATACTGACCAATACGTCATCCAGGTTTATTTCTTCCAGTAGCATATCATCCAAATAATAGTTCATGAATTCCTCGTCGATCTGGCAACCCTCACCATCCCAGAGATAAAAAACCCCGCCGTCCCCCAGCATTATATTTACCTCTTTTATGCGCGATGTCTGGGTATCCACAAAATAGCGCAGCAGATTGACAAAATCATTGTATTCCTTTTGGCTCCTCATCTCCTCACAGGCCAGTTCCACAGAAAACTTCATTTCGCTTATATAGTCCCGCAGATAAAAGGTTACGAAGCCTTCGATAACAATCTGGTCGTTTTCTCTCATGAAATCGAATAACCGGTGCGCTATACGGTTCTTGCGGCCATAGTTCATGATCAGGTTCAAACTATCATTATCATGACATTTGCGCATAATGCTGCTGGACTTCTCAAAGACCTGCTGCCGCTCCTCGATAGAGGTTCCCCGGCAATTGCGCAATATCTCCTTCCAGAGGAATTCGGCCTCCCATTTGTTTATGATATGCTCAGCCAGTATTTCAGCCAGTTGGTGCTTGAAAATATATATAATATCCTCATCACGAAAGATACCCATTTTAGAACTGCCCTGCAGCGCAATATTAACTACAATGGATTCGCTGTCCTCGATACCGCTGGTGTTTACCGAGAATGCATAGCCCCTTTGGGTAATCCATTGCAGTCGATGATTCAAATCACTCAGGAATGGTTCATAGTAATGGTCACCGGCCGTGATGATTTGAATTTCACAGGTCATAAGCGGCCTCCCAGTGGAAATTTAATATATTATATGTAAGGCGGTTTTTCATTATTCAGTTGCCGGGAGGCTGTGGTCAAAGTAATGTAATTATATGTATTACATGCTATAATTACTATCAAATGTATCTGAAGAGGAAGGGCATAATGGCTGACATCAAATTTGAAATCAACCGGTCAATAGGAGTATTATCAGAGGGATCGAAGGGCTGGCAAAAAGAGATCAATGTAATCAGCTGGAATGAACGCAAACCCAAACTGGATATACGAGAATGGGGCCCGGAACATGCCAGGATGGGGAAAGGGATGACCCTAAGTCTTGAAGAGGCTAAAAGGCTGGTAGAGCTTTTGGAGTTGGTCGATCTCGATGCCCTGGAAATCGATTAGCTCTTCAGTATTCTCTCAGTTTCAATATATGACCTACCATGGTTTGACTGCGGCTAATCTGTCCGGCTGGCAGCTCAATAACATAACGCGCCTGTCTTATGATCGGGCTGATCGATCCCGGCTTCATTTGCTCGATCAGGTGGATCACCTGTCCAAATCTATCTAAAAATATTACATCTATTACAAACCTCATTCCTATACAATGCACTGAATTGCAGGGGCAGAGCACCAGGGCTTCTCCTTGGTGTAGTCCTTTCCTGCCCAGTAATCCCCGTAAACGCCTAAAGAAGGTGTTAGCCCGCTCACCAGCCCGAGCCAGGATGCATCCATTACTCAAGTTGGTAATAATGACGTTTTCCAGCATGGTCTTTCACTCCCTTTTAGAAGGTATCCATCAATTGTATAACAGCAGGGCCCAGCAGTACGATCAGGATGGTGGGAAATATGAACAACAACAGCGGAAGCAGTATCTTGACCGGGGCTTTTTGTGCCTTTTCCTCGGCCTGCATGCGCCGATTGTTTCTCACCTGGCGGGATTGCAGGCGCAGTACGTTGGTTATGCTGACCCCCAGTTGGTCAGCCTGGATTATGGCGGCCAAAAAGGTGCTGACATCGTCGACATTTACCCGGTCCGCCATGTCACGCAGTGCTTCCCGCCGTGGTTTTCCCAGATTCAATTCCTGCAGGCTGCGCTCGAATTCACTGGTAAGCGGCCCCCGCGACTTTTCACATACCTTCTGCAGTGCCCCGTCAAAACCCAGACCCGCTTCAACACTCACTGAGATCAGATCCAGTATATCCGGTAAACTGCGCAGGATATCCTCCCGGTAGCTCTTTTCCTGGCTCTTAAGATATAGTTCAGGTATCAGGAATCCCAGGAAAACCAATACCGCCAGCCAGGTCAAGCTGCGCGTCATCAGCCCGGCACCGGTGAAGAGAAAAACCAATATGTACTTGAATAATACAAAGGTTGCGGCTTCCATCTGGCGCTGGTTTCCAGCACTGGCCAGCCTCTGTTTATATATCTCCTGCTGGTGCCTGGGCATTTTCCCGGCTATCTTCAATACTACGGGCAATACTATCGCCTTTGCCCTTTCACTTAAGGGTTTCTGCAATTCCAGCGGCAGTTTATCCTCATCATTATCGGTTTTGATCGCATCGAGACGAGCACCTAGCACCAGTTTTTTATGTTTAAATGCAGAGAATATCCCTAAAACCAGAACTGTCACCGTTACGGAAGCCATAAACACCAAGGTATATAGCACGTGTTTACCCCCTTTACCAATCAATATCGATAATCTTATTTATCAACAGGAAACCGATAATCTCCATAACAGCGGCGGTTCCTAACATAATGATCCCCCGTAGGTCTTTTATCATCACATTGAAATAGTCGGGGTTTATAAGGAGCATGACGGCTATCAATACCAACGGCAGCAAGCCGATAATCAGGCCGGACAATCGTCCCTGTGCAGTAAGCACCTTGATCTCTCGCTTGATGCGCGCCCTCTCTCTGATGGTCTTAGAAATGTTATCCAATATCTCGGCCAAGTTGCCGCCCACCTGACGTTGAATAATGATTCCGGTTATTATCATATCCAGGTCATCACTGCCTACTCGCTGACCCAAATTAACCAGAGCTTCTTCATGACTGCATCCTAGATTCATCTCCCGAAGCGTCCAGGCAAATTCGGCCGCGATCGGATCAGGCAGTTCTCTCCTGACCGAATCCATCGCCTGCTGAAAGCCAAAACCGGCGCGCAAACCATTGGCCATGGTGACCAGCGTATCACTAAGCTGCCCGTTTAGGGCTTGCAGGCGACCCTCCTGTTTTTGTTTGAGATAGAGCCGGGGCAGGATGATACCTAAAAGCATGCCGATAGGTACCGCCCAGGGACTCAGGGTAAAGAAGTAAAGCATAGCTGGAATCGCGATAATCACTAACAGCCAAATAGTCAGATACTCTTCCCCTTTCAGGGGAATGCCTGCCCGCAGCAAATGGTTCTGGACCTCCCGGGTGATTGATCTGGTGGCAAACAGCCTGGATATATTGCTTATGGTCCTTTTAAGCAGCTGGCCCCGCCGCAATTTTCTGGGATTCTCCGGATTGGGTTCTTCCAGGGAGGCCAATCTCGACTGGTATTTATCATAACTGGAGAAGGTTCTGACTATAGCCATCACCACACTTGCCGCCAGTCCAAAACTGGCCAGACTGAGCAGTAGTTCCAATATAAACATCCTCCCTTCGTCATGATTTTAATTGAAATACTCTACCGGCAGTCCTATCCCCCGGGCAGCCAACCTCTCCCGGCACCTGGGTATCAAACCAGTAGCACGATGGCTACCCTTTACCCGGCCGCGTTCGTCCAGACCAAATTGTTCAAAGATAAAGATATCCTGCAGGGTTATTATCTCACCCTCCATACCCAGTACCTCAGTAATCTGGGTTATTTTGCGGGAACCGTCCTGCAGACGGCTCTGGTGTACGATAAGATCAATTGCCGAGGCGATCTGTTCGCGTATAGCCTTTACCGGCAGTTCCATACCAGCCATCAATACCATGGTCTCCAAGCGGGATATCATATCCCGGGGTGAATTGGAGTGTCCGGTGGTCAGGGAACCATCGTGACCGGTATTCATAGCCTGCAGCATATCCAGGGCCTCTCCCCCCCTGACCTCTCCTACCACCATACGGTCCGGCCTCATCCTCAGCGAATTCCTGACCAGTTCCCGAATACCTACTTCACCCTTGCCATCGATATTGGGCGGCTTGGTCTCCAGGGATATGACATGATCCTGCTTGAGGTCTAATTCTGCAGAATCTTCGATGGTTATAATCCGCTCATCGGCCGGAATGAACGAGGAGATAATGTTCAGGGTACTGGTCTTGCCCGCCCCGGTCCCGCCGGAAACTACAATATTGAGACGTCCCTTTACACAGGCCTCCAGGAATTTCGCCATGGGCATAGTGATTGTATTATTGCGGATCAAGTCTTCGACCCCCAGCAGATGGGAGGAGAACTTGCGAATAGTCAGTATACAGCCGTTGAGGGCCAGCGGAGGTATTATGGCATTTACGCGCGAACCATCCGGCAAACGGGCATCGACCATGGGCATACTTTCATCGATCCTCCTCCCCAAGGGAGATATTATCCTTTCAATAACAGCCAGCAGATGGGCATTATCGCGGAAGCAGGTTCTGGTTAGGTACAATTTACCCTGCTGTTCTACATATACCTGCTGCGGACCGTTGACCATTATTTCCGAAATACTGTCGTCCCTCAGCAAAGGTGTTATGGGGCCGTAACCCATCACTTCATCCAAAACCAGGGTGGTTACCTCTTCCCGGTCGTTGCGGGTATAATGGGCAACTTCCCGGTCCATGATAGCATCAGCCATTTGGCAGATCTCCGCTTCCATTTTGCCTTCCGCCGACCCGCCCTGGTTATCACCGGGATAAATGTTGCCTATCTCCTTGATGATTTCCCGGTGGATATTATAAACCAGCTCCTGAAAACGCTGGGCCGGGCTCTCAACAAATGCAGCCGCTGCTGCGGCCTGCCCGTTTCCATTGTTTAATTTGCTCAACAAGGATGTCTTCATCCTTCATCCACCACCTTCATGATAGAAAGAATACCCCGTGATATTGGGGACCGCGGGCTCATCTTAACGAAAGGGATGCCCTGGTTGATCGAATTGACCACCAATTTGCCATCACTGGGCACCTCGGCCCGAATTCTTAAACCCAGCACCCGTTCCACATCCTCCGGTTCAATCCCGGCCACACCAGATGAACGGTTAAGGATAAGCCGTGCCCGTTCCAGCAGTTGTAATGAACGGAGTATCTCAATTCCCTTCTTAATATTTTTAATGGCTGGAAGCTCAAGAGTAATAATCAGCAGGATCAGGTCGGATGATTCCAAGGCCACCAGGGTAGTATCATCGATGAAAGAAGGGGTATCAAGAAAGGTATAATTGAAGGACTGCCGCGCCAGTGAAAGCACATTTTTAACCTGCTCCGGGGTAACCAATTCGGCCAACTCCGGTTTGTTGGGAGCAGCCAGTATCTGTACCCCGTTTCTCTCATAGAGGTATTGCTCCAGCAAGTCGATACCGGGCACATCCGATTCCTGTGCCAGCTCGGCTATCGTTTTACGTGGATTGAGATTCATCATTATGCTGACATCGCCAAATTGGATATCCAGGTCGATCAAGCCTACCCGGCTGCGGTATTCCTTGGCGGCGGCCACCGCCAGATTGGTGCTGATAACACTCTTGCCCACACCCCCTTTGGTACCGAAAACACTGATCACCTGGTTGCCGTTGCTGACATGCTTCTTCAGTGATTCGGCATCGCTTCCGCTCCCCACCGGCAGCTTGCTGTTAAGTTCTGCCACCTGTCTGACCGCACGGTGAATCTCCGCCGGAGACAACGGCTTCACCAGATACTCACGGGCTCCCGCCAGCATGGCCCGCTTGATTGAATCGATCTCATCGTTCAGGGAAATGATTATTACTGAAACCCGCGGATAGTGGAGGGTTATATAACGTGTCGTTTCCAGCCCGTCAATCTCCGGCAGGTTAAGATCCATGATGACCACCTGCGGTTCCATGGTCTTGATATGTTCGATCACTTCGGTTCCCGTAGCCGCCTCAGCTACGATGTCAATTACATCGTCCAGTTCCAGCAGCTCTTTTATTGTGTTTCTTGACCGTACATTGTGGTCCGCCAAAACCAGCTTGATCTTTTTCATAACATATCCCCCCGCGGCATTAGACCAGGTACTATTGCAGTAAGTTTTGGATCTGATAGGGCGGCAACGCCACTGACCTTTTGTCAACCGGCGACCTCAGCAGCAACCTTAAACTGCCTCGTTCCGATGCCAGGATCAAGGGCAATGAGTCCTCTACTTTAACCGCCAGGGTCAATGATTTGGTGCCGGCGCTCTGTTTCTTATCGGCCAGTTCAAGATTCTCTCCCACGGCTAGTACTTCGATGTTTTGCAGGGTAAGTATACTGAACGTCCTCTTGCTCCCATTGACCTGCTCATCTATCGGCACATCTATTGTGGCAACAACATCTATCCGGTCTCCGGCTTTTATATACCCGGCTACACCGCTGATATTATCGATGGCGATGGATACAGCCCGCTTATCTCGCGGTATGGCGTAGGCCAGCCGTTTAGTCTTATCGAGCGGCGAGACCACCCGGGATTTTAATATCTGCTCCCCCACGGTAATATTGGCAGTGGCAGTCTTGCCTATGACCTTCTCCAGGCTATGGGGTGCCCCATTATTGGCATATTGACCGGGGATGTCCGTCAGCTTTACCTGACTTCGGGTAATCAGAGAATCCTTTTCGATATTTTCAGTTGCTACCACCACCTGTACCAGGTTATCCGGACTATAGCTGGCCTTTAGATCGATTAGGTAACGGTAGGCCAACATTGCCGTTGTCAGGCCGCATATAACGGCTATAAACCAGTACTTCCTGCTTCCCTTTAACAAAGGAACTCCCCCTAATTGAATTTTGTATCAACTCTATTCACAAAGCCTAACGGCATACAAACCATAATCATCCGCGCTGGCGCCACCGGTTCCAGGCACTACATAACGTATGAACGCTCCCTGCACTTCATTGTCATTGCCATGTCCTACATACTGGTCCGCTAAAAAAGCACCAAAGCCGACCACTCGCACACTAAAAACATGTCCCCCATTATCTATGGAGTCTATAGTAACGATGGGAATTATCAAAATACGGGAACAACCGTCTTGAAATTCAGCGATAGAACAGGCTGGGCTATGGTGGCACTGATTGATCCTATACTCTATCCCCTCCTTGGTGGGACCCGACATATTGCCGGCTTCTATCTGTATCACATCACCGATTCTTATCTCACCATCATAGCCATTTTTTACATTGTTCAGGTAGACACTGGCTCCGGTCCCCCCCAAACTCAAGGCGCCAAACCAACCGGCATAAAAGTTCTCCCCGGCCCCTTCTTTCAGGACCACCGTATCCCCGAAGGAATACTCATAATCCAGCACCCCGAAGGGAACGACACCGGTCACGGCAGATGCTGGATCAACCCGTGCAGATGACACTGCATGGATCCGGGCGCGGTTCATCCCCAGTACGCGGGCAAAGATCATTCCCACCTCCCGTCCTCCATTTCCCCGGATAGAGCATTGATCGGGACTTACCTCCAATTCGATTTCTCCCGAATCGATCCCGTTCATTTCCGCATATTGGCGGGCTGCTGCCACCGCTCCCTCCGGGTCAGCCGGCAGATCCTGAGCACCGGCCAAGACAGCACTGTCCAACCCATTTTCCAATCTGCCCTGATGGAGAAAAAGGAGCCCGGCATCGGTCACCAATGCGGTAAAGCCCACCAGGACAACCATGGCGACTGTGAGCAATATAGCAACTGTTCCATTTTGCGATTCAAAAATGCGGCGGCTGAACTTCAAACGGCTATGACCTCCTTGAAGCTATTCGATGCGCATATCACAGCTGGCGCTTATGGGAACCGGGTTGGGTAAGATATGTGAAAAAACTGGAGTCATCAGGTCAATTGAATAATCGATCTGAACATTCAAGGGCTCGCCTTTGTGTCGAGTTGTAAAATCAGGACTGATGCTTACTGTCAATTTATCCTCGTCTAGCCAGGTTCTTTGCGTGACTACCAGGTTCTCGATCTCCAGGTCATTGTG
>Ga0209340_1000886_pt1 | contig 25724 bp, 19 predicted proteins | sample EPASupsiteSAE323_FD_187266 | JGI IMG/M metagenome (GOLD analysis project Ga0209340, IMG submission 187266) | Bioremediated contaminated groundwater from EPA Superfund site, New Mexico - Sample SAE3-23 (SPAdes) (version 2) | ecosystem: Environmental > Aquatic > Deep subsurface > Groundwater >... | reverse complement strand
CCGTGTCACCCGTGTCACCCCCGTGTCACCCCGTGCACCATGCGGTTTTGGGGCCGAGGCCCCAAAACCTTAGATGCTGGTCTGCTAAGCAGTTTTAGTATTCAAATATCTCCAGTGGCGCTTCCAGCACCGAGGTGTCGCCGATGCTTATCAGCTCGGCTACGTGCCATACATTGGGTACAGCGTTGTTCAGGTAGTAGCGGGCGGAAAATACTTTGCCCAGGTAAAAGTTGTAGTCAAAGTGATCCGGGCCCAGGGCTTCCATCTGCTTCTTGGCGATCAGGGCCTGTTCCAGCAGGAGATATCCGCAGTACAACTGAGCGGTCGCGGTCAGGGTCCGGCGGGCATAGACCGCCATCAGACCAGGCCGGCCCGATTTGGCGTAATCCGACATGGCGGTCTGGATGCCGCGGTAAGCGGTGAGGGCTCTCTGCAAATTGGCGAATTCCTGGTTGAATCCGTTAGCTTTGCCCTGGTTGGCGTTGATGAAGTCTTCTACTTCCTTCAGGGTATCGGCGAAAATCGCCCCCTTGCCCTGGCTCCATTTGCGGCCGATCAGATCCATGGATTGAATAAAGTTGGTACCTTCCCAGATGGACCAGATCTTGCAATCGCGGGCGGAATTGGCGGCCGGGTATTCCTCACAGTAGCCGTAGCCGCCGTAGGACTGCAGGGATTCGCCGATGAGGCTCCAGGCTTCGTCACTGGGATAGGCCTTGCAGAGCGGGGTCAGCATATCCAGCTTATTCTGCGCCCATTTCCTGCGTTCGGGTTCGCTGGAAAACTCGCGGATATCCTCGTAGTAATAGCACTTGGCCAGGAGAGCCCGGCAGGCTTCCGTCGTCGCCTTATTTATCAGGTACATGCGTTTGACGTCTTCATGCTTGTTGATCGAAACGCGGCCGCCCTTGGGATCGGTCATCAGCCGGCCCTGGATGCGCTCCTTGCCATAATCCTTGGCGTTCCAGTAAGCGTTGGCGGTTACCGAGGTGGAGAGACGCCCGGTATCCAGACGGGCTTCGTTCATCATATTGAACATCTGCATCATGCCCTGGCCGGCACCGCTGGCATCGGGGGGATTGCCCAGGATCCAGCCGCGGCAGTTGTTGTTCTCGCCCATAATCAGTTGGGTGGTGGCGCTGCCCTTCAGACCCATCTTGTGTTCGATGCCGATGCTCTGGCAATCGTTGTCTTCTGTGCTGCCGTCGGCGTTGATCCAGAACTTGGGCACTACAAAGAGGGACAAGCCCTTGGTGCCGGGAGCGGCGCCCTCGACCCGGGCCAGGTACAGGTGAATGATATTGTCTACATCGTCGCGATCTCCGGCGGTGATGAATATCTTCTGCCCCTTGATCTTGTAAACCCCCGGTTCATCGGTGGGGAACGCTTTGGATAAGAGCTCGCCCACATCGGACCCGGCGGTGGGCTCGGTCAGACACATGGTGCCGCCCCATTTACCGGCCAGCAGGTCTGGGACGAACATCTCCTTAATCTTTTCACTACCGTAGAGCTGGATGACATGGGCTACCGCTCCGGCATTGTTGTTATAGGCGGTCAATGAGGGATTAGCCGCCGCCATCATCTCCCAGATCAGCCCCAGGAAGGTGAAGGGCAGTCCGCCTTCCGCCTCAATGTCGAAGTTGCTGGCACCCCAGCCCTGATCCTGCACGAAGCGGTGGGCTTTATGAAAAGACTGGGGAATATAGACCTGGCCGTCCTCCCAGCGGGCACCGATGGCATCGCCATCGTCAGCGGTGGGGGCGATGACCTCGTCGGCCATCTTGCGGACCTGATCGATTATGGTATCGATATCATCGACACTGTAGTAGTCCTTGTAACGATCCAGGCTGAGCACCTCGTCGATGGGCAGCCATTCCTTGAGGATGAACTTGATGTCACGGGTGCTATACGCATATTTATAGGACATATTGATCTTCCTTTCAATGCTCCGAATAGTCGGGGAGCATATAGTTTTTCCCTTGGCGGGGATAATTTCATAGGGGTGTATAACCTTATATGGACCGGTAGGGGCAATATAATTGCCCCTACCGTTGATCTATCGGTCATAGTCTGTTGTTTAGCAGATAACAGTTAGCAGAGTTCAAATACCCCGGCTGCGCCCTGGCCGCCGCCGATGCACATGCTGACCATGCCGTATTTTACTTTGCGTCTTTCCATCTCATGCATCAGGGTGACCGTCAGTTTGCAGCCGGTGGAGCCCATGGGATGACCCAGAGCGATCGCGCCGCCGTTTACATTGACGATATCCGGATTGATGCCCAGTTCGCGTACGCAGTACAGGGCCTGGGAGGCGAAGGCTTCGTTCAGTTCGAGCAGTCCGATGTCCTTCATTTCCAGGCCAACCCGCTTCAGAACCTTGGGAATCGCGAATACCGGTCCGATACCCATCTCGTCGGGAGCGCAGCCATGTACGGCAAAACCGACAAACTTCAGGCGGGGCTTCAGGCCCAGTTCCTTGGCCTTATCAGCTGCCATTACGATGGTGGCTGATGCTCCATCGGTGGTCTGGGAGGCGTTTCCTGCGGTAACCACACCGGTCGGGCTGAAAGCGGGCTTCAGTTTGGCCAGGCCCTCATAGGTTACTTCGCCGCGGATGCCTTCTTCATAGTCATACATGATTTCCTTGACCACCGGTTTGTTGTCCTTGCCTACGGTAACGGTCTTGACCGGAACCGGCACGATTTCTTCCTTGAAGCGGCCTTCCTTCATAGCGGCGGCTGCCTTGTGATGGCTGGATACGGCAAAGTGATCCTGGTCTTCTCTGGGAATATTGTATCTCTTGGCTACGTTTTCAGCAGTCTGGCCCATGGTGGTGTAGACCTTGCCATAGTGCATATCCATGGCAATGTCGGTGTTCGGTCTTACCAGACCGCCCATGGGGATCAGGCTCATGTGCTCTACGCCACCGGCCAATACGGTGTCGCAGCGTCCGGCCATGATGGCCTCGGCGCCGAAGCTGATGGCTTGCAGGCCGGAAGAGCAGAAGCGGTTGATGGTAACCGCCGGTACACTGTCGGGAATTCCGGCATAGTAAGCGGTGATGCGGGCGGTGTTCATGCCGCAGGCCTGCTCGGGAGTGGCGCAGCCCCAGATAACATCGTCGATCATGTCAGCCTTGAAGCTGGGTCCTACCCGCTTGATGGCTTCTTCCATACACAGTTTGCCTAAAAATTCGGGTCTGGTATCTCTCAAGGTGCCCCGAGGAGCCTTTCCCCCCGCTGTACGGACTCCGGAAACGATTACAGCTTCTCTCAATTTCAAGACCTCCTTAGAATTTATTTAAATCAATAACTAGTTGCGCAGGGGTTTGCCGGTCTGCAGCATGCTGGCAATTCTGTCCTGGGTCTTCTGGTTCTTCAACAGGCTGATATAGAATTCTCTATTCATGTTATCGATGAATTCTTCCGTGATGGCGCCGCCTCTTATTACGCCAGCTCCGGCCAGGATGTTGGCTACACCGGCAAAGATGCTCCAATCGTATTCACTGATGACACCGGATTCCATCATCTGGCGGGTGCCCAGCTTGAGCAGGGACATGTTGGTCTGTCCAAAGGCGGGAACACTCTTCTTGACCGGCGGGGTGTATTTGTCGCCAACCATGTTAATTACCCGTTTCTTGGCGTCAGCCAGCAGATAGTCGGGGTTCAGGCTGATGCCGTCGGTGGCCCGCAGGTAGCCCAGTTTGACCGCCTCAGCGGCACTGGTCGATACCTTGGCTTGCGCCATATTCTCGAAATAGGGTTTGAGCAGTTCCATGGCACTGGCATCAGTTCCCTTAATCAGATCAGCGGTCCGGAAAACGAACTCTCTGAGGGCGCCGGCGCTGGCGATCAGGCCCATGGCGATGTCGGTCATGCCGATATAGGATTCGCCGACGGCTTGAATAGCGGAGCACTGCATGATCATTTCGGTGCCGACCCCCATGGTCATGCCATTGACGGCGGCCACGATCGGTTTGGGTGAATATTTGTTGGCCATAAAGGTGGACTGATAACTGGCGATAAGCGCATCGACAGCATCGATCTTGCCAGCCTGCAGAGCGCCCACGATGGTGCCCAGGTCAGCTCCCATGCAGAACTTGCCGGCGCCGGTAATGACCATGCCATCCCATTTGTCAGCTGCCAGTTCGGCTTGAGCTTCCTGCATGAACTGGACCAGGCCGGGGGTGATTACATTACCCTTGGTGTGCATTTCCAGGCAGAGTACGTTATCGCCGATATCATACAGGGTGGCGTCGCCGCTGGCCTTGACTACCTTGTCCTTCAGTTCGGCCAGAACGATGACTTCGGGCTTGTGCTCAATCGGCATATATTTCTTGTCGGGAATGGAGTAGTAGTATTCCATACCGTTTTCGGTCTTGTAGAAGGACTTGATGCCAGCCGCCAGCATATCGTCGATCCAGGCGGGAACGGCGCGGCCTTCGGCCTTCATGCGCTTGATATATTTCTCCAGATCCAGGCCGGTCCAAATCGCGAAGGGGCCAGCTTTGTGGTTATAACCCCAGGACAATCCGCGGTCCATGTTGACAATATCGTCGGCTACCTCGGGGATCTTGGAGGCGGTGTACAGGAAGAGGCTGGTGATGTTTTTCCAGGTAAATTCCGCTGCCTTGTCCTTGCCTTCAAAGAAAGCGGCGATCTTTTCGGGCAGGGTCTTGGCTTTCTTGGCAGCATCCAGGCTGTCGAACTGTACCGGCTTCATGGGCCGGTATTCCATGGTGTCGATATCGATAACCAGTTTGTCCTTGCCGACTTTTTTATAGAAGCCGCCCTTGGTCTTGTTGCCCAGGATGCCGGCATCCGCGATCTTATGGAACCAGTCGGGCATGGTGTAGGCAGCTATTTCTTCCGGGTCGGTTACATGGTGAGCCACTTCCTCGGCGGAAGCGATACCGATGTCCAGTCCGACCAGGTCATAAAGGCCGAAGGAGCCGGTGCCGGGACGACCGATGGCGCTGCCGGTGATGGCATCAACTTCTTCAATAGACAAGCCCAGTTCGCTCATCAATCTCAGGGCGCAGGGGCCGGCATAGTTGCCTAAACGGTTGGCGATGAAAGCCGGAGTATCCTTGGCCCAGACGATGCCTTTGCCGAGAACCTTCTCACCAAAGTCAGCGATAAAACTGATTACCTCGGGCAGGGTATCCTTGCCGGGGATGAGTTCCAAAAGCTTCATATATCTTACCGGGTTGAAGAAGTGGGTGCCCATCCAGTACTGTCTGAACTCCAACGGCATATCTTCAACAATGGTATTGATCGAAATACTGGAAGTGTTGCTGGTGACAAAGGTGCCGGGCTTGATAAAGGGAGCGATTTTCTTCAAGAGGTTTTTCTTGATGTCGATGTTCTCGGGCACTACTTCGACGACCCAATCGCACTCGGACAGCCAGGCCAGGTTGTCTTCAGTGTTGCCGACGACGATGAGATCGGCGGTATCCTTGTCCATCAGCATGGCGGGCTTGGATTTGACGATGAGTTCCTTGTTGCCGGCAGCGATCCGGTTTCTGAAGGCCGGGCTCTTTTCGGTCAGGCCCGCGGCCTTTTCCTTATCGCTCAATTCGCGGGGGACAATATCCATAAGGTAACTGGGGATACCTGCATTCGCCAGCTGCGCAGCAATACCGCTGCCCATGGTTCCTGATCCCAGTACTGCGACTTTCCTGATTATTTTCTTCACAAATCGTACCTCCAATCTTGCAATACCCTGTAATCGGGCCTGCGAATTTAATTAACATCCGTAACTCTAAACGTTTCTAACAGTTTTGCTCCAATGAAACCTTTGCTTCTCAACCCCCTTTGTTTTTTCATTAGTAGGTTTACTTAAATCTACTTAATGCAACTTCTATGCCAGCATGTGAATTTATGACCAATCCTGTTTTTAAGCCCGATAACAGTGCCCGCTTTTACTGTCACCCCACCCTGTCCCAAAATAAAACAAACTGAGGCTTGGGACAGTGTACCGGTGTGGGACAAATGCCGAGGGCTATCCAAGCGTGTTGGATAGCCCTCTATATATCAGGGGGGGTATGCAGATAGGGATATATTATGAACTATTTCACTCTCTCCCACAGGGTAGCATTGCCGTTGCCGAAGCCGCCGCAGAGACCGGCCAGACCGTATTTGACATCGGCTTTGTCGGTCTTCATGATGTTGTTTAAGGTTACTACCAAGCGGGCTCCGGATTCACCCAGCGGATGGCCCAAGGCCAGGGCGCCGCCCCAGATGTTGGTCTTGGCGAAGGGGGCGTCTTTTTCGATACCCAGTTCTCTCAGGCAAACCAGGGCCTGGCTGGCAAAGGCTTCATTGAGTTCCACTATACCGATATCGCTGATCGCTATACCAGCGCGGGCGCAAACCTTCTTTACCGCATCGATGGGGCCAACGCCCATGATGGTGGGGTCGTTGCCAACCATGGCACCAGCTTTGTATTTGATGGTATAATCGAGACCCAGCTTGTCGGCCTTTTCGCGATCCATCAAAAGAACTGCGCAGGCGCCGGCAGTCAGCGGGGAAGACATAGCAGCGGTGACCATTCCACCTTCTTTAAATGGGGATTTCATCTTGGCCATGGATTCCATGGTGATGTCGTCTCTAATCCACTGGTCAGTCTTGACCATGAAGGGATTGCCATCATCATCATGACCCTCGATGGGGATGATTTCGGCGTCGAACTTGCCGGCGTCACGAGCGGCCGCGGCCTTCTTATTGCTCCAATAAGCCACCAGCTGCATCTCTTCGGCATTGAGCTTCCACATTTCCGCTACCTTCTCAGCGGTGGGTCCCATGAGGACGTCATTAATGCTGCCGTATCTGGCGGCAACCCGGGGGGGAAAATCGGCGCCGGCGCCCATGGGAACATGCAGCATGTCTTCTACACCAGCGGCAATGTAGGTGTCGCCCTCACCAGCCATAATAGCCCGGGCGGCATGTTCGATAGCGGACATACCGGAGGGGCACTGCTGGCAAATGGTATTGGCGGCTACATTCTCGGGGAAACCGCCGGCCAGCCAGGCTAAACGGCCGACGTCGAAGGTCTGGCCGGTCTGATTGGCACAGCCGCAAAATACGGCTTCAATCTCTTCGGGTTTTACTTTGGGGTTGCGGGCAAACAGTCCCGAGTAAACCTGGGTCAGAACTTCATCGATCCGCACATTGCGGAACCAGCCCTTTTGCGCGTGAGCCCGGACATTAGCTGAACGGACGCCATCAATTACTACGCATTCTTTCATTAATTTCATCACCTTTCAAAAATATATAGGTGCCCTATTAATAAGCAAATAACGTGCCAACCCGGAGAATACCGCCGAAATGCCCTGACAAAAGCAACCCCGTGCCGATATGGCGGCACTAATCCATCCTAGACGTCGCATCGCTCCTGCGCCGTCCTGGCGCCCGCGGCACTAGTCCATCCGTGGTCGTCGCATCCGCCTCTACAACAATGCCAATGCTTGCCCGGTGCCTAAGTAAAAGAAAATCCCAGCCGGTTACGCTGTGTATCAGGCTGGGACACTTGTTTCATATTCTTTTGTCCGATTATTGGTCACTCAAGTACCAGCTGGAGAAAAGAGAACATCTCCGCCATTATTCCCGAATTTGCTGAGTTTATTGCTCGGCCACATTCTCGTTGGAGACACCGCTGACCAGGCTGCGGAGGTGATCCGAGGCCTCCACCAGGCTCTGGGTCATATCCACAATGGTTTGCACCGCCCGGGCCTGATTTACGGAAAGGCCCTTGATGCTTTCCATGCTTTCTGAGGACTCCCGGCTGTTGGCAGCGATCGACTGCACCTGATGCACCACCTCGTCGGTGATAGCCAGGTTTTCTTCGTTTATCGCCGATAATTCCTGCACTGCGGTATCGATGTTAAGCGATCCCTGCTCAATCTGGGCAAACAGCCTCTCAGTCCGCTCCAGGGCAGTCGCCTGGCGCAGGTGGGCCTGGTTGGCCGAGTCGATCTCCTTGACGGTATGGTCCATGCTTCCCTTCATCTTATTGATCAGACCGGAAATCTCCGCGGCTGCCTGGCCGGATTCCTCGGCTAGCTTGCGAACCTCTTCCGCCACTACGGCGAAACCGCGCCCCGCCTCGCCGGCCCGGGCGGCTTCGATAGCGGCGTTTAATGCCAGCAGATTGGTCTGGTTGGCGATCCCGGTGATTAAGGCCACGATGTTTTGTATCTGCTGGGATTGTACATCCAGGGTGCCCACCGCTTGGCTGACCGATTTTTGCACCCTATCGCTATCCTGCATGTTGCTCTCCTGTTCATGCATGGCCAAACGGCCCTCATCCACTATGCTGCGGAAATGCGCAGACTGTTCGGTGACCAGTTGGACGTTATGTACGGCCGCATTGAGCGCCGCCAGCATTTGCTTGGCTGAGTCCGCAGTTTTTTCGGCAAAAACCGCTCCCTCTACGGTAGCCCGGGAGAGATTTATCATACCCGCCCTTACGGTTTCGGTTACATTACCGCTCTCGTGGGCCGAGGCCAGGACCTGCTGCGACGAGGTCAATATATCATCAGCCTTATCCATTACCCCGGCGGCTACTTGGAGCAGGCTCTCACTATGGCTTATTGCTTCCTTTTCACCGATGATAGCCTTAAGCACGATCCTGCTGCCTGCCCGGGCGGCAATAGCCGTAACCGCCCCCACCGTCAAGAAATCAGTATAACGGGTAACCAGAGTAGTTTGTATATGCCCTGCCGGCATAAAACCCGGCGCCAGGAACAACAGAACGGTGTGAACGAGCAAGGTTAGCACCAGCGCATACAAGGAGGCCCAGACATCATAGTAAATAACACTGAGAGCGGCAATGAAATAGAGGTTCTGAAATATCTCGCTGCCGCTGGATACGAAGCAATCATACAGGAGCAAAATGACCGCCAACGCGGTAATGGTGATATACTTGGCGGCAGGCAAATGGGGATATTTGCGGATAATCCACGAAGTAGCCAGGATAATCAGAAATGATACCGTCATGGTCCCAAAGATTCCCGAAAGGGTCAAATCATTTGATTTGCCGCTGAAATAGGTACCCAGGGTAGCCAGGTAGCCCATGAATATAATTACGGCGGTAGCGATAATAATCAAGCGATGGCTGCTTCGTATGTGATCAGCAAATGATTTATGTTCGTGCATTCCTATACTCCCTTCTCTTGTTCCTTGCCGGGTTTAACTGTGACACTTTTCGGAGATTAATAGGGCAAAATAATTGAATGCGGGCGGATACGACCGCTCCTTGCCATCCATGGCACCGCGGCACTAGTCCATCCTGGACGTCGCATCGCTCCTGCGCCGTCCTGGCGCCCGCGATACTAGTCCATCCTGGACGTCGGAATCCGCCCTGCATCTGAGGTCTTAATCTACATATTCTGCAGATAATGGTGAATGGAAGTGGCCGCCTTTTTACCGGCTCCCATGGCTAGTATGACGGTGGCGGCACCGGTGACAATATCTCCGCCGGCAAATACACCGGGCTTGGAGGTTATTCCGTTGTCGTCAGCCACGATATTGCCCCACCGGTTGGTTGCCAGGTCCGGAGTGGTCTGCTGCACCAGCGGGTTGGGACCCTGCCCGATAGCCATAACTACCGTATCCACCGCTATCTCAAAGATATCGCCCTTGATCGGCACCGGTTTCCGGCGTCCCGACTCATCGGGTTCCCCCAGTTCATAACGCTGACAGACCATGGATACTACCCGGCCCTCCGCATCACCCTTGATCTCAATCGGGCTGGTCAACAGTTCGAAGTGGACACCCTCCTCTTTGGCGTGTTCCATCTCCTCGAGTCGCGCCGGCATCTCCTCAAAGCTGCGGCGATAGACGATATAGGATTCAGCACCCAGCCGGAGGCCGGTACGGGCCGCATCCATCGCCACATTGCCCCCACCGATTACCGCTACCCTTTTCCCAACCTTGATGGGCGTAAGGTAATCGGGGAAACGGTAGGCCTTCATCAGATTATTGCGGGTCAGGAACTCGTTGGCGGAGTAGACCCCGTTGAAGTTCTCGCCGGGGATATTCATAAAGCTGGGCAGCCCGGCCCCGGTTCCGATATATACCGCGTCATAACCGTCATTTAGCAATTCATCCACCGTATTGAGCTTGCCCACTACATAATTTGGTTTGATCTCCACACCTAATTTAGCTATATTCTCAATCTCCTTGGCCACGATGGCTTTAGGCAGGCGAAACTCCGGAATGCCGTAGACCAATACCCCGCCGGGTATATGCAGGGCTTCCATTACCGTCACCTGATGACCCAGCATGGCCAGGTCGGCCGCCGCCGTCAAGCCGGAAGGTCCGGACCCCACAATCGCCACCTTCTTTTTGCTGCTGGACTTAACCAGCGCCGGAGGCTCGATTTGATTGGCTATCTCCCAGTCGGCAACAAAGCGCTCCAGGCGTCCGATGGCCACCGGCTCGTTCTTCTTGCCCATGGTGCAATATTTCTCGCACTGATTTTCCTGCGGGCAAACCCGGCCGCAGATGGCGGGCAGGTTGTTTTTCTCCTTGATTATCTTAATCGCACCGGCAAAATCGCGTTCACTGATCTTCTTGATAAATTCGGGGATATCGACATCAACCGGGCAGCCTTCTACACAATTGCGGTTCTTGCATTGAATGCAGCGGCTGGCTTCGGCAACTGCCGTGTCTTCCGAATAGCCCAGGGCTACTTCTTCAAAGTTGTGGCATCTCACCTCAGCTTCCTGATGCGGCATGGGGTATTTCTTGGGGACTAATTGCTTCTTGGGCTGCTCTGACATCTGCATTCTCCTTTCTCTATCTGCATGGCTTGTTGCTCCTCGCAGACAAACATCTTGGCCCGCATCATGGCCAGGTCCCAGTTGACCTGATGACCGTCAAACTCCGGCCCGTCCACACAGGCAAATTTCGTTCCATTGGCTACTTCGATGCGGCAGGCTCCACACATCCCGGTGCCGTCCACCATAATGGGGTTGAGACTCACCACCAGGGGAATATCCCGGGGAGTGACCCGGGCGGCGGCATACATCATCACCAGCGGTCCAATGGCCACTACCCGATTGACCGTTTCCCGGGCCAGGACCTCTTGCAGAATATCGGTAACATAGCCCTTGATGCCGCAGCTGCCGTCATCACTGGTTACATAGAGCTCCGAGCTGATCGCCCTCATCTCCTCTTCCCAGATCAGCATGTCCGCGGTCCGGGCACCGATAATGGATATTACCCGGTTGCCCGCCTGATGCAGCGCCCGGGCAATTGGATATACCGGGGCCACCCCTACCCCGCCGCCGATGCAAACCACGGTGCCGAATTCCTCGATGTCCGAACGGCAGCCCAATGGACCGGCAAAGTCCAGCAGGTAGTCCCCCAACTGCATCTCACCCAGCAATTCCGTCGATTTCCCGACCTCCTGGAAGATGATAGTGATGGTGCCTTCCTGGGCATCATAGTCGGCAATGGTGAGAGGTATGCGTTCACCCTCATCATCAATGCGCAGGATGATAAACTGTCCCGGGCAGGCCTTGCGGGCTATCTCCGGCGCCGCCACCTTGAACAGTTTTATCTGTGGCGCCAGTTCCTGTCTCTCCACAATCTTGTACATATTAACCCTCCAATCCTTAAATGTTCTCCCCCTTGAACATGGGCTTGACTAGTGCATTCCTATCTTGAAGCCGAGATCCGTTCTCAGATGACTTAGCTTCGTAAACTGGTTAAATCCCGCAAATTGGATGATCCGGGCCGTTTGCCCGGCCCAGGTTATCTGAATCCCATCACCACGTTGCAGGGTCAGGGCTTCCCGTCCGTCCAGGTAGAGGCTGGTAAGCTGCTCGCTTTCCACCTGAAAGTTCAAGCGGCAGCCGGCATCCACTACCAGGGAACGAGGCAGATAAAGCTGCGGGCTGATCGGGGTAACAATAATAGAGTGCAGCGTCGGCTCTAACACCGGCCCTCCGGCGGAGAGTGAATATCCCGTTGAGCCGGTAGGCGTGGCGCAGATAACGCCGTCTCCCCGGTGTTTGCCGTAGGTATTGCCATTGATAGAAAGCTCCAGGCAGGTGGTATGACAATGAGCGGCTCGGAGCACCGCATCATTTAACGCCACCCCCTGGTGGAGCAGCCGGGATTTGCGGAATACCGATACCTCTAGCATTATCCGTTCCTCCACCCGGTATTCACCGCGGACCACCTGATCGACCGCTGATAAAGCGTGCTCGATTTCGGCGCTGGCCAGGAATCCCACCTTGCCAAAATTTACGCCCATAACCGGAACCCCGGAGACTGCGAAATGACGAGCCGCACTGAGAATAGTTCCATCGCCGCCCAGTACAATTACCGCTGCGCAGCCGTGGCCGTCATATTTCGCCATATCCTGGTGTCCTATGACTGTAGCAGCCGCCCCCTGCGCCTCCAAGCGCTCCAACAGCTCCTGGGTCAGGAGAAAAACCCGGCTATCCGGTTTACAAACTAGCAGCACCTGCACCTTTTACCCCCACCCCTTCGTCAATGTCAATGAATAATGCAACTTTCGTGCCAGAGCGGGGGCAAAGCATCGGGGCGACACATATCGGGACAACCGGTCGGTCTTTTTGTCCCGCTTTCGGACACCGGCCCTATGAAGCATATGGATGGCGAGCATAACACTTTGTCCAAGCAGGAGGGAAGGCGGGTGGAAACCGGCATTCTTCTAATTAAACCTTAATTTGTTATGCTACGGGTTTTCATAATACCCGCAACCTGAGACCGCCCGACAGCGGGACAATGCGTTATGATTGCCTGCCGGAGATTGTGGCGCATTATTAGACAAAAAAAAGACTCCCGCACTAGTCGGGAGCCATCCAAGAAAATATATAAACAAAAGGGGGTGTTGACTTGTCCAATGCTACAAAATGCCTTTTATTGGGCGCTGGGTATTTCGCAGCTGCCTATTATTAATGCAAGTACCATGCCAACTTTTCGTTTATTAATGAAATGCAGCAAATTTTCTGCGTATTTTTCAACATTATCCGGCGTAAACCCCGCCATCAACCGGTATGACTACCCCGGTGCAATAAGCGGCTCCGGGCGAAGCCAGGAACAGGGTAGCCGCTTTCAGGTCGTCCTCGCCTCCGAAACGCTTCATGGGAACCATCCGCAGGAACTCGTCTCCCGCTTTCTCCAGGGTGCCATGGGTCATTTTGGTGGGGAAGAAACCAGGGGCAATCGCATTAACGGTAATATTGTAGCGAGCCCATTTTACGGCCAGGTCACGGGTCAGGCCGATGGTGGCCGCCTTGCTGGCCTGATAGGACACCGCGTCCATGATCTCCGGGTCCATACCGATCAAGCCGCCCAGCGACGCGATATTGACTATTCTGCCATAATTCTGTTTGGCCATGATCTGTCCGGCCTTTTGTGCCATCAGCCAACTGCCTGTCAGATTGGTCTTTATGACCTTTTCCCAGCCTTCCAGGGGAAATTCCAGGGAGGGCGCGCCCCAGGTGGCTCCCGAATTATTGATCAGGATATCCACCCGGCCGAATTCAGCCATTACCTTTTCATAACAGGCGGCAATCTCCTCCGCACTGGTCACGTCCAAGCGCAGTGGCAAAACCCTTACCCCTAATTCCTTTTCCATAACCGCGGCAGCTTCCCGGCAACGCGTGAGCTGGCGGGCGGCTATCACCAGATGGGCCCCCGCCTCGCCCAGGGCATACGCCATCTGTACGCCGATGCCGGCGGCACCCCCCGTAACAATGGCTACCTGGCCCGACAGGTCAAACAGCTCCTGCACCTTTCTCATATAAACTGCCTCCTTCTCATGTAACAATCCATTTTGCTCTCTAGTAAGGAAAAAGGCCATCGCAATTAATGACGGTGGCCTTTTTCCTGCTTTAACTATTCTGCGATTTAGTCAGCAATCTTATTGCTTCTGCGCCAGATCTTCATCTTCTGGGCCGCCTTTATCAGGTCGTCCCGGAAGTCGGGATGGGCCACAGATATGATCTTTTCCGCCCGGGTCCAGGTGGCGTCGCCCTTGAAGGAAACCCAGCCGTACTCGGTAACGATGATATTCACCATCTGCCGAGATACGGTAGCGATGGTGCCGGGCTCGAAATAGGGCACGATTCGAGAAACCAGGGTACCATCCTTCTTGGTAAAGGTCGAGGGCAGGCAGATCAGGCTGCGGCCGCCCTTGGACCAGAAGGCTCCGTTTACATAATCGGACATGCCGCCGTTGCCGGAGATCTGACCAAACCCGGAACTCTCGGCATTGATCTGGTTGTACAGGTCCACCTGCAGGGCCTGGTTGATGGAGATCAGGTTGTCGATCTGCGCCAGCCGGGTGGGGTGATTGGCATAGCCTACATTATATGAAGCTATCGCCGTGTTGTTATCCATCCAGTCATAGAGTTCCTTGCCGCCCAGAGCGAAGGTATAGACGATCTTGCCCTTGTCTATGGCCTTTCTCTTGTTGTTCATCCGGCCTGATTCTACTAGGTCCATGTAGGAATCTACCAGCATCTCGGTGTTGCCGCCCAGGTCCTTCAGATCACTATCGTTGATCATCTTACCCAACAAATTGGGCATGCCGCCGATACCCAACTGGACACAGCAGCCATCCCGCAGATGATGCAAAACATATTCGGCAATCTTACGGTCAACCTCGGTACTTTCTACCTTGGGCAGCTCATACATGGGTTCGTTTTCGCTCTCCACGATATGGGTAACCTCGGAAATATGCACCTGTTCCTGTGATCCGCCCAGACATCGGGGGATATTCTCATTAACTTCTACAATAACATTGGGCGTGTTGAGTACCTGGGCATAGGAAACGGAATTGTGCATACCGAAATTGAAGTAACCATTTTTGTCCATCGGAGTAGTCCGGATATAAAAGGCCTTGCGCGGCGTGGTGCCGATCTTCTCGACATCGTTCCATACGCCATAGTAGTATTCCTCGGCCTCGCCGAAGGCTACCGGATGATAGAATACCCCGGGGCAGTTTTGCTGCATGATTCTGGTAGCGGCACTGAACATAAGATCTTCATAGGTAAAGACCTCCCCGGCCGGGTCTTTCATTATAACTTCGGGAATGGGGGGAACGGTTACCGCTACAGTGACCTTGATGTCGCTTAGTTCTTCTTTCCTGGCCGCCAAAGCTTTGTCACAGGCGATGGGTTTGCCATTGAACATCGCATAATCTATTAGATCGCCGGGTTTAATCATAGATACCGCCTGCTCCGGGGTACACAACTTCTCTTTATACATCTGCATATAATCTTTTGCCAATCTGATCACACTCCTCAATTATTTTTGGGGAGCCTCAGCTTTTTCCTGGTGCCGGAAAACCAGCGGCCTTAAAATGCCGGCAGCTCTGCATTCCAATTGACCGCTGGGTATTTATCTCTGGCTGCCGTTAGACTCAGTCACCTGCCCGGTGGTCAAAAGCTTCTTATATTGCGATGCAATTCAGTCATTGAAGCCAAGCTATATACGTTTTATTCAGGTATCTTGTTGGTCTGGCGCCAAATACCCATCTTGGCGGCCGCTTTGATCAGATCGTCCCGGAATTGGGGATGGGAGATGTTAATAAGCTCTTCGGTTCTCTGCCACATCGGCGCACCCTTCAGGGTGACCCAGCCATATTCGGTAACGATGAAATTGACCATTTGCCGGGTAACCGTGGTCACTGAACCGGGCTCGAAGGTGGGCACGATCCGGGAAACCAGGGTGCCGTCTTTCTTGGTAAAGGTAGAGGGCAGGCAGATCAAACTGCGGCCGTTCTTGGACCAGAAGGCGCCATTAACAAAGTCGGACATGCCGCCGTTGCCGGAGATCTGCTTAAGCCCTGTACTTTCGGCATTCACCTGGGTAAGCAGGTCTACCTGCAGGGCCTGGTTAATGGAAATCAGGTTCTCCATCTGCGCTACCCGGGTAGGATGGTTGACATAGCCCACATTGCAGGAGGCAACCGCTGAGTTGTTATCGACCCAATCGTACAAGCGCTTGCCACCCAGGGCGAAGGTATAGGTCAGCTTGCCCTCATCCAGGTTTTTCTTCCGGTTGTTCATCCGGCCCGATTCAATCAAATCCATGTAGGCGTCAACCAGCATCTCGGTATTGCCGCCCAGGTCCTTGAGATCAGTTTCGGCGATCATCTTGCCTAACAGATTGGGCATGCCGCCGATGCCTAGCTGTATGGTGCATCCGTCAAACAGATGTGGTATAACATTTTCCGCTATTTTGCGGTCCACCTCAGTGGGTTCAACTATCGGCAGTTCATACAGCGGCTCGTTGTCGCTTTCCACTACATGGGTTACCTCGGAAATATGGCATTGCTCGCGGAATCCGCCCAGAGCGCGCGGGATGTTCTTGTTGACCTCAACAATAACGTTGCGGGCATTGCGGATCTCGCTGTAGCTGACCGAATTATGAATACCGAAATTGAAATAACCGTTTTTGTCCATGGGGGCTACGCGGATAATAAAGCAGCCGCGGCGGGCGGAACCAGCCTTTACCGGTTCCTGGGTGGTGCCGAAATGCAAGCCTTCCGCTTCACCGAAACAGGTCGGATAGTAGAAAACATTAGGTAGTTTGTCCGCCAAAGCGCGGGTGGCGGCGGAAAACTGCCAGTCATTGTAGGTGAACACTTTGCCGGCAGGATCTTTCATTAAGACTTCCGGGATGGGGGGGACGGTAACCGCAACGGTGATCTTGATATCGCTGAGTTCGTCCTTTCTGGCGGCCAGGGCCTTGTCGCAGGCAATGGGCTTGCCGTTAAACATGGCATAGTCAACCCAATCGCCGGGTTGGATGCACTTTACAGCCTCTTCCGCGCTGCACAGTTTTTCCTTGTACATCTGAGCGTAGTCTCTAGCCAATTTAAACAACTCCTTCTCTCTTCTATTTTAAAAATAGGGGGATATAGTCCTTGCTATAAGCGTTGGCCCGGTACTACTGAGCCATATAGCCGCCGTCCACGATCATGTTCTGACCGGTGTAATAGGATGAACCGGGCGAGGCCAGGAACAGAATAGCGGTTTTCAGTTCATCCTCGTTGCCGAAGCGGCCCAGCGGAATATAGTATTTGTTGATTCTCTCGTAGGATTTTTTCAGGAATTCATTGGCCTGGAATTCATCCACCATGTCGCTGCCGAACCAGCCGGGAACCAGCGAGTTGACGGTAACGCCCTTTTTGGCCCATTTTACGGCCAGGTCGCGGGTAAGTCCCATTACGCCGGCTTTGGATGCGTTGTAGGAGGGAGCGGCCAGGAAGTCGTTAGAGAGTCCGACCAGACCGGTGCAGGAAGAAACATTGATAATCCGGCCATAGCCAGCCTTGGTCATCATGGAACCGGCCTTCTGGCACATCAGCCACAAGCCGGTCAGGTTGGTGTTCATGACCAGATGCCAGTTGTCCAGGGAATGACTCCAGACGGAGCGATCATAGGTGACTACCCCGGCATTATTGACCAGGATATCCACCTTGCCGAATTCGCTCTGCACTACCTCAAACAGCGCGTCGATCTCTTCGGGCTTGGTCAGATCCAGGCGGGCGGGCACGGCCTTGATGCCGAATACCTCCTCCAGCTTGGCGGCGTAGGCCTTGCATTTGTCAACCTTGCGTGCGGCAATCACCAGATTGGCGCCGGCTTCGGCCAAGGACCAGGCGATTTGCGCGCCCAGGCCGTAAGCGCCGCCGGTAACGATGGCCACCTGGCCGGTTAAATCGAATAATTCCTTGTTGGTTTTCATGCGCTTTCCCTCTTCTCTTTCATTAAATTTATAGCTGCGAATTTCGTAATCTTTATAAACGGGGGGATACTCCGGATTAGATTGCTGGATTATTTTCCTTTGTAAACCGGTTTGCGCTTCTCCAGGAAAGCGGTCATACCTTCGGTTTGGTCTTCGGTGGCATACAGCCAGGCCCAGTTCTTCTGCTCGAAGGCCTCGCCCATCTGGATGTCGACATCGGTGCCGTAGGCGATGCATTTCTTGGCAGCCGCCATAGCCAGGGGCGCTTTATAAGCCAGTTCTTTGGCCAGCTTCATGGCGGTGTCCATCAGTTCGTCCACCGGAACGACCTGGGTAATGAGACCAATCTTTTGGGCCTCTTCCGCCGTAATATTTCTTCCACTCAGAATGAGGTACTTGGCCCAGCTCTGTCCCACCAGGCGGGTAAGCCGCTGGGTTCCGCCGGCTCCCGGCATGATGCCCAGATTGATCTCCGGCTGGCCGAAAATAGTGCCTTCAGCCGCGATGCGAATGTCGCAGCACATAGCCATTTCATTGCCGCCGCCCAGAGCCAGGCCGGCAATAGCGGCTACGGAAGGCTTGTTCATGTTGGCCAATTTATCCAGACCGCGGTTGCACAGATAGATAAATTTGTCCATCTCCACCGCGCTGGCAGTGGACATAAAGGGGATATCGCCGCCAGCGGCGAACACCTTGGTCCCGCCGGTCACGATAAACGACTTGACCTCGTCGTCCTCCGCGATTATGTCCATCATCTTGTCAACTTCATAGGCGGTCAGCATGTTGCTGGCATTCAGAGCCTTGGGCCGATTCAGCGTCATTATTCCTACTGGTCCCTGTTTCTCGAAAAGCAATGTCTGAAATTCCATTAATGGCACCTCTCCTTCTCAATTCTTATCAATGCTGGAAACCTTCAGCGGCACTCCCCGGCGGTCATCTGCGAACTCCGTTCCCGACCGCTCCGGACGCCCAAGCATAGACCTGATCCCCCCTTCGCTTAGCTGTCTGATTTGCTCATAGAATTTGCGAGTATAATCAAGGAAAAATGAAAGTAAGCATTTATTTTTGATATAAGCAATATCTGTGCCAGGGTTGAAAGATAAAAAAAACCCCTGACTTTTTTTATCAGGGGATTGATAACAATATATTCGGCACCAGGAGCTGAGGCGTTAAACGCCGTGGGATAGCCTACGATTCAAACGGAGTTATTACATATTTAATGCAGCCATCTTCATGTTTGCCGAAAACATCATAGGCGTTTAGGATATCATTAAGCGGACCCTGATGGGTCAGTACGAAATCGGTACAGATTGTTCCATCCTTAATCATGCCCAGCATCTCGGCGATGCCTTCGGCGCGCTGGATACCCATGCGGATGGTCAGGTTCTTGTAAAGCAGCTCATGCAGCGGCAACTCGATAGGTCCGGGGAAGACCGATACGGTGGATACTATTCCCCGATATCCGGTGATATCACAGGCCAGTTGCAGTGACTTTACATTGCCGCCGGTCTCAATGGCGCAGTTTACCCCGTTATCGCCAGTCTGGGCCAAAACCAGGTTAACTACGTCGTCAGTCATTACATTGTAGCCCACATCGGCTACCCCTTCGGCCACCGCCAGGTCAACGCGCTCCTGAATAGCGTCGATGGCAATAACCTTGCCGGCCTTAAAGGCCTTCTTGGCCAACAGACAGGTGCAGAGTCCTACCGGTCCGCAGCCAACCACCGCTACGGTGTCGCCTTCCTTGACCTCGGCATTCTTGACCCCGAACCAGGCGGTGCCCATCATATCGCCGATCAGCAAGACATCCCGGTCGGTCATGCCTTCCGGTATGGGTATCATACAGCTGTTGGCGTAGGGAATCCGGATATACTCGGCCTGGCAACCCTCGGCAAAGATTCCGAATCCGCCGGCGTTTTCACATTTGCCTACCCGGCCGATTTTACACCATTTGCAGTGACCGCAGAAGCTCAAGGGCGCCACATGCACCCGGTCGCCCACCTTGAATCCCTTGACCTCGGGACCAACTTCCACCAACTCGGCGCAGAACTCATGCCCTAGAATCCTGGGCGGTTCTACTACCGGCACATAGCCGTGCATAATATGAATGTCACTGGTGCAGATAACCGACATGGTGACCTTGGCAATAACATCAGTGGGTTGCTTGATCTTCGGCATCGGTACATCATCCAGACTGATATGCCCCGGTTTATGGTAAACTAATGCTTTCATGGTTTCATTCGCCACTATATTTCCCCCTTCTCTTCTCCGTGCTGGTTATAAACAGCTTTCATGACCACGCAGGTGGTCATCATTAGTTAGATGAAAACCCTATTGTTATTTGGTATCGACCCGATATACTGGTGCATCAAAGTGTTTTAAGGACTGATATGCCGATTCACTGCTGCTGGCAGGATATGCGTTACTTGGAGCGGACAATTATTGTCCACGGTAAATTGGTTGCCGATACGCCCCCTGACCCACCTCCCTTACAAAGTGTTTCAATCCCTCTGCTTTAAATTGGGACATAAATTGACTTAGAAATTGAGTAAGCAATATCTGTGCCACTGCTGGTTCAGCCCCAATCTACTACGGCAGACAACAAAAAACAGGGGCCATATGTCAAACTGTCCCATCATGGTACAAATTTGACTATTGGCCCCTGTTCGATATTGGGACGCCGCTTCCAATCCCCAATTTAACGGTTTTTAAAGTTGTCTCCATCCTCTCGGGCGCTGGTTTTAGCATCAAAAAGTCTGAAGATTTATTTTTTAGCCGAACACTTTGTTCCACTTTGCACAATTGATGACAAGATGACAAGGGGACGCAGATGACAAGGGGACGGGGTTGTTGACACCATTAAAAATGGTGTCAACAACCCCGTCCCCTTGTCATCTTGCTTGTCATCTCGATACCGTGGAACCGTCCCTTAGTGTCCTGTAACGCTTAGAATATGGAGTATTTCTCGATTTTACGGTAGAGGCTGCTGCGGGAAATCCCCAGTTCTTTAGCCACCCGGCTACGATTATAGTTGAATTTCTTGAGGTAGCTGCGGATTAACTGTTCTTCCATAGCATCCTTAGAGGGATTCTCCTCCCATATGCGCAGACATTCCTCACCGGATTTGCGGATCTCCGGCGGCAGCAGTTCCTCGGTCAGCACATGGCCGGAGCAGATATTGATGGCTCTTTCAATTACATTGTTCAGTTCGCGGGCATTGCCCGGCCAATCATAGTTCATTAGAATGTCCATGGCCCGGTTGTCGATGGAGGTTATCCGCTTGCCCAGTTTTGGTCCGATGTTCTTGACAAAGTGTTCCACCATCTCCGGGATGTCGCTGATGCGCTCCCGCAACGGCGGTATATTGATAATCATAACCCCCAGCCGGTAGTAGAGGTCGAGGCGGAAGCTGCCCTTCTTGACCTCCTCGGTGAGGTTTTTGTTGGTGGCGGCAATAATCCGAACATTAACCGGGATAACCTCCCGGCCGCCCAGCCGCACAATAGTGCCATTCTCTAATACTCTTAACAGCGAACCCTGCATGTCCAATGGCATCTCACCGATCTCATCCAGGAACATGGTGCCCTGATCCGCCATCTCGAATTTACCAGGATTGCCGCCCTTGCGCGCCCCGGTAAAGGCCCCTTCCTCATAGCCGAACAGCTCGCTGGAGATCAGCTCGCGCGGCAGCGCGGCACAGTTAAGGGCAAAGAACGGGCCCTTGGAGCGGCTGCTGGCATTATGAATACTCTGGGCAAACATCTCCTTGCCCACGCCGCTCTCACCCAGCAAGAGCACGTTGGAGTCCGAATCCGCCGCCATCTTGGCGTAGTTGATGGCATGGCGGAAGCTGCTGCTCTGGCCTAAAATCTGATCGAAGGTGATATTGGCCCGGACCCCGGCCACCCGCTCCATCAATTTCTTATACTGCTGCATGGGCGACAGAATAATGACTGTGCCCTGAATCTCATTATTCTTATCGGCTAAGGGGGTACTACTAACTGCCAGTTTCACCATATCATTCTTGCGTTTGATCACCATGGCCTCGCTGTACATTAGTTTGTTGCCATAGATCTTCGAGAGGAAGAAATCATTTTCCGGATACATCAAGTCCGAGAGCTTTTGGCCCACGGCAGTCTTAAAATCAATACCCAAACTCTGGGCTGCCAGTATATTGAGCTGCATCACCCGAAAATCGAAATCCAGGGTGAGGAGTCCGTCAGTAATCGACTCCATAATAGCTGTCTTATGGAGATTTTCCATCTCACTCTGCTGCAGGGCGTTGTGGTAGGCCATTTGCCGTTCAATGGCCCGGGCCGCGGCTACCGCCATGCCCAGGGTGTGCCGGTTGACCAGGTTATAGGGCCCGGCAATATTAAAAACCCCAATGAGGTTTTCATTTTGATCGAATATCGGTGCGGCCGAACAGGTAGCGGGGGTAGCGCAAAGGCAATAATGCTCGTAACCGAATACCTGAACGGGTCTGCGCAGGGCTGCCGTCACAGCGTAGGAATTGGTACCCATAACCGATTCAGCCCAGCAAGCCCCCTCCATCAGTTTGCCTCCCGCCGTAAACAACAAGGCCTCCGGATCACCGATGAGCAGTAAGCAATAGCCCTCATTATCGGTCAGGGTGAACATAAAACCGGAGCCTTCGGTGAATTTGTGCAAATGCCCCATGATGCCAGCGGCCTGATCCAGCAAAACATGGTTGTTCGCCCGGCGCTGCTCAAGTTCGTCCGGTGTCAGAATGATATCGCAAGTCGGCTTAAAGGGATTGACCCCGTACTGTTCGCTGCGCGTCCATGAATCGCGTATCTCCTGCGAGACGGTTATTCCTTCGCATTCTTCCTTCATGCGCAGTGACTTCCAGATCTCCGCCATGTACTTTCTATCTAATTCCACCGCAACGCCCCCTCTCGTAAGCCTGGCATATTTTGTTTTCCGACCCTCATGCTGATTAGTATGTCGCTTGCTCTTAACCAGCTCGTCCCTTACTTATCCACAGAGCCGGTTTATCTTATTTTAACCAAATTATTGAGATTTGTCCCTCGAACAGATTGTCTAACTACCGGGGTTTTATCTGATATAGTCAGAATATTATGTCGAATCTCGTCTACTATTGTACCATACTTATCCACCGCTTCAGAAGAGTTATCCACAGCCAGGCTTGCCCTATAGTTAAGCCAGATTAATTCCTAATACTTTACAATGCAAAGTTTGTGCCTGGCATAAAAATCCCCCGCAAAAATCCGGGGCCGGGTGAAAAACCCGTTGGGTGTCAACGTCCTCTTTCAATCAAAAACGGATTTTTCACCATAGCGGCCGACCCAGCCATTGCTTAAACCCAATGCTTTAGCGGCGCGCCTTTTTGGCCAGACGATCCTTTTTCTCGCTCTGGTCGGTAACGACCCGGACCTCGCTTACCTTGACACTGTCCGCTTCCGGAGTTTTGGCTTCCCCGGCTTCCTCTTCCGCAGCCAGGTCATCCTGATCCTCGCAGGCAGCCCCGGTTTCTTCAGCAATGGCCGGCTGGGAGTCTTCGGCCGGGGCATCCTGCCCCTCCGGGCTCCCGGCATCGCTCTCCGGCTCTTCCTTATCTTCTGATTTCAGCTCGGACTCCTTTTCCAGGGTCTGATCAACAACTTCATCCACTTCCGCCGGGTCATTCAGCCCCTGCGTTTGTTCCACTTCCCCGGTTTCCGCATTTTCCAGCAGAACTTCCGCCGTAATCGGCGGCGCGCTTGCTGCACTCTCCTCCACGCCGCCGCTCCTTGCCAAGGTATTAGCACTTCCTTTTACCTTCATCAGCAGATCACTGCAAAAAGGGCAGGCCTTATCTTCCGACAGGGGCGTGACCGATTTGCTCCACTGCTGACAAGACTGACAAAATAGCCAATATGCCATAGTAATATCTCCTTTCTTGATATCACGTTCAACCATAAAGGTTCCTAACATTTTATGGCACAGGTATGAGAAATGTGACTGTTTTTATTTCCCAATGGTGATATGGAGTAATAGCCGGGCCATCTACGCAATATTCATGCCGGACTATTGTCCTTATTATTTTTTTATTTTTACTAATTTGTGACCTTTGTCCGATGTTTTTTCGGGAAGTCTGCTTTATACTAAAATCACCTTACCGTTTATCTTCATTACATTATCTCAGTCAGCGGGACAACAAAAAGGCTCTGCAGCATTAAGGAGGGATTGGGTGAGAAGGGTAATGATCGAGGAATTAGAACCCGGTATGATAGTGGGGCGAACGGTCTCCGGTGCTGATGGCAGGCCCCTGTTGACCCAGAACATGCAGTTGTCCGAGAAGTATATCCAGAAGCTGATAAATCTCGGGATCGCTTCCGTTTACATAAAGGACAACTTTACCGACATTGAAATTCCGGAAGTGGTTTCCAGCGAGGTAATGACCAAGGTAGCCAGTAATCTTAAAAGCTCGCTTATCAACCTGTCCGCCCAAAAAGCAATCGACACCAACATCTTAAAAAAGGGTGTCTCCATGTTGATAGATAATATCCTCAGCAATCGCCACCTCCTGGTCCACCTGGAGGATATCCACAGCTACAATGATTACCTATTCTTTCATTCGGTGAATGTTGCCATACTATCAATAATGACTGGCTTATCTCTGGGGTATAATGACGGGGATATGGCGGATCTGGGCTTGGGGGCTCTGCTCCATGACATCGGTATGATTATGGTTGATCAGAAGGTAGTAAATAAAACAGAAAAACTCACCCCCGCCGAAATGATGGAGGTCAAGAATCACCCGGAAATAGGCTTCAATATGCTGCGCAACCTTCGGGAGGTTTCCGCCCCCGCAGCGCACATCGCCTACCAGCACCATGAAAGGTTTGACGGTACCGGCTATCCGCGCAAGATGATGCGGAAACAGATCCTGGAGTATGCCCGGATCGCTGCCGTGGCAGACACCTTCGATGCTCTTACCTCTGATCACCCGTACCGTAAGGCCTATTCAACCACTGAAGCCTTGATCATTATCAATAAACTGGCCGGCACCCATTTTGACCCCGATATAGTAGCGGCCTTCCAATCAAATGTCGCTCTGTACCCGGTAGGGAGCATGGTCCTGCTGAACACGGGTCATGTTGCAGTGGTAACCTCGGTAACTCGTTTCAATCAGGATAAACCGGTTATCCATGTAATATGTGATCAGAACGGCAAGTTGGTCAAGAAATTCTTTAAAGTCGATTTAAGCCGGACCGCTGAGGTAATAGTAGTCCGCCACCTTTCCAAAGAAGAAACCAATTCCATCCACCACAAAGTAAAGCACGACAAGGCCATGAAAGAAAAGGACCGGCAATCAGCCGCCGTTTAGCTCAAAAATTGGGGGGGTTAAAAAAGATAGGGTTCCTACCAGGCATGGGGACGGTTGTTCTGCCGGTGAATTTTGCGGCCAGTAGAACCGTCTCTAGGGACAAGAGGACAATGGTACCTGTCCTCTTGTCCCGTTTTATTTATCAATATCGATAATAGCCATGGTGCAGCGGGAGACGCAGACCAGCTTGTTATCTTCACTGTAGATCTTGATGTCCCAGACGATGGTTCTCTTCCCCACATGGAGAGGCACCCCGATCGCCTTGACCATGCCGCGGCTGACGCTGTGAATATGGTTAGCGTTGATCTCCAGCCCCACTGCCCGCTGCTTCTCGCGGTCAATGAACTGGTAACTGCCGGCCGAGGCTACCGTCTCGGCCATCACCACCGACACCCCGCCATGCAGGAGGCCAAAGGGCTGATGCGTCCGAGGGGTCACCGGCATGGTCGCCACTACCCGTTCCTTGGTGTACTCGATAATCTCAATCTCCAGGGTAGCCATGACCGTCTGACTGATATCAAAGTTCGATACGTCTGACATAAATAACCCCTCCTTTTTTTCTATGGACGCTGCATCTATTCGGGTGACACGGGTGACACGGGGACGGTCCTTTTGTCACCTTTAGGTGA
>Ga0209340_1000885_pt1 | contig 25734 bp, 16 predicted proteins | sample EPASupsiteSAE323_FD_187266 | JGI IMG/M metagenome (GOLD analysis project Ga0209340, IMG submission 187266) | Bioremediated contaminated groundwater from EPA Superfund site, New Mexico - Sample SAE3-23 (SPAdes) (version 2) | ecosystem: Environmental > Aquatic > Deep subsurface > Groundwater >... | reverse complement strand
CAGAATATTATGTGCTAGAAATGTTTCCTTATCCTTCAGGCAATTTACATATGGGACATGTACGGAATTACTCCATTGGCGATGTTATCGCTAGATTTAAAACCATGCAGGGATATAATGTCCTTCATCCCATGGGCTGGGATTCTTTTGGCATGCCTGCTGAGAATGCTGCCATTAAGCATGGTGTTCATCCTGCCGCATGGACCTGGGAAAATATCGCGAATATGCGCGGTCAACAGCAAGAACTAGGTCTTTCCTATGACTGGGAAAGAGAGGTGGCAACTTGCCATCCTGACTATTACCGCTGGACGCAATGGCTATTTCTCTTATTTGTGGAACGTGGACTCGCCTATAAGAAAAAAGCAGCTGTAAATTGGTGTAATGACTGTAATACCGTGCTAGCTAATGAGCAGGTTATTGATGGTTGCTGTTGGCGCTGCGATTCTGTAGTCATTAAAAAAGAATTGGAACAATGGTTCTTTAAGATTACAGACTATGCGGACCGATTACTTAGTGATTTAAGTGAACTTAAGGGCTGGCCAGAGCGGGTTAAAACCATGCAAGAAAATTGGATTGGCCGCAGTGAAGGTGCGGAATTTAGTTTTGCTGTGCCTGCCTTCAATGAAAAAATTTCTGTATATACGACAAGGCATGATACGGTTTTTGGTGTTAGCTATGTCGTACTAGCGCCAGAACATCAATTGGTAGAAAAATTAATTGCTGGCCAAGAAAATGAACAGGCTGTACGTCAGTTTGTTGAGAAAGTTCGCAATATGAGTGAACTTAGCCGTACTTCCAGTGAGTTTGAAAAAGAAGGCATCTTTACGGGAGCCTATGCTATTAATCCTTTTACGGGTGAAGAGGTGCCTATCTGGGTAGCAAACTATGTATTAGTGGAATATGGTACTGGGGCTGTAATGGGCGTTCCTGCTCACGATGAACGGGATTGGCTGTTTGCCACGAAATATAAGTTAGCTAAAAAATTAGTCATTCAGCCGGCAGGAGAAGAATGGTCCATTGAAACCATGAAGGGTGCCTATGATGGTCCTGGTCTGATGATTCATTCTGGTCAATTTAGCGGTATGGATAACGAACTAGGTAAAGTAGCCGTTGCAAAATGGCTAGAAGAAGAAAACCATGGCAAACGTCGCATCAATTACCGCCTCCGTGATTGGCTAGTTTCCCGTCAACGGTATTGGGGTGCGCCTATTCCTATGATTAACTGTCCTCAGTGTGGCAGTGTACCTGTTCCGAAAGAAGAATTACCTGTAATGCTCCCTGAAAATGTGAATTTTACAGCAGGTTCTGTTTCTCCTTTGGCTAAGGTAGAAGAATTCGTAAATTGTACCTGTCCGAAATGCGGCGCGGGAGCAAAACGTGAAACAGATACCATGGACACCTTTATTTGCTCTTCTTGGTATTATATGAGGTATACCGACCCTAAAAATAATATGGCGCCTTTTAGCTCCGACAAGGCAAACTATTGGGCGCCAGTAGATCAATATATTGGCGGCATTGAGCATGCCATTTTACATCTTCTTTATTCTAGATTCTTTATGAAGGTTTTAAAAGATGCTGGACTGGTCGATGTAAATGAACCTTTTGAAAACCTACTCACCCAAGGTATGGTTATTAAAGATGGGGCAAAAATGTCAAAATCCAAGGGCAATGTAGTGTCCCCAGAAGAAATTATTAGCAAATACGGTGCGGATACAGCAAGATTATTTATCTTGTTTGCAGCGCCGCCAGAACGTGACCTAGAGTGGAATGACGCAGGGGTAGAGGGAGCCTATCGTTTCCTTGGACGCCTATGGCGTATTATTGCTCATTATATACCTACGATGGCAACAGAAGAAGTGCAGTACGACAGTGCTTCATTGAGCAAGTCTGAGGCTGCTCTTCGCCGGGCTCTCCATGCAACCATCAAGAAAGTGACAGAAGATGTTGGCGAACGTCATAATTTCAATACAGCGATTAGTTCCATTATGGAACTGGTCAATGCCATGTATGCCTTGAAAGAGGAAAGCACCTCTATGAGTCCTGGATTAGTACGGGAAGTTGTTTCTAGCTTACTTCGATTGTTAGCCCCTTTTGCCCCTCATATTAGTGAAGAAGTGTGGAGCCAAACCATTATTGAAGGCAGTGTACATAAAGCTCCTTGGCCCGTCTTTGATGCTAGCGCGATACAATTAGAGGAAGTAGAAATTGTCCTCCAGATTAATGGAAAAGTAAGAGAAAAAATTGTCGTTCCTGTAGGCTTGTCGCCAAAAGAACTAGAAGAAATAGCGCTAGGCCAGGAAAAAGTCCAGGCCCTTATTGAAGGTAAACAAGTAGTAAAAGTAATTTGCGTGCCACAAAAATTAGTTAATATTGTAATTCGGTAATCCTTATGTAGAAGAAACCCCGATCTTGAAAAAGATCGGGGTTTCTTCTACTATAGTTATGCCTTACCTTTTATTTTTTTATCAAGGGCATTTTTCCAACGATTCAATGCTTCAGCAATAATACTGCGGGGACAAGCTGCATTTAAGCGCATATATCCTCCATAGGCATCGCCGAACCAAAAGCCATCATCAAGAGCAATTTTTACTTCATCAAGCATAAAAGCGTGAAGCTCATCCTTGTCCATTCCCAGCTCGCGACAATCAATCCATACGAGATAAGTGCCTTCTGGAAAGTTAGGGTGAATTTGTGGAAGATGCTGCTTGCAATACTCTTGAATAAAGGAAAAATTACCTGCTATGTATTCCTTTACTTGTTCGAGCCATTCATTCCCATAACGGTAAGCTGCTTCCGTTGCTACCAAGCTAAAACAATTGTTTCTTCTAATATCAAGATTCCCAAGGATTCTCTCAAATTTGTTTAGGTCCCGAGTAGTGGGGAAAATACTAATAGAAGCCTGTAGACCAGCTAAATTAAAGGTTTTACTAGGCGAAATACAAGTATAAGTAATGCTCCGAAATTCTTCGGAAATCATGGCAAAAGGAATGTGCTTATATCCAGAGAAGACTAAGTCGGAATGAATTTCATCGGCGATAACGCCAATGTTGTGCGCTAAGCAAATATTTCCTAACCGCACTAGTTCATCCTTCGTCCACACTCGTCCAATAGGATTGTGGGGACTGCACAAGAATAAGAATTTAGCGCCGTCTTTTGCCACTTCTTCTAAATGGTCATAATCCATTTCATAGTGCCCATTGACCACTTTTAAAGGATTTTCGATTAATACTCGTCCATTGCTACGTACGACATCAAAGAAGGGATAGTAGACTGGGGACTGAATAATAATTTTATCCCCAGGTTCGGTGAAGTTCTGGATCATCATACTTAGGAAGGGCACCACGCCTGGGCAATGAAGCATATGCTTCGTAGCTGTTTCCCAGCCGTGATGACGCTTAAGCCATTCTTGAGTGGCTTCAAAATAAGAATCAGGGCGAGAGGTATAACCAAAGATTCCTTGCTGGGCTCGTTCTTGAATGGCATCGATAATAGGCTGGGCCACAACGAAATCCATATCAGCAACCCATAAGGGAATGAGATCATCACGCCCAAACTTTTTGCCTACTTCATCGTATTTGGCAGAAAAATTTTTAGTCCGGTCGTGGATGATATCAAAATCATATTTCATAGGTACATTCCCACCTAACTTATTGTACGTGTTTGACGAGGTCTACTGCTAGGCCAATATACTTTTCGGGCGATAAAGCCAGTAATCTAGCTTTATCGGCTGCTGGTAACTCTACACTTTCAATAAAGGCTTTTGTCCCTGCTTCATCAATGGCTTTACCACGGGTAATTTCTTTTAGTTTATCGTAAGAGTTGGCATGGCCATGCTTACGCATAACCGTTTGTACCGCTTCCGATAGAACTTCCCAAGCGCCATTTAAGTGGCTTTCCAGAGCTTGGTTATTGATGGATGTCTTGCCAAAACCTTTGGAAGCATAGACAAGGGCTAAATGAGAATAAGCAATGGCCGAGCCAATGTTACGCTGGGCAGAAGAATCGCTGAGATCTCTTTGCAGACGAGAGATGGGAAGCTTGTTTGCTAAATGATCTAGGAGCGCATTACTCAGACCAAGATTTGCTTCAGAGTTTTCAAAATCAATAGGATTCACTTTGTGCGGCATAGTGGAAGAACCAACTTCGCCACTTACGGTTTTTTGTTTGAAATAGCCAAGGGAAATGTACAGCCACATATCCCGATCAAAATCGAGAACAATGTTGTTAAAACGGTTGATAGCATGGAAACATTCAGCGACATAATCATGAGATTCGATTTGGGTTGTCAAAGGATTATAGGTAAGCCCTAGGCTCTCAACAAAATTCTTGGAAACTTTTTCCCAGTTCACTTCCGGATATGCGATTTGGTGAGCGTTAAAATTACCTACGGCACCATTGAATTTACCTAAGTATTCTAAAGCTTTGATTTGTTTTAATTGGCGGTTCCAGCGGTATACGAAGACGGCAAGCTCCTTACCCATAGTAGTAGGGGAAGCAGATTGTCCATGAGTATGTGCGAGCATGGGAACGGCTTTTAAACTTTCTCCTTTGCTTGCTACTTCCTTTACTAGTTTTTCAGCAGCTGGCAGCCATACCTTTTCTACCCCATGCTGCAACATAAGCGCATAGGAAAGATTGTTGATATCTTCGGAAGTACAAGAAAAATGAATAAACTCAAGTACATCACCAAGAGTTGTGGCACCTAATGTATTGCGCAGAAAGTATTCTACCGCTTTCACATCATGATTCGTCGTTTTCTCAATATCTTTAATTTGTCCGGCAACTTCTTCGTCAAAATTAATAACGATATTTCGCAAGAACTGTATTTCTTCCGTTGTAAAAGTACGTACTTCAGGGAAAGATGGGTTCATTGCCATAGTGATTAACCACTCGATTTCAACATGGGTACGATATTTCATCAATGCCCATTCTGAAAAAAAGTCGCCTAATGGTTTAGTAATGGCTTCATAGCGTCCATCAAGGGGAGTTAAAGATTTAATGCTCATAAATATACCTCTTCATTCTATAAAATTTTGTTAAACCCAATTATAAGTGAAAGCGTATTATGTATCAAAATGATATATCTTATACGTATTCAAATATTGCCAATACTATTTTACCATTATAGTCAAGTTGTTTCTAGGGGGAAGAGGAGTTAAATAGAGTATCCTTATTAAATATAGAGGAATATTATTGAAGAAGCGTCAGGTAAAAATTGACAGTTGATTGTAAAGATGTTATTATTAGGAAGTAAAGGGCGTTATTGGATGCTGGCAATATAAAAAACAGGAGGAATGTTATGAAAAATAGTATTTATGATGTTGTCAATTTATTTTTCCAAAGTATCTTTGTTAGTGGGGCAATCACAATTATATTTTGGGTCAGTATAAAATAAGACTGTAGATAAGAATAGGTTTTAGAAATAGTACTTCTTGTAAAACGGACAAGGAGTACTATTTTTATAATGCCATCATTATATACTATGGGAAAAAATGGAATACTATTTCTAATAAGAGTATTTGCAAAAATAGAAGGAGGGTATGTAGTGGGGGAACAACAAAAAAAAGTAAGGTTTATTGCCCTACTAGCAATAGTCATAGTGATCGGGAGTTTTTATAGTTTTGGGCAGAAAAGTTCAGTCAGTGAACATACATCATCAGGTGAGGCTTTAGCAAAGGGGGGGCAGGTAGCAGAAGAAAAGGATAGTGAGATTGTAGTATACATTAGCGGTGCAGTGAGTAAACCAGGAGTATATAGACTGTTGCAAAATGCTAGGGTAGTCGATTTAATTGCTATGGCTGGAGGACTTGCCTTTGAAGCGGATGAGAGTAAGATTAATATGGCTCAACAAGTTAAGGATGGTATGCATATTCATGTGACCGCCAAGGAGAGACGAAGAAGTGAGGGAGAATCTATAACTGGCACTAGTAAAGTAAGAGGTGGTGATAAGATTAGTATTAATAGTGGTGAGAAAAATGATCTGGATACGTTGCCGGGAGTGGGACCTGCCTTGGCGCAGCGCATTATAGAATATCGCCAGACCAATGGGAGCTTTAATGATATTGAAGAATTAAAGAAGGTTCCTGGCATTGGCGCAAGCAAATTTGAAAAGTTAAAAGAAAAAATAATCCTATAAGAGGAAGTAAATGTTAAAAATCCCCCACTCCTTGAGAAAAATTAGAAGGTTTTTCATAATTCATAACGAAAACATTATAGATAAAGCAAATATTATAGTTATGGAGTTGGAAGGAATTATGCAAGAGAAGCAGCTACGCTATTTAAAACTTTTATCAAATCAATATCCTTCGATCCAAATGGCATCGAATGCAATTATTAATTTATCTGCTCAGCTTCAGTTACCCAAGGGTACAGAGCACTTTCTTTCAGATGTTCATGGTGAATACGAAGCCTTTCAACATGTGATAAAAAATGGAGCAGGCTCTATTTGGAATAAAATTGAGGAAATGTTTAAAGACAGCTTATCGGAGCAAGAGAGACACAATCTCGCCACATTAATCTATTATCCAGAGCAAAAACTATCTTTAATGTTAGGTTCAGTAGTTAATCCGCCAGAATGGTGTCGTCTTACTCTAGTACGTCTAATTAAACTTTGCCGTGTTCTCACTTCTAAGTATCAGCGTGCCACTGTTCGAATGTTCTTGTCAGAGCATGTCGCCCCCATTGTAGAGGAATTACTATATGAACAAGAACATATTGAAAATAAATCTGTATATTATCAAAGTCAAATTGACACTATAATTTCTACCGATAGTGCTCCTGCCTTTATTACTCATTTTGCAGAGCTTATCCAGCGTTTAGCCATTGCTAAATTACATGTAATTGGAGATATTTATGATCGTGGTCCGGGGGCCCATCTAATCTTAGATGCATTAATGGAATACCATCATGTAGATATTCAATGGGGAAATCATGATATTCTATGGATGGGGGCCGCTGCTGGTAGCGAAGCCTGTATTGCCAATGTCATTCGCAATTGTTTGCGGTATGCGAATATGGAAACTGTGGAAAATGGCTATGGTGTTAGTTTGTTACCTTTGATTTCTTTTGCCATTGAAACCTATAAAGACGATCCTTGTGAACGCTTTGCTCCTAAAGTTGTGGGGAAGGGAGAAATTACAAAGCAAGAGCTTAGATTGATGGCGCAGATGCATAAGGCCATTACAGTGATACAATTTAAACTAGAAGGGCAAATGGTCAAACGACGCCCTCACTATCAAATGGAGGATTGTTCATATTTAGATCATATTAATTATGAAAAAGGTACTGTCGTGCTAAATGACAAGGAACATCCTTTGAACGATAGCCATTTCCCGACCATAGATCCGAAAGAACCCAATCGTTTAAGTCATGAAGAACGAATTGTTATGGACAAATTAAGAATGTCTTTTATAAATAGTAAAAAACTTCAGCAGCATGTTCGTTTTCTTTATTCAAAGGGAAGTATTTATCTTATTCATGATGGAAATTTACTTTATCATGGCTGCATTGCAATGAATGAAGATGGTAGCTTTAAGTCCTTCGACATTGGCGGCGGGGAAAAGTTTGCGGGCAAAGCCTTCTTAGACCGTGTAGATCGCCTAGCGCGGCAAGGTTTCTTTGCCAAAGAAAATACTGATCAAAAACAATATGGTATGGATGCCATGTGGTATTTATGGTGCGGCGCTCAATCGCCCTTGTTTGGTAAAGAGAGAATGGCTACCTTTCAGCGATATTTTATTTTGGATCCAACGACTCATGTGGAAAAACGTAATCCATATTATACATATCGTGATAAGGAGGAAACTGTCAGCAGGATTTTAGAGGAATTTAACCTAGATCCTGAAAGGGGAAGGATTATCAATGGACATGTACCTGTAAAAGTGAAAAAAGGTGAACGTCCTACCAAGGCAAACGGGAAGCTGATTGTAATTGATGGTGGTTTTTCTAAAACCTATCAAGAACAAACAGGGATTGCTGGCTATACTTTGATTTCAAATTCACGTGGATTACTACTCGCTGCTCATCATCCCTTTGAATCTACACAGAAAGCCGTTTCAGAAGAAATTGACATAAATTCTGAAACGGAAATTTTAGAAAATCATCCCGTTAGAATGCGGGTGAAAGATACAGATCATGGCTCGGCAATTCAAGAGCATATTGAGGCATTGCAAGCTCTTCTAGGTGCCTATCGAGAAGGTATGATTAAGGAACAGTGATTTTTTTACCAGAAAAAATAGGATAGAAGGCTCAACAAGTAGCGGTTTGCTACCTGTTGAGCCTTTTTTTCGAAGGGTAAAGATGTAGTTAAGCATTATACTTTTTTTATCTAGATAAATAGATATTATTAATAGTAGTGATGAAATACAGGAGGATTTATTTATAATCTTAGTCTATAATACAAGTAAGAATGTGGTACAGGAACACTTGAAAGGGGCCTTATATGAATCCAACGATTAATGATCATATTGCAATTATAGGAGTTCCCATGGACTTAGGGGCAGACCGTAGGGGCGTAGATATGGGACCTAGTGCTATGCGCTATGCAGGGGTGTGGGAGAAACTTCATGCCATCGGCTATAAGATTGATGATAACGATGATATTGTGGTGCATCGACCGGATTTTTGCCAATTGGATGGGGAAAATATAAAGTACTTAGATGAAATAGAAAGAGTGAATATTGAACTTTGCCAAAGAGTTGATGATGAAATGAGTAAAGGACGTTTTCCCCTAGTTCTCGGAGGAGATCACAGTATTGCTATTGGAACCATTGCAGGGGTATTACAACACAAAAAAAAGTTAGGCGTTCTATGGTTTGATGCTCATGCAGATATTAATACGGCTGAGACTTCACCTTCTGGCAATATTCATGGAATGTCAGTAGCAGTGAGTATGGGTCTTGGTCATAAACGGTTGACAGCCATTGGAGGAGAGGAAGCCAAAATAGATCCAAGCAAATTTGTTATGATCGGTATCCGGGATTTAGATCCTGGAGAAAAAATTCTACTGAGAAAATTAGGCGTTGCCGTGTATACCATGCATGAAATTGACATTATGGGGATGGCAAGAGTCATGGAGGAAGCCATTAGCATTGTATCAGATGGTACGGATGGCATTCATGTAAGCTTTGATATGGATGTTATGGATCCCTTGCAAGCGCCAGGCGTAGGTACACCCGTTGTTGGTGGATTAACCTATCGTGAAAGTCATTTGGCTATGCGATTAATCTCTGAGGCGAATATCGTTAACAGCGCAGAGTTTGTTGAAGTAAATACTGTGCTGGATAATAGGAATCAAACGGCTAGAGTTGCGGTAGCATTAATAGGATCTTTGCTGGGTGAGAGCCTAAAATAAGAAGAATGAGGCGCAAGTTAAAGGCAGATGAGGAAAAACTCATCTGCTTTTAACGATATTAAGACTGTTTTTCTAAAGTACTTGCGACAACTTTTTCTAAAAATAAGGACCCATCACGTACTATAAGTTTTACCGTATTGCCTTCGGCTATTTGGCTATGAACCAGCATTTTACTCAGTTCGGTTTCTACGGACTGACTGATCTGGCGTCGTAACGGGCGGGCACCGAAAGATGGATCATAACCCGCTTTTGCCAAATGTGTAAGGGCTGCAGCATCCCAAAGTAATGTGATATTTAGCTGATTTTGTAGGCGCTCATTCAGCTTAGTAAGCAGAATGGCAGCAATATTACTGACCTGTTCCAAGGTTAGGGCATTGAAGACGATAATATCATCAATGCGGTTTAAAAATTCGGGGCGGAAATAGTTTTTGATCAAATCTAAGACTAACTCTTTCGCTACAGAAAATTCATTTTGTAAAATATCTGCGGAACCTAAGTTAGAGGTCATAATAATGACAGTATTTTTAAAATTCACCATACGTCCTTTGCCATCTGTCAGACGTCCATCGTCAAGAATTTGGAGCAATATATTCAAGACATCGTTATGGGCCTTTTCAATCTCGTCAAGGAGGATAACGCTATAAGGTCTGCGCCGTACGGCTTCCGTTAATTGACCTCCTTCATCATAACCTACATAACCAGGAGGAGCACCAATCAATCTGGCTACAGTATGCTTTTCCATATATTCGCTCATATCCACACGAATCATACTTCGCTCATCATCAAAGAGAACTTCTGCCAGGGCTTTCGCGAGTTCGGTTTTACCAACGCCTGTTGGACCAAGGAAAATAAAGGAACCAATTGGGCGATTGGGATCTTTTATTCCTACTCTGGCGCGAATGATAGCATCACTGACGGCTTGAACAGCCTTATTCTGGCCGACCAACCGTTGGTGCAGAACATTTTCTAAATTAGCAAGTTTTTCTCGCTCCCCAGTTAGCATGCGATTTACTGGAATTCCTGTCCAGCGGCTGATGACTTTTGCAATATCATCTTCACTAACTTCTTCTTTTAATAAGGTTTTGCTAGTTTGTTTTTGGGCTAAGAGTTCTTCTTCTTGAGCTAGCTGTTTTTCCAGTTCTGGTAAACGGCCGTATTTTAGTTCGGCTAAGTGTGTGAGATCATAGGATCTTTCAGCACTTTCCATCTCTAATTTCACAGCTTCAATTTCCTTTTTGAAGCTGCGCAATCGAACAATGGCTTGTTTTTCACTTTCCCATTGATTTTTAAGAGCATCAGTTTGCTGACGCAGCTCCTTTAGTTCTTCTTGAATACGTCCGAGCCTGTCCAAAGAAGCAGCATCACTTTCTTTGTTTAAGGCCTGTTCTTCAATTTCAAGTTGCATTACGCGGCGAAAAATTTCATCTAGCTCACTAGGCATAGAATCAATTTCAGTGCGAAGTTTAGCGCTGGCTTCATCAACGAGGTCAATGGCTTTATCGGGCAGGAAACGATCCGATATATAGCGATCGGATAATACTGCCGCTGAGACTAAAGCTGAGTCTGTAATGCGGATGCCATGATGAATTTCATAACGTTCTTTGAGACCGCGCAGAATAGAAATGGTATCTTCAACTGTAGGCTGACCAACGGATATTGGTTGAAAACGTCGCTCTAAAGCAGCATCTTTTTCTATATATTTTCGATATTCGTTTAAAGTAGTAGCACCAATGCAGCGAAGTTCGCCACGAGCAAGCATGGGTTTTAATATATTACTAGCATCCATGGAACCCTCGGCAGCACCAGCGCCAACCAAAGTATGAAGCTCATCAATGAACAGCAGTATTTTTCCTTCGGCTTTTGTGATCTCGTTTAGGACATTTTTTAAGCGCTCTTCGAATTCGCCGCGAAACTTAGCGCCAGCCACCAAGGAGCCTAAATCTAATGAATATAAAATCTTATTTTTCAAAGTTTCGGGAACATCGCCAGCAACAATGCGCCGCGCTAATCCTTCAACAATGGCTGTTTTACCAACGCCAGGCTCGCCGATGAGTACGGGATTATTTTTTGTACGCCGAGATAATATCTCCATAACCCTGCGAATTTCTTCATCACGGCCGATTACAGGATCGAGTTTTCCTTGGGTAGCCATCTCCGTCAGGTCTCGTCCGTATTTTTCGAGTGCTTGGTAGCCTTCCTCTGGATTATCATTGGTGATACGTTGTCCTTTGCGGTATTCATTGATGATTTTCTGTATGCGGCTGCGATGTAAGCCAAATTGTTTACAAAGGTGCACTACATCACTATCTCCATCATCGATAATTGCCAATAATAAATGTTCTGTACTGACAAATTCATCTTTCATATTACTTGCTATTTTTTCAGCCAAAGCCATTACCCGGATCATAGCGGTATTCATTCTCAGACCCGTATCCTGTCCTCGTACTGATGGTTGCTCTTTTAGCAAGTGCTCTAGTTTTGTTTGAAATAATTTTGCATCTACCTGAGATTCTGTTAAAATTGCCTTTACTAAACCTTCCGCTTCTTTTACTAAGGCCAGAAGCAAATGGCGAGTTGTTACTTCTTGATGATAATGCATTGCACTTATTTGTTGGGCCTCCTGCAGGGCGGCCATTGCCTTTTGCGTAAATTTGTCTTGTGTCATAGTTTTTTCCTCCTAACATACTTTCTGTTCCTATTAGCAAGATGATTTTTTGTAGTATCATGTACTAAGGATGACCATTGAATGAAGTAACTAGTAATTTTTTTAGGTAGATTGACCTGAGTGTTAATAGGATAACCAAAGGGTAAGGGTTATATAATGAATGGTAATGGCTCTATTACAGATCTTGATAACAGAATATTTTACTACAATAAATCGATTAATTTAATTGTAACTTTTACCTTAATCGTAGTCAATGTTCCTTAATAGTAACTTAAGTTTGAGTGAAACAAAGGACAATGAAAATGGCAGTGAGCGGTTTTTATCCTCTCATGGCAATAGGGATTAATTCAGAGTGGAAACACTATCCCTCAAAACTTACGTTTTAATAAAATATGATGGGGAACGGAGGCAGTACATGCTAGCTAAAAGACAACTCGAAATCCATATAGGATTCCGAGTTGTCTTTTAGTGTTTGATTATTTGAAGACGATAACACGATCTTCTAAGGGTTTAAAGTCCTTAATGCCAGGTGGGGCAGTTGGCTTGCCAAAAGGAAGCTGGGCAATGAGTTTCCATGTATGTGGAACATACCACTCCTTTTGTACTTGACTTTCAATTAATGAACCATAATGCTGTAAGGAGGCACCGAAACCTTCGATTTCTAATGCTGTCCAAACTACAAATTGTAACATTCCCGAAGAGTGATGAGACCATATAGGGAAGTTGTCTTTATATAAGGGAAAGCTATTTTGCAAATGCTGGATAACGCTTTCATCTTCAAAAAATAATACAGTTCCATAACCATTTCGAAAGGAACTTATTTTTTCTTCAGTAGGAGGAAATTTATCCTCTGGCAGGAGGTTGCGAAGGGTTTCTTTTGTAACATCCCATAGTTTATCATGATGTTCTCCGAGTAACACAAGGACTCTTGCACTTTGTGAATTAAATGAGGAAGGAGTATGCTTAACAGCAGTTTCAACGATTTCTTGGATTTTTTCATCGGTCAGAACTGTTTCTTTACTGATTCCATATATGGAACGTCTTTTTTCTAAAGCAATATAGAATTTTTTTGACACGATTATCCACCCCATTCTAGTAATTTTTTACTAGTTAAATTATACCATATTGATTTTTGAAAATATATGTTTACTTATGAGAGAAAGTAAGTAAAAAGAATATATTATTCTAAGGGAATACATTGTGAAATAATAGAAAAGATGATAATATTATGTAAAAACTTTGTTCTAAGGAGGCTATAGGATGGGAAAGAGAAGGTACTTACTCGTGCTTATAGTACTGCTGACCACTCTTTTGATGATGATCGCAACAGGGTATTGTGCAGTAAAAGGTGAAGAAAAAAAAGACTGGAACATATCCTTTTTAGGGACATTCCAAGTGCCAGCCCAATTAGAAATTGTTGATGGTAAAGAGGTAATTATTGAGGTCTTAAAGATGAGTGAAAAAATGGGAGAGCAAAATACCCCTACTAAAGAAAAACTCAGTGCTAATACCGTTTCACCGGAAGCGATTACAGCCTTTTTTGAAGAAAATAAAATAGGCCTCTATGAACTTGCTCTCAAAAATAATGGCTCTTATAATGTGGCCTTGCTTTTTGCAGGTAAGCTTCCTGCGGATATGAATGCCGATGGAGTAGCTTTTCTTGCTGATCTAAAAGGTATTGATAAAAAACAACAAGAAGAAATACATACACTTTTGCAAAAACAAATCAATGATATGTATGCCCAAAATCCAGAAATGAAGGATATCTTTGAAATAGAAATCCTTGAATTTTATCCCTTTGAACAATTAACCAACAAAAATGCAGAGATGATCAGTATTGGAGCTAGTGTGGCCGTAAGGGCCTTTAAACTGATTCAGCCTGGTGCGTGCAAAGTATACTTTATTAACAAAAATTCTGAACTCTACGTGTTTGGTATTATTAATTCTGGTCAGGATCGAAAATTATGGGATAATATGAGCAAAGAAATGCTAAGTAATGCAAGGTGGAGCTGGTTATAAAACCGTTATATTATAATCTTTTGCTTCAATATTTTTCCGCAAAAGGCTCAACACACAGTTCGTACTGCGTGTTGAGCCTTTTTAAAATAAAGGGATGAGTTGTGGTCTGGCATAAATGGGAATAATACCCATGAGGGGATGCTTATGCCAAATCTAATAGGAATCATCACAGCTGCTTATGTTATGGGTATTTGGTGTGCCGCTTACAGCAGTGGGCTCTTACCTTGGTTATATAGTAGTATTATTATGGTAATCAGTATTCTTTGCTGGCGGCTTTATGCTCGAAAAACAGTTGTATGGATGGTTGTGATTTTATTTTTTTGCGTTGGTATGCTACGCTTTATTCATGATGGTGTACAGGACCCAAGGGACATTAGCCATTATACAGGGCAGAATGTGACCGTGGAGGGCCATATTCGAGATATGCCCGAGCGCACTTCAGTAGAGGAGGGGAAAAGTAAGGTTCGTTATATACTCGCTGTGGACAGTGGACAAATTGGAAGTAAGGCTACTATTTTGATGACAGGTGCAATGTATGTTTCTGTAAAGCAGTTACAAGGCGTACCTGTTCCTCGCCCAGGGGATAAAGTAAGAGTTACAGGGGAAGTTAGAGAACTGCAGGGGTATAATAACCCTGCTCAATATGATAATGTAGCTGCTGCCAAGAGACAAGGTATCGGAGCCTATATGTATACTCAGACGCAAGAAATTATAGAAGTAATGGGCAAGAAGGTAACCTGGAGACATAGGCTCCTCATTTGGCGAGAAACAATAATGGAAAATATGAAAAAAGTTATGCCAGAGTACCATGCAGCCATACTGGGAGGAATGTTATTTGGTGGATATAAGGGGATTCCCCAGGAGATTATTAATGATTTTGCAACAACAGGCATTGTTCATATTTTATCTGTTTCCGGATCTCATATTGCATTAGTTGTAGGAGTTGTTACTGTCCTTGGAACGTTTGTAGTAAGGCGATTTGGACTATATGGGAATGCAGTGCCCATAGTGTCTGCTGGGCTTGTTACTTTTTATGCAATATTTTGCGGTTTGACGCCTCCTGTATTACGCTCTTTGGTGATGGGCCTTATTGCCTTGTTGGCAGTTTGTACTGAAAGAGAAAAGGATGCTAAGAATGGACTGTTACTATCAGCATTAGGGATGCTGCTGTATCAGCCGTCTTTATTATACGATGTAAGTTTTCGTGCGACACGTTGCTAATTGAAAAGATTAGCCGCTAGGAGTTATGAACCTAGAAGAACTAACAACTTGAAGAATCAAATGATAGGGTAACGCCTTGAAGGGTTCTCCTTGATACTCCGAATAGCGATTATATATTAAGATGTAATTGTTATAAGCTCGGTGAAGTCGGCTGAGATTGTACCCTAAGAAGGATATAAAAATCTTAAATTTATATCTTTACAGGAAAAGCGAACTAGAGGTAGTCGAGTACAAGATAGGTCGGAGGTCTTAAAAACTGTCTATGTGTAGAATTGTTACTAAAAGTAACTGACGAACTTCTGAATGTACGGTTCTATATTACAAATTTACAGAAATGTAAATATGCTTATGAGTAGTCTCAGGGGTTTAGTAAGAATGAAAACTATGAAACACCCTATACCATTACAGGTGGTATTGTTGAGACAGGACTATAGGAAGGCACTAAGGATAGTATGTATAGATAAAGTTGCTGGAACGTGGAAAGTTGGTAACGGTTGAGGCTCTTAATAAGCCAATGAAACGTTTGTAAGGAAAAATGACAAAAGAGTACAGAAAACCATTTAGGTTTTCTGTAGAAAATAAAATATTGACAGTGATACAAAACAATTATAAAATGAAAGTGTCTTCAAAGAATCTCATTTTATAATTCCTCCTTTCTGAATGAAAGGTGGTGAGAATGATGAAATTTCTAATACAGCGACTATTGTGTCTAATTCCTTATCGGGTAATAAGGGTCTTTAGACTAAGGATAAATCCTTGGGAAAATAAAGATCTTTATTCATTGAAATTTGGACTATACACAATACTATATCGTGTCAAATGGGATAACCATATTGGCAAGATAACAGAATACCAAGTTGGATTGGATGTATAATCAAACTCAGAAGAGTATTGCTATTTCACGTAGCGATACTCTTTTCTTTATATCTATGTTATATCAATTAATAAATATATTTTGTCATATAACTTACATTTATACCAATGAGAGTAGTGCCACAGTACCAATGAAACTATGATAATAAATAGTGAAGGGATAGGCACAAGTCAATTGTTAAGAAACCAATAATATATTATTATTTCAAATCGCTTAGGGTTCTGGTAAGACTAAGAGAGATTTATACTTCAAGGCTGTGAACCAGTTAGGAGTGAATCGACCTAGACAATGTACAGTACGAATAAGAGTTCACTATTAAAGAAACAAGATACAATACGAAAGAAAACCCTATTAAGACATAATGAATATTATGGAATGCAACCTATCTTCGACAATCTTTACAAGCAAAGCCAAAACAATAGTAAGTTCAAACATCTTTATGATTTAATAATCAAAGATGATAATATCTTACTAGCATATAGGAATATTAAGCGAAACCATGGAAGTAAAACTCCTGGTACAAATAGGAAAACTATAAAACACTGGGAGAACGTATCTATTGACAAATTGATAAATTATGTCAGAAAAAGACTGGCTAATTATCAACCACAAAAGATACGGAGGGTAGAAATACCTAAATCTAATGGTAAAACAAGACCGCTAGGTATTCCATGTATAGAAGATAGGCTAATACAACAATGTATAAAACAAATACTAGAGCCTATCTGTGAAGCTAAATTTCATCATCATAGTTATGGGTTTAGACCAAATCGAAGTGCTGAAAATGCTGTAGCTTATCTTTATAAGAAAATTAATATTGATAAATGCTATTTTATGGTTGATATTGATATAAAAGGATTCTTTGATAATGTAGACCACAGCAAATTAATAAAACAACTTTGGAATATTGGTATACAAGATAAAAAGGTTTTAAGTATATTGAGTAAAATGCTTAAAGCTGAAGTAGAAGGTGAAGGAATTTCACAAAAAGGAGTTCCACAAGGTGGTATATTATCACCTCTCTTATCCAATATCGTTTTAAATGAATTAGATTGGTGGATTAGTAGCCAATGGGAGACATTTAAAACAGATTATCAATATACCCAAAATTATTCCAAATACGCAACGCTTCGAAGAAATTCAAACCTTAAAGAAATCTATATAGTACGCTATGCTGATGATTTTAAAATTGCTTGTAAAGATATACAAACAGCTAAGAAGATATTCATAGCCGTTAAATGTTGGTTAAAAGATAGGCTTAAACTTGATATAAGTCCCGAGAAATCTAAAATCACAGATGTTAGAAAAACTAATACTGAATTCTTAGGATTTAGAATCAAAGCATTTGATAAGAGAAACAAATGGATTGTCAAATCACACCCTACTAATAAAGCAATAGACCACGCGAAACAAATATTAAAAGACCGAATTGAACGTATGGAAAAACACCGAAAATCAATCGAAGTATATATGTTCAATAGAACAGTGGCAGGTCTACAAAACTATTACAAAATAGCAACAGAAATTAGTAGGGATTTCACATGTCTTGGGTATAAACTTTCTTTCTATCTTACTGTAAAACTCAAATCAATTTTAACAAAGTCTGGTATTAAAACGAGAGAGTACTATTCGCGGTATAACAAGTATGGAGGAAAAGAACTATTTGTTTTAAATAATGCCCTTTACCCTATTAGTAAAATTAAAACAAAACCACCTTTTCTTCATAACCAAAATATCACGGACTTTACTGAAAAAGGTAGATTCTTGATCCACACTAAGTTAGGATTCCTCAATGTAGAATTTATGGACTACTTGAGAAAATGTCCTAATCATAATAAAAGTGTTGAATATAATGATAACCGATTATCACTATATTCTGCTCAGTGGGGAAGATGTGCCATTACTAAATTGCCTTTAGATATGAGCATGGAGGTACATCATATCAAACCTTTAGAAGAAGGAGGTGATGATAGATATACCAACTTAGTACTCTTAACCTATGATGCACATAAATTAGTTCATGCAACTAATAAAGACACCATAGTCAAATATCTTAATTTGTTAAAATTAAAACAAGATGCTATAAACAAAGTGAACAAATATCGTAAGATACTTGGAAATGAAATAATATGAGTGATTAACAATTGATGGAACGCCGTATGCGGTGAAAGTCGCACGTACGGTGTGGAGCAGGGGAAAAGCTGGAGATAATATCAAAAGCTTACCTATTGCTATAGTTGTCTTTTGCTTCAACAGCGGGTTTAGTATTCCTAAATGCTAAAACAGTGGAAAAGATGCGTGCTTTACCATCGCCTTTGCCGAAGTTGCTGGCAGTTACCATAACCGCTCAGCTAGGGGTACTGCCTTTTATTTCATGGTACTTTAATAGCTTTTCCCTAAGTTCCTTTCTTGCCAATCTTATCATTGTTCCTGTAATTGAAGGAATTGTAATTCTAGGATTATTGGGGTCTATAGTCGGAATGATGGTTGGAGTTGCTGGCAATATAATCATGACCATTTGCAGTTTACTCATTAGCATCGTGATTGAGTGTACTGCTTGCTTGGCTTCTATACCGGGTGCAAAGCTCTATATGCCAGCGATTGGAATGATAGGGGGAATCCTATATTATGTAATGGTAGCATGGGTGTATGGGTATAAACCCAAAAATATGTTATCATTAACACAAGTACTAAAAAAATGGCCAGGACAAAGTGCTGGATTCGTACTTTGTATGGTTCTCGTTATTCTTTTTTACGCTTGTTATCCAAAGCCTGTGTCTGTTCATTTTATCGATGTAGGACAAGGAGATGCTACTCTCATTATTACACCTCATGGGCGGGCCGTTCTAGTGGATACTGGCGGTGCAATGGGTACAACGGATTTTGATATTGGCGAGCGAGTAGTTGTGCCTTATTTGAAACATTATGGTGTATTATCCATTGATTATTTATTTTTAACTCATGGACACCAGGATCATGCTGGTGGGGCAGCTACTATTGGAAAAAACTTACCAGTAAGGAATTGTATGCTAGCGCGCGAAGGATATACCCAAGCAGTCAGTAACCTGGTTCACGAGGCAAAGGGCAGCCACTTCATTCCTGTATATGAGGGACAGGAAATGATCATTGATGATGTTTTGATTCGGGTTATACATGCTGAAAGTGAAGGGCGCTATCAGCAAAAAAATGAAGTTTCTAGTGTAGTGCAGATTGGTTATGGAAAGCATAGCTTTCTCCTAACAGGAGACCTTACGGATCACGGGGAAGAAGCCATTCTTGCTCGCGACAGAAATATTAAGAGTACCGTACTTAAAGTTGGTCATCATGGAGCCAAAACCTCCTCGACAAATAGCTTTTTAGAAGCCATTGCACCAGAGTATGCTGTTATTTCTGTAGGGAAAAGTAATTCTTTCGGTCATCCTCACTCCGAAACCCTTCAGCGCCTGTGGAAACAAAAAAGTAAAATATACCGTACGGATCAGCAGGGGGCTATTGTATTTACGACAGATGGAAAGACATTAGCAGTAGATACCTTTATTACTAGTAGCAGAGAGGGGGCATCGTATGAGTTATATAAATATGCTGGCAGAAATTAAAAAGGGGCAGATTAAGCCCATCTATCTTCTCTATGGTGAAGAAACTTATTTTATTAGAGAATTAGAACAGACCCTAATTAAAGCGGTACTAGCTCCTGATGAGATGGATATGAATCTTATGATTCTAGAACGGGATCCAGGGGTAAATGAGCTTATGAGTTTAATTGACACCGTACCTTTTATGGGGGGGAAGAATGTAATTATTGTACGGGGAACAACATTCTTTCGCTCGCGAAAAACCAGCAGTGAGGAAACAGAAACAAGTGATAGTAGTGAGGAACGGTTACTGCAGATCATTAGTACGATTCCTGATTATGTCCATGTAGTTCTTTCAACAACGGATAAAGTAGATAAACGACGTAAGCTATTTAAAACGGTGGAAAAATACGGCGCGGTTGTCGAGGTTTCTCAACTAAAGGTTAAGGATGTAAGGGGGTGGCTAACTGGAAAATTAGCAGAACTCAACAAACAAATGACCAATGATGCTATGGAGTATTTCCTGGGAATTGTGAGTATGATGTCTAAAGTGTCTTTAGGTTTTTTGCACAATGAATTAGAAAAAATAGCTTTATATACAGAGAAGAAACCTAAAATCAGTCAACAGGATTTGGTAGAGATTATGGCTGCTATTCCTGAAATATCTGTTTTTTCCATGATTGATGCTGTTAGCCAAAAGCAAGTAGGCAAAGCCTTGCAATTCATTGGTGAACAATTACAGATCGGAGAACATCCTCTAAAGTTAATTACATTATTAGCCCGTCAAGTACGTATGATGTGGCAGGCAAAGGATATGGGGGCTAGAAGGTATAGCAGTCGTGAGATTGCAGAGAAATTAGGTTTGGTTCCCTTTATTGCTGAAAAAATGCTAAAACAAAGTAGCAATTTTACAACGCAAACCTTAAAAGAAGCAATGATAGCCTTAGCTGCAGCCGATCACGATTTAAAATCCGGCAAGGCCAATCCAATGGTGCTAGAGGAAATTATTATTAAGATGTGCAGATCCTCTTAGAAAAAAGCGAAAAGCCCCTGTTCACTCTAAAATGAACAGGGGCTTTTGTCTTAATTACTTAGCTAAGGTATTAAGTTTACGGGCCAAGCGAGATTTTTTACGAGCTGCGGAATTTTTATGAACAACGCCTTTGGCGGCTGCTTTGTCAATAGTTCTGCTAGCTTTAACCAAAAGGGCTTGAGCCTCATCAGAGTTGCCAGCAGTTACAGACTCAATTACTTTACGAGAAACAGTTCTAATAGTTGATTTCACCGCAAAGTTTCTTGCACGTCGCTCAGCATCAGTTTTTACGCTACGTTCAGATGATTTAATGTTTGGCAAATGATTCACCTCCTTAAAGAGCATGTTACCTACAGTATTCTAGCATGTGATGCTATAAAATGCAAGTAACAATTAACAAATTTGTCCTTACGGCTTCATAACTGGGAAAAAGATGATAAATCATCATTTTATTATACTACTATTATAAAGCATATCTGCCGTATAGCCAATCTATATTCAGGATAAAATAGTCATAATTTTAAAAATGAGGAGGATTTCATGTGACAGAGCTTACTTGGACGCCACGCACGGATTTAGCCTTAGAAGCTAGGGAGATGGTAAACACAAAAGTCAGTGAAGAGATTCCGGGAGTTATTGTTGAAACGGTAGAAGAGGATGAGGTTGTTATTACTACTGTAAACATTACTACGCCAGAAGCGGAAAGGATTATGGGAAAAGACCAGGGGACCTATATTACCATTGAAGCACAAGGTCTTCGCTATAAAAATACACCCCTGCAGGAAAAAATAATGAAGCAATTAGGTCAAAAATTAGTAGGTCTGGTTGAACTTCCTAAAAATGCAATGGTATTAGTTATTGGGCTAGGGAATCGAAATATTACACCGGATGCATTAGGGCCGCGGGCAGTAGAGAAAATAGTGGTTACTCGTCATTTACAGGAAATGCTATCACCAGAGCTAAAAGGCGGTGTCCGGTCTGTCTGCGCCATTGCCCCAGGGGTACTTGGCATTACGGGTATGGAAACTACAGAAATTGTACAGGGAATTGTTAGTAAAATAAAACCCGATTTAGTGATTGCGGTTGATGCGTTAGCCGCCGCTTCTAGCCGCAGGGTGCTTACAACCGTGCAGTTAGCTAATACCGGGATTAGTCCAGGGTCAGGAGTCGGCAATAAACGATTTGGCTTAAATAAACACTCACTAGGCGTGCCTGTAATTGCCATTGGTGTACCAACCGTTGTACATGCTTCTACCATTGCCATGGATACCATAGATATCTTGCAGGAACATGCTTCTTTTGCCCGTTATTTTAAAAGTATGGAACATTTATCCGAGGAGGACCGAAGAACCATTGTTGGACAGGTTTTGCCTGAACTCCTTAGTGATTTGATGGTAACACCCAAAGAAGTAGATCGCTTTATTGAAGATATTGGGGTGGTAGTAGCAGGAGGAATCAATCAGGCGATGCACCCTAATATTGACTACGAAAATATACATAGATATCTTCATTAAAAGAATAAGAATGTAGCAGACTCAAGTACTATCTATTTCCTCCTACGCATATACATTGTATGTAAACAGAAATAATGACAACCTATGTTTGATTCCAAGCAACAGGAATGTCAACAGGAGGAAATCATGTTAACAAGACGCTTACGCCATCGGACGCAAAAGATAAACTATCTCAAAAAAATATTGTGTATTGGGATATGTAGCCTTGGGCTGTACCTTGCAATTTGGCAATTTACTCGTTGTTCGGAAGACAGTTTGCCTGTAAGCGCTGCTGTGGGATTGCGGCAGCAAGCATTGCAATTGCCAAAGTGGCATGAGGCATTGTTTCTTGGTATACCTAGATTCATTGCTGCGACCGATGCAAAATTATTGCTTACACAAAAGCGAGAAAGTAATCCACCTGAGATGCTGCGAGATATGATATTGTTTTTTGCCAACATCGATCTTTTGGATATGCGATCCCTATTGCAAGCTGAGATTCCTGTACTCGCTAGCATTAAGACGGACAGCCAGGTCGTCAGTGCTATGAATATTCCTGATTTTCCTAAATTTGAAATGGCGAATTCGGTAGCAAATGAGAAACCTTTGGTCGGTCTTTATTTTACGCATACAGCCGAATCCTTTGTACCAACTGCTGGAGTTACCCATCGACCTGGCGGACAAAGAGGAGATATTGTAGATGTGGGAGAAGCATTGGGCAAAAAGCTCAATACTTATGGTATCAAAACGGTGCAAAACAACACGATTCATGATTACCCAAGCTTTATGAAGGCTTATGGCGTATCAGAAATTACAGCATCAAAAATGTTAGCAGAAAACCCATCGCTACAAATGTTATTTGATGTTCATAGAGATGCCGACAAAAGAGAAAATTATCTAGTAAATATAAATGGAATACCAGTCGCTAAAATTATGATTATTGTTACAACAGGGCAACAGGGGCTTGTTCAGCCACATTGGCAGCAAAACCATGCCTTTGCGAAGCTGATTGATGCCAAGTTAAATCAACGCTATCCAGGGTTATCCCGGGGGATTCGCATGGATGACTGGCGCTATAATCAGCACCTGCATCCTCGTGCTCTGCTAATCGAAGTAGGGTGCCAAGAGAATACAAAAGAAGAAGCGGAACGTGGCATTGAATTATTTGGTGATATAGTGGCTGAAATTATTCAAGAAAATAAATGATAAAATGAGATGAAGAGATGTTTTGCCCATTAGATTATCAAGAGACGGGGAAAATTTTTCGTGGTTTTTTATTTTTAATTGTGATAATAATCCTTGGCGTATCCATCGCGGAAGGACAGCTAAATACTTTAACGCACAGGCAGGAATATGCCTATGTCTTTACGGTTAACAGTGATTCACAAGGAAGGTACTCTATTTATCTATTAGGGTCAAGTTATAATGTGAATGCTATATATTCTGTGGGGCAATTTATTAATAATGAAGAACATATCATTATTAAGACACCTTATTGTAGTATGAGTATACCGAAGTATGTGGAGTTTGATTGTAAAAAAGAGCTGGTTTTACTAGAACTATGGGCTAAATTGCTGGTAGAAGAATTAGAAAAATGCAAACAAACCTTGAATCAGTATATAAGTTTTTTGCAGCAAAGGTTCAATGTTTACATGAGACAGTATAGGTAATGCTTGCAGGTGTCTAGTAGCAGGTGATATAATCAATACCAGTAATTATTTGTCTATGTAAGGAGGCTTTATATGAAAACCAGCAACATCCGCAATTTTTCGATAATTGCTCATATAGATCATGGAAAATCTACACTTGCCGATCGACTAATTGAGTATACGGGTACTCTTTCCTCTCGGGAGATGGAAGCTCAAGTCTTAGATCATATGGATCTTGAGCGAGAACGGGGCATCACCATTAAGGCCCAAGCAGTACGTTTATCCTATACTGCTAAAGATGGAGAAACCTATATGCTAAACCTCATTGACACACCAGGACACGTTGACTTTACTTATGAAGTATCCCGTAGTTTGGCAGCTTGTGAAGGAGCCTTACTTATTGTTGATGCTGCCCAAGGAATTGAAGCGCAGACCTTGGCAAATGTATATTTAGCTCTAGACAATAACCTAGAGATTATTACCGTTATTAATAAAATTGATTTACCAAGTGCCGATCCAGAACGGGTAAAACAAGAGGTAGAAGATGTTATCGGCCTCGACACTTCAGAAGCCGTGCTGACTAGCGCCAAAACAGGTATTGGTATTGAAGAAGTACTCGAAGCTATTGTGAAAAAAGTACCGCCACCACAAGGGACAAATGAAGAACCTTTATGCGCTCTTATTTTTGATTCTCATTTTGATGCCTATAAAGGTGTTATTGCTTACGTGCGGGTGATGAATGGTACCATTCGACCAGGGATGAAGATGAAAATGATGGCTACCAACAAGACTGTTGAAGTCACCGAGGTTGGCGTCTTTAGACCCAATATGACCAATGTAGCGGAACTAGGACCAGGCCATGTTGGTTTTGTGTCTGGTAGCATTAAAAATGTAAAAGATGTACGAGTGGGTGATACCATTACTGATGCAGATAGACCTGTGGCTGAGGCTCTTCCAGGTTATCGTAAGGTTACGCCCATGGTTTATTGTGGTTTATATCCAGTTGACACTTCTGACTACGATATTCTGCGCGATGCACTGGAAAAGCTAAAACTGAATGATGCATCTTTAGTGTTTGAACCAGAAACTTCCATAGCCTTAGGCTTTGGCTTTCGTTGCGGTTTCTTAGGTCTTTTACATATGGAAGTTGTACAGGAACGGCTAGAGCGGGAATACAATCTTTCTCTTATTACAACGGCGCCAAGTGTTATCTATAAAGTTTTCCGGACCAATGGGGAAATTTATGAAATTGAAAATCCTTCAAAATTACCCACACCGCAAGAAATTGAACATATTGAAGAGCCTTATGTTAAGGCAATGGTCATTGTGCCAAATGATTATGTAGGCGTAGTGATGGAATTGTCCCAAGAAAAACGTGGCGAATTTAAGGACATGAAATATTTAGATACGACCCGCGTCATGATTACCTATCATTTGCCACTCAGTGAGATTATCTATGATTATTTTGATCGATTGAAATCATTGAGTCGTGGGTACGCATCCTTGGATTATGAGCTAATTGGTTATCGACCATCTCAATTGGTGAAATTAGATATTTTGCTCAATGGAGAAATCGTTGATGCTCTATCCATCATTGTACATCGTGATAAAGCTACTTATCGTGGACGATTGCTTGTAGAAAAATTAAAAGGTATTATTCCGCGGCAAATGTTTGAAATTCCTATTCAAGCTGCCATTGGGAACAAGATTATTGCCCGTGAAAGTGTACGAGCCATGCGTAAAGATGTATTGGCTAAATGTTATGGTGGAGATATTAGCCGCAAACGTAAACTTCTTGAGAAACAAAAAGAAGGTAAAAAACGTATGAAGCAAGTCGGTAATGTAGAAGTACCACA